>Ga0209550_10000629_pt1 | contig 33531 bp, 32 predicted proteins | sample LauGreSuBDMM15SN_2_FD_187567 | JGI IMG/M metagenome (GOLD analysis project Ga0209550, IMG submission 187567) | Freshwater lake microbial communities from Lake Michigan, USA - Su13.BD.MM15.SN (SPAdes) (version 5) | ecosystem: Environmental > Aquatic > Freshwater > Lake | place: Lake Michigan... | reverse complement strand
AATTTCTCTCTCTCAGAAAACTTTGCCTGCGCAGATTTCAAATCTATGTCCAGCAATATCCATGGAATCCTTGCCTCGGTGAGTGCCCTTATGACATGTCCGCCTATATATCCAGCACCGCCGGTAACGAGCCACGGCTTGCTCGAGAACTGACCTGACACTCTTTGGTTCGACACAGGAACATCTTAACTCCCCTTGAATTGGAGACATTAGTAACGCTCTCTACTTGCAACGATAAGATTCAGACATGTCAAAGCTTCCTCGAGTCATATTTGGGCCGGAGATTTGGTCACTGCAGAGCGAGGGCGGAATCTCCCGTTACTTTCAGCAATTAATCAAGGGGCTTTCTGAAAGCGGGATAAGCGGACAAATTCTTACAAATCGGAATTCTAACTCAAGACTTGAAACGATAGATGTCGAAAACTTTCTATTTCGTAGACTAGAAAATTCAAAGAATTTTTATGGCGAGATCTCTAAAATTCTGGGGGATGAAATCGCTGGAAATGTCTACCACCCGACTTACTATTCTAAAGATCTTGTAAAGGTTCGACCCCAAAAATCTAAGGTGGTCCTGACCGTATTTGACATGATAAGTGAACTTTTTCCGGAGAGGAAGCCTCGTTTTCGTAAAATTGTTGATGAAAAGAGAATCTCTGTGAGCAACGCTGATCATATATTGAGTATTTCCGAACAAACAAAAAAGGATTTGATAAGGATATATAAAGTGCCAGAAGAAAAAATTTCAGTAACTTACTTAGGTTCGGATCTTCATTTGCTCCCAGAAGTTGAGGGTGTTAGCGGCACGGAAAAAGAGTTCATCCTTTATGTGGGAAAGCGCCGAGGTTATAAGAACTTTTCAAACTTTGCCATAGCCTTTTCTCATTCCAAAATGCTGATGACAAATTTCCAAATAATTGCTGTTGGCGGTGGGGATTTCAGTTCGGATGAATTGTCAGAATTCCAGAAACTAGGAATCGCAGACAAAGTTATACATATGGACGCAAATGACTACGAGCTCGCCATGCTTTATCGAAAAGCCGCTTGCTTGGTATACCCATCAATTTATGAGGGATTTGGATTGCCTCCGGTAGAAGCCATGTCGCTAAATTGTTTAGTTGTTGCCAGCTCAGGTGGAAGTATTCCCGAAATCTGCAAAAATGCCGCTGAGTACTTCGAACCTAGGAATATAGACTCAATTGAACATGTGCTCACGGGTGCTTTGCAAGACGAACAACGGGCTAATCAGATGCGTGAACAAGGACTTTTGATTGCAAAATCGTTCACATGGGATAGGACAGTTTTGGATACGGTAAACATCTACAAAAGATTAACCGGATGATGAAGGGCTGTTCAGGGTGGAATTAAACAGTAATGTGACTCGCCACATGATCTTTGGTGCATTAGGTCAAGATGGCTCATATCTCGCTGAAGAGTTAAGTGCCAACGGAAACCAAGTCATATCAGTAATTAGAACTTCCTCCGTCATATCAGAAACTCACAAGACTCAGAAAATTAATTATGTTAGAGGTGACATTCTAGACGAAGTATTTGTTTACTCTCTCATAGAGAGATACAAGCCGACTCACATCTATAATTTAGCTGCTGCCAGCTCTGTCTCAGAATCCTACTTAAACCCCGAACAATCGCTTCAGATTAATCTTGAATTTGTTCGTTCACTTATTGATAATGTGGAAAAATATCGTACGTTCCACAAGGATGATGTTTATATATTGCAAGCGTCTACTTCAGAAATGTTTGGCCCTGATAGTCAAAATACAATTACTGAAGACACTTCGCATGACCCTCGAAGTCCTTATGCTGAGCATAAATCTTTGGCACATAAACTATGTGTTAATGCACGAGCAACTAAAGATTTAAAGATTGGGACCGTGATTCTCTTCAATCATGAATCACCACGAAGGCCAACAAAATTTGTGTCACGAAAGATTACTCGTGGCGCGTATTTGATTTCACAAGGGCTTCAGAAAGAACTAGTCCTTGGCAATATAAACGTTGCGCGCGACTGGGGTTATGCACCAGATTATGTAGAAGCAATGAGGTTAGTAGCAAATGAATGCCGCAATGAAGACTTTGTTGTTGCAACCGGTCAATTGCGATCATTGAACGATATGTGTCAGATTGCGTTTAAGGCGGCGGGTATTCTGGACTATCAAAGCTATATACGTACGGATAGGTCCCTATTTAGGTCCAATGAAAATTCAGGATTAAAGGGTGACGCTAGCAAAGCCATGGATTTAATGGGTTGGAAGCCGCGGGTCACCTTTGAACAAATGATAGAAATGATGGTCTGTGCTGAAGCGGAGAAATGAGCATTATTTTAATTTGGTTGTAGAATTCTGATATGCAGCGCAAATTTACATCAAATTATAGTTATTTGACCAATGTGCTCAATTTATTGCCCCCAACTGATAAGCGGAAATTAATCTACTTGGGGCTAATTCAATTCTTGATCTCAATATTGGATTTGCTTGGATTGCTGTTAATTGCTGTGGTGACTTCTCTAGGTTTAAGCATTATTTCATTGGTTCCAATACCTTCATCGCTAAGTTTTATCCTAGGCTTTCCGATATTGAAGAATCTCTCTCTTGAAAGCGTAGTTATCGCGCTATCTTTGTTGGCAGCACTATTACTAATTTTGAAAACCATTACTAACGCGCTTATATCCAGAAAGGTTACTGGATTCTTAGCACTCCGCGAAGCACGCTTATCCAGTGAATACATGAATTTTGTATCCACAAGCTCCCCTAAATGGCAACTTTCAAAGTCACCTCAGTACATAGCTGGCGTAGCGATGGAGGGTGCAAACAGTGCCGTAACATTAACCCTAGGCCAGGTTGTAAATCTTATTGTCGAATGTTGCTCGATTTTGATGTTATACATCGGTATTTCGACATTGGACCCTTCCATCACCATTCCGAGTTTGCTCTTTTTTGTAATCTCTGGCTGGGCCTCTGTACGATTTCTAACTTCGCGGACTAAAAATGCTGGTCGAGAAAACTACTTTCTTGGAATATCAAGCAGTGAGTTGGTTAAGAACATTGTCACTGGATCACGTGAGCTATTCGTTTCCAATAAACAAAATATCGTTACTGAACAATTTGCTAACCAAAGAATAAGGAACTACCAGGCCGTGCGAACTAAGGCCTTAGTTGCTGTCATACCAAAATATGTCTCTGAAATTACAATGGTGCTGGGTGGTGTCTTGATCGCAGCGCTACAGTTTGGACTAAAGGATGCAAAAGAAGCCATCACTGGTTTGGTAGTTTTCATCGCGTTATCTTCGCGATTATTGCCTTCTTTACTTAGAATTCAGGGTGCGGTCTTACAAATTAGAGGAAGTAGCGAGGCAACGAAGAACTTTCTTGCAGAATTTGGTGAAGCGAAAGTTGCCTCTGTCTCGCTAAGTTCCCAATTACCAAAGTCTGAAACTGAATTTCAAGGAACTGTAAATCTCGTCAACATTTCAGCTCGACATCTAGGAGAAGAAAGCTTCGAACTGAAAAATATCTCACTCACAATTCAAGAGGGTGAATTCCTGGCAATTGTCGGACCTTCAGGTTCGGGTAAGACAACTCTTGTGGATGTCATGTTAGGCATAGTCACTCCGACTAGCGGAAATTCAACTATTTCTGGTGTGCAACCAGGCCATGCCATGCGCATGTGGCCAGAAAAGATTCGCTATGTTCCGCAAGATGTCCAATTAATCTCTGGATCAATTCTCCAGAACATCATTTGGCCCGATCTAAGTGCTAATCGAAGCGATATGGAGCTTCGTCAATTAATGCAAGTTGTTGAACTAGAAGCATGGATAAACTCACTCGATAATGGATTAAACACCATAATAAACAGCTTAGGGACCAATGTAAGCGGTGGCCAAAAGCAGCGTATTGGAATTGCTCGTGCACTTTATGCTTCGCCTCAAATTCTTTTCCTCGATGAGTCAACTTCTGCTTTGGATGCACAAACTGAAAAGGAAGTAATCGAGAAAATCTTGGGTAAAATGAATTCTCTAACTCGGGTTGTAATCGCTCATCGAGTTTCTACAATCAAAGATGCAGACAGAATTGTGTATATGGAAAATGGAAGTATTAGAGCAGTAGGAAAGTATTCGGAAATAGTGGATCAAATACCTTCTTTTGGAATCGGCCAAAACCTTGGATAAAGCTCACGATATTGTCATAATCGGTGCTGGCATTATTGGGGTTTCTCTTTCTATTGAAATCGCAAAAAGAGATCGCTCCCTATCTATCTTAGTAATCGAAAAAGAAGGGTTACCAGGCACCCATGCAAGTGGTCGAAATTCTGGAGTAATACACGCTGGTTTCTATTACAGCCCAGAATCACTAAAGGCTAAATTTTGTAAGGATGGAAATGTAAAGTTGCGGGTAGCTTGTGCAGAACTGGGAGTGCCAATTAGAAACACTGGAAAAGTTGTGCTCTCTCAAGATGAAAGTCAGGTACCGCTCCTAGAAAAGCTTTTTAAGCGCGGGATTGAAAATGGGGTTGAAATTGAAATTCTAGAAGACCGCTTTTTGTCTAAGTTTGAACCGCTAGCGAAGAGCTCGGGGGGATTTATCTGGTCGCCGAGCACAGCAGTCAGCGACCCTAGGTTGCTTATATCTCGGTTAGTGCAAAAAGCAAAGAACCTTGGTATCCAATTTCAATTTGGGACAACCCCTAAAATACTTGAAGGGGTATTGCATTTTGATGGCTCACGGATTAGCTACCGTCATCTAATTAACTGCGCAGGTTCTCAGGCACTAAAAATAGCTCAAAGATTTGGGGCAGGGAAGGCTTATTCAATTATGCCTTTCTTGGGAACATACGCCTACGTAGATTCCAGATCACTTCCCCTCCGAACATTGGTATATCCCTTACCTCATCCAGTAAATCCATTCTTGGGGGTGCACTTTACAATCACAACAGATGGTCTGACCAAGATTGGACCATCTGCAATTCCAGTACTAGGTGGCGAACAATACAATTTTTTCGATATTCCTAACTTTGGAGAGATTCTGAAGACCCTCAATTCGGCGGCAACAATGGCCTCACTACATCCCATGTCAACTTTGAATTTAGTTCATCAAGAATTCCCTAAGGTTCGAACCGGAAGGCTCTTGAGAGATGCTGAGAAATTAGTGCCGAAGGCAAAATTCGCAGGGGAATGGAAAAGAAAACCAGGAGGTATACGTTCGCAACTGCTAGATCTCCGTACAGGTAATCTAGAACAAGATTTCATTGTTGAAGCAACCGAGCATGAAACCCATGTTTTAAATGCGGTTTCACCTGGATGGACCTCCGCTATTCCATTTGCAGAATGGATTTACGAAAATTACATCGCGCCCCGTATTTTGATCGGGAAGGGGTGATGCCAGATGATATCGAGTAACAAAATTATTCTCGTAGGGCTAGGAAGAATTGGATATAAAGGTTTCCCTGAAACACACTATCAAAGCGCAATTAAAAATAAACTGAATGTGATTGCAGGAATTGATTCTTCGCCCCAAGCGAGAACTAGATTTGTGACAGAAACTGGAATTCCAGCCTACGAATCTCTGGACGGGCTTCCTGAAGAATTCTGGTCTAGTTTTTTCACCGTCGCGACTTCGAGTGACGCAAGTTTTAGCACAATAAAAAAGTTACTGACCAAGAATGGCCCATTAGGCATTCTCGTAGAAAAACCGTTTTGTGAAGACGTATCACAGTCGGAAGAGATCCTCTCCTTGCAAAAAACGACAAATATTCCTATGCGCGTAAATTATTCTCGGCAATATTCAAAATCAATGCCCTTGATTAAATCCCTGATAACTCAAGATAAATTGTTGTCTGGCGTAGTTATCTATAGTTCTGGATTGAGAGAAAACGGGTCACATTTCATCCGAATGATCTGCGGTCTTTTCCCTTCAATAAACCATGCAACAGACATCATTTGCTTGGATGCTTCAAGATTTAGAATTCGAATCACGGAAGGCGTCGAAATTGATTTCATACCTTTGGAAAGCCCACACTTACACAATAGTGAGATTAGGTTAGTTTTTGAAGAAACCATGATTTCAGTCAGTGAAGGGCTAAAGATTGAGATTAGAAAAGTTAATACTCGCTCGCCGATTCGTAATTGGCCACGTGAATTAGAATTGATATTTGAGGGTAGTTTTTCAGATGGCTTCGAGTCATCCTATTTCGATCAAGAATGGTGGAGATCTTCGAGACAAGATAATATATTCAAAGAACTTACCCTAGATCATCTCTGCAATCAGGTAATTGAAGCCGCTTTAGGATGTTCCATCACAGCTAAAAAAGGTGCTGAGAGTGAATTTTGAATCAGACTTGAAACCGTATTACGCGCCGATCCTCGTGATCGCTTTTAACCGTCCTGAATCTACTCGAAAGGTTATCGATGCATTACTCGCCTCCGGAGTCCAAGAAGTGTATTATGCAGTCGATGGACCAAGGCCCGGGGTTCATGAAGACATCTTTAAGGTGTCACAAGTCAGGGAACTTGAAACAAATTACAATGCTTCACTTAAATTCATTCCATTATTTCAGGAAGAAAACCTTGGTTGCCGACTGGCGGTTACAGGTGCGTTGAATTGGTTTTTTTCTCAAGTAGAATTTGGGATAGTCCTTGAAGATGATTGCGTACCAACTAAAGATTTCTTGGTATTTGCGAGCAGAATGCTTCATAAATATCAGAACGATGAGACTGTTATGCATGTTGGTGGAAGCAGCTATCTCGAAGAAGGAATCGATTACCCATATAACCACTATTTCAGCTCTCTTTATGAAGTTTGGGGGTGGGCTACCTGGGCTCGAGCCTGGAAGTGTTTCGAAATTGACCCGGGAGAGGGCAGTAGCGAAGAAGATAGGCTGTTGATTGAACACTTCAAATCGAAGCGTGTTACTAATTGGTTTAAAGGTTACCTACAACAAGCAAGGGTTGGAACACCATCGGTATGGTCAACTCAATGGTCCCTCTCGCTTATAAAAAATAGGGGAGTTGCCGTTAACCCTATTAACAACCTCGTAAAGAATATCGGTTTCACGAAAGATTCGACTCACGGTAGCAATGAATCATTTAGTCTATATGACAACTTTCGCACAAGTGAGCTATCCAATTTTCCAGATCCTCCTAAGATTAAGATTGATTACCATTTAGACAAAAAACGTTTCGAGATAATTAGAAGAACAGACACATCTCTGTTCGTTATGAACAGACTTACCGCAAGGTTTAGATCCTTTCTTTTTAAGAATCTACCTCTGAAAACGATTTTGCGGATTCGCAGTTTAAAAAATCTTTATAAGAGGCGTTTTGATGCTCAATAGAAATGAAGAGCCCCGTCTTACAATTGGCATCACCACATTTGATAGAATTGAATTACTGATTGAAACAATAAACTCTGTTCGCAGCCAGTCTTTCAGTAATTTCAAGGTTTTAATTGCTAATGACAACCCTAACCGAAAATTGGATAAAAAACTGCTCGGAATTGATAGCGACAGTAGATTCACCCTAATCAATCACGACACCAATCTTGGCGAAATCGAAACTCTAAATCATTTGTTGGAACTTTCTAAATCGGAGTTTTTCACCTGGCTGAGTGATGATGATTTAATCCATCCTAATTTCTTTCAAGAGGCCTTGGCGTCTCTCGATAAAAATAGGTTAGCGGTTGCTTTTTATTCTTCATACTCCACTGGGTCGACATGGAAACCGAATCTAGATGAAAAATATTCAGACCAAGCAGTAACGTCTTTTGATCAATTCTCATTTTTGGCTACTTATGCATCAAAGAAGATAAGGTTGATCGGTTGCTACGGGATTTTTCGACGAACTGCCATCCTGGCAACGGGTGGATTTATACAACTCGGTACTGGATTTGCCCCCTATTCAGATACCTTAATTCCTATTTTGATATCGGCCCAAGGAAAAATCCTTTTTTCTCAAGATCAATTAGTCTTTCTCCGAACTCACGAGAATTCCCTTTCTAATTCATCTCGAGAGTTGAGAGCGTATACATCTTCACAAGGAGATTTCATAACGGTCCTTAATAAATTTACTTCAACAATACCTAAAGAAGAGAGAGACGACATTTCCCGCGACTTTTTTACTTGGTTTTCTAGTGATCGAGCAGCTGTTATCTGTCGCTCTTCCGGCTTTATCCGTCCACTTTTCACTCAAATTGGAAACGATCTAGTATTTCTACGATACCTCGAAGTAAAGTTTGCTACTAAGTTATTTCTTCTTCCTTCTTTGATTAATCGTCTGTTTTTATCTGCTCGTTCTCTAATTAAAGTAAGCGTGATTAGACAAAATTCTTAAAGAAATAGTTTTTGCAAAGATTCTTTATAGCTGGAGTCAGGCATTCCTGTCACTAGCGACTTAAATTCAGATTCGTTAATTCGTTTCATGCGCCATGCTGCTTCGTCTGGAGAACCAATTAGATATCCCTGTCTAGATTGGACCGAGTGAACGAATTGGCTTGCATTTAAAAGGTTTTCTGTAGTACCTGCATCCAGCCAGTAAACACCTCTAGATAATTTCTCGTGAATTATATTTCCAGCATTTAGATATTTGTTTAATACTTCAGTTATCTCGAATTCACCTCTTTTCGACACTGATAAGCCTTCAATTTCCTCATGTATTGATGCAGGAAAATGATACAAACCTGTGATTGCAAGGTTTCCAGCTCCATTTTTTGGCTTTTCGATGATTGAGATGATGCTGTCTTTTGAATCAAGTGTTGCAATACCAAAATTTTCAGGATTGTTTACTTCTTGAGTCCAAATTACACACTTCGCCGAGTCGGCAATTTCGGAGATATATCTTCCTAAACCTTGGCCGTAAAAAATGTTATCACCTAGTATTACCATCACAGAATCAGGGTTAGTGAAGGTGTGCAATGCGACTCGAATTCCGTCAGCTATGCCATTTGGTTCGTCTTGCACTGCATAAGTAACGCGTAATCCCCATTGGGTACCGTCGCCGATAAGCTTGTTGAATTGATCTATTCCAGAGGACGTTGAAACTATACAAATTTCCGAGATTCCTGAGAGCAGGAGTGTTGTCAGTGGGTAATACACCATCGGTTTGTCATAGATTGGAAGCAGATGCTTATTTACTCCCGTGGTGATTGGGCTCAAACGTGTGCCTAAACCTCCGGCTAAGAGTATTCCCCTCATGAAGGCAGAGTACCCTATGAGGGTGCCAAAATTTCTGATCACCGGTGGCGCTGGATTCATCGGTTCTAACTTGGTGCATTATTTACAAAATCAAGCCAATGGCGAGAGTGACTCTCCAGAAACTCTAGTTTTTGATGCGTTAACTTACGCAGGCAATATGGAAAATCTGGATCACTTACGGTTTCCAAGAAAGAACACTTTTATTCATGCCGATGTAACCAACTCAAAAGCAGTAGATGAAGCAGTCAATGCCTGCGACGCAGTCTTTCACCTTGCAGCAGAGTCTCACGTTGATCGCTCAATCTCAAACCCATCTATATTCCTAGAGACGAATGTCTTAGGCTCATTGAATGTCTTAGAATCTTGTAGAAAATATGGTAAGCGACTTGTGCTCGTGTCGACAGATGAAGTTTATGGAAGCCTTGATGTTGAGTATGCAGACGAAAACTTCCCGCTCAACCCATCGTCACCCTACAGTGCTTCAAAAGCTGCCGCAGATCTATTAGGTATTTCTTACTTTAAAACATTCGATACCGACATTGTAATAACCCGTTGTAGCAATAATTATGGTCCTCGGCAATATCCTGAAAAATTAATCCCTCAGACAATTAAGAAGATATTTTCAGATGAGAAAATACCAGTTTACGGAACTGGCAATAATATTCGCGATTGGATTCATGTTGAAGATCATTGCTCTGGCTTAATTCTTGCCATGAAATTCGGTGTCAAGGGCAATGTGTACAACTTTGGTGATGTCGACAAAATTACTAATATTGAAATCGTAAAACTTTTGCTATCCATCACAAATAGGCGAGATGACTTGATCGAGTTTGTAACCGACAGACTAGGGCATGACTTTAGGTATGCCATAAATTCAACTAAGGCAAAACAAGAACTTGGTTGGACCCCCGTTAAATCGATCGCCAAGAATCTCGCGGAAATTGTAGATTGGTATCAAGCGTAAGGGATTACCCCTAAAAGAGAAAAGGCTTAAATCTCTTTGCTGCTTCTAATCTGATGCTGAAATCAAGATAGCCCAAAACTCGAATCCCGCACCGATACTGTCCACTGTTGCTTTGGCCAAAGTTCAAATATTTCTTTTGACTTCCAATGCGCTCCAATTTCTGGGGACTCTCCATAATAAATACTGCTTTTATAGTGAATGATCGCATCCTCACTCAAAACCGCATATCCATGGGCTATTCCCGGGCTGATTAGAACTTGATTCACAGCATTCCATTTAAGTGAAATTGAAGTGGCGTGTTTGTACTCAATTGATTCTTCATCCAAATTGAAAACAACGTCATGGATTTGCCCAGACAGTAAGGTTACCAATTGCCATTGATTGTGCTGAAGGTGCATTCCTCGGAGTACGTTCTTCTTTGAATAACTCACTGAATCTTGCACAAAATCTGGAACTTCTTTTGGAAGTGACATCTTTCGAAGAGCTTCAAGGAAGTACCCTCTATCGTCTGAATGTACTTGGCAACTCCGTGTCCAAACACCTCGCAACCCCTCGACTGGAACAAAATCATGCATTTTGAATGCCCAAAAAAAGATTCATTGTATTTTCTACATCTTTCTGCAGATTCCCCTGGAATGTAAATCCTGTTGAATGAAATTTCTCACTAGAAACTTCGTAAGAGAGTTGATTCATAATCTTGCTATCCACAAAATCAATTTCGCATTCCTTTGTTGTGCTATTTTTAATCGAGGTTATAATTTCCCTGACAGTATGGTTATTTGTTACTACATTGTAAATCTCACCAATGAATAATGAATTTAAAATTACATGAGCAACGGCTCTATTAGCATCTGATAAAGCTAAATAAGGCCGCTTTTGATCTAATGCAGTCCTCCAGACTGAAATTGGTTGTCCTGTTGCGACTTGGAAGCAAAACTTATTCACGGCTGTATGAAAGCGCATTCCCTCGGAAACTCCATGAATTGTTCCAAATCTCAAAATAACTGCTTTCATTCCTTGATTGACTGCATTGAGAATAAGTCTCTCTTCTTCCAATTTGCATTCAGCATAGGGGCTCTGAGGTAGAAGTTCATCACAAGTTTCGTCAACTAAATTATTCTGTGAGCCGTAGACACTTGTAGTTGAAGGAAAAATTAAAGGGATATTCATTTCTTTACAAATTTTCACGATCTGCTTTGTTGATTCTAGATTATTATTGAAAAGAAAATCGCGTTTTTCTAAGGTTCCGGAAGCATCAGTTAAGGCAGACAGGTGTATCAGACAATCAATTGTGCCTATCTGAGATAAAAATGAATGATCAATCTCTCTTACATCTTTTTCATAAAACCTAACATGTGGCTTTCTGGCGAGATTAAACAAACTTGAAAATCGTTGAGTACTCATAGAGTCTACTACGTTAATTTCATCTATTTCCAATTCCATTGGGAGGTTTCGCAAGAAGTAAGAACCGATGTGACCTGAACCCCCAGTGATCAATATATTCATTTAATGGCCTTAAACATAATAAATTCTTCCGTATTTTTTAGGTAGTCACTCTGTTCATATTGTCGATCAGTTAAAACTGAAACTGAACTTAACTCAGACATTATTAACTTAACCCAAATTCCAGGTGGAACAAGCAGTGCTTGGTTCATAGAGTTTAAGTGGAAGCTTACTTCACGAGATCCATCCCAACAATTTATTACGACGTTTCCTGCAGTTCGTACAAATAATTGGCTGCAAAGGATGTGTGCATGATCACCTCTAATTTCTGCAGAATTACATTCAATGAAGAAAATCCTCTTCACATTCCATGGAATCTCATTTTCTAGACTCGCCGCAGCCAATACCGCGCTGTTTCTTTTGAAAATTTGGAAATCAATAAGTTGACAGTCTTTTATGGAGGTTGATGACCCTATGTGCTCTTCATTTGATTTTGACAAGTCACTTTGCCTGGACATATATCTTCCTAAAGGCAAGGGCTACACGTTCAATCTGTTCGTCACCTAAGTTAAGGGCGGAGGGAAGACATACCCCCTTTTGGGATAATTCATGTGCAATAGGTCGCAATTCTTGATTGTCATCTAGATGCTTCTCGAACGCTGGAAGCGAACTGAGTGGATAGAAGAAAGGTCGTGACGGCAGGTCCAACTCCTCGAAACCATTCATAATTGAGTCACGGTGCAAACCTGTTGCCGGATCTGCCATCAAGACTGTTGACCAGACAGAGTTAAGAACGCCAATAGGTTCTGGATTGAAGGTAATTCCATCTAAGTCTCCTAGCAAGGCCTTGTAAGATTTCCAAATAGATCGTTTTTTTTCTACCAATTCATCTATTCTTTGAAATTGTGCAAAACCTAAAGCTGCGGCCAAATTAGACGGCATATATTTAAAGGTAACCTCCGTGTTGAAGTAAGTACCTGGTGCTCTGCCATGATCTCTCAGGAACTTGCATCGTTCATAAAGTACAGGGTCGTCCGTGATAAGCATTCCGCCTTCTCCGGTGGTTAGAGTTTTTGTCCGATGAAAACTGAATACCGAAGCATTGCCAAAACTCCCGGCTCGTTTTCCTCTTAATTTAGACCCAATCGCTTCTGCCGCATCTTCTATTAAGGCGATACCTTGTTGTCTACAAAGATTTTCTATTTCAGACATTTCAGGCATGTTGCCATATAAATTTACAACTATTACAGCCTTGGTTTTCTCAGTGATTTTTTTAAGAATTGTCTCAGAACTAAGGCACCAAGTATCAGCATTTACATCAGCAAAAACAACCTTTGCTCGCTGATAAATTATAGGCGCAGCACTGGCAATCCAGGTGACATCTGGAACAATCACTTCGTCTTCATCAGTAATGCCCATGCCTGCCAAAAGAAGATGGATCGCTGACGTGCAATTTGGAGTCATCAATCCAAATTTTCTACCATGCCATTCAGCAAAATCATGCTCAAATTTTTCTACATATGAATAAGCTTGATTGCCATACCACCCATTTCGCAGCATATCGTTGATAATGGCAATATCAATTTCGGACACATCCGGTCCCGCCATAGAGATTTCATTCACCATGCTAAAGTACACTAAGTCGGTGCGAGGTAAGCATAAAATACATACCGCGAAATACTATTTTATAGCTCTTGCAGGTGATCCAACTACAACAGTATTTGGGGGAATGTCCTTAGTTACGACTGCACCCGCACCAACTATTGAGCCATTTCCAATCTTTAATCTGGGTAGAACTACGGCACCCGCACCAATCCATACATGATCTTCTATCTCTACTCTACCGGTCAAAATTGCACCAGGACCGATTTCTACCCCTGATCCAATCACACAATCATGTTCAATTAGTGCACCCGTGTTGACAATGCAGCTCGACCCTATTCGAACATTATTATGTATCAACGCTTTAGGCATAACCTGTAAACCAAAATCAAAAATTGCACTCTTCCTTATCAAGGAAGTTCCATCTGCGAAACTAATGGGATTGAACCCTTCTTGGGCAAGTAAATTAGAATATTCGAGCCTCTCTTTTGAAAAAGGATTCCCGATGCATATAACTGATCCAATGTCAGATTTTGTAAGAACAGTTAGGCTAGAAAGAAAGTCATCTAATGTGTTAAAAAGAGGAATACCCTGAACGGGTGAGGTCAAATTTCGCGTTTGATCTATAAATGCTACTACTTGAACTTCATTAGAAACAAGAATTGGCCAGTTTACTCGGAATTGATCTCCTGCACCCCAAATCACTACACGCTTGCTTGCAGGCGTTACCATTTGCCAACCTGAAATATCTGAATTTTGCATTCAAGTTACGACTTTACGCACAGTAAATAGCCAGACGGATTGAAGGAGGCAAAAGCCCTATCAGAATATTTATTTTTACTTGAAAAACGATTGTTCTTTTTCAAAAATTCTTTGGTAGCTGTCATGGGATTATTCCCATGCCCCCAACTGCGTACTCGATGTTGCTGCTCAGGAATATATTCAACAACCGTATCCGAAACGATTATATAATTTCCTTTTTGTAAAAGTGGTGACCATAAATTCAGTTCCGCTAGAACGTGTTCGTGAGTATGATTGCTATCAAGAACCAATAGAACGTTAGAACCAATTGGAATTTGCGAAGAAACCTGTTCGAAGACTTCAGGGTCTGATGAGGATCCTTCAATGAGAGTAATTCTGTGAGAAACAGGGGTGCTCATAATTGCATCCCTATTGTGCGCAGGAATAGTTACGTCAATTCCAATAACTTTCCCGAATCCCTGCAGTTCTTGAAAAGCTGCATAAAGGGCAAGACTTCCACCCCAAGCAATCCCTGCCTCAATCACAAAATCGGGTTTCGTTTCCCACATTATCTCCTGTGTTAGTGCAATGTCTTCGGGCATCTGAATTATCGGTAGCCCCATCCATGTCCAGTAATATCCATACTTATAGCGATCAGAATGTATTAAGAAGTCTCTGCCTTTACGTAGGAGTTCCGGGTCAGCAAGTGCCCTCTGAATTTCTTGATTCTTTTCTAGTTCAAAAGCTTCTCTATCAAACACTCATCACTCCCTCAACTACGCGATTTATTTCATCAACAGTTAAACCTGGATACATTGGTAGGGAGAGTATCGTGTTTGATAAGTCTTCAGTGAATTTGAGTGAGACTTTTGAATTTTTTGTGAATGAACTAAATGAAGGGTGCATATGAACAGGTTTTCGGTAATGAATCCCTGGAAAAATGCCTAATTTAGCTAGCTCCTCAAGCATATAATCTCTTTTGCTGACTCTGATAACGAAGAGATGGTATGAATGCTTTCCGTAAACTGGCTCTTCAGGCAGGAGCAAAGATTGTAGATTTATTCTAGTCCGATATTGTGCTGCGATTTCATTCCTCAGAAGATTATTCTGATCAAGATGTAAAAGTTTTATCCTCAGTACCGCAGCTTGTATTTCATCCAAACGGGAAACAGTGCTATTCAAATTTGATATTCGATCAGAATCCCATCCGTATTGTCGTAATGCAAAGCATTTTTCAGATGTGGCGTAATCATTGGTAACGATTGCACCTCCATCACCAATGGCTCCCAAGTTTTTGGTTGGATAAAAGCTAAAGCACCCGATGTGACCTATAGTCCCAACTTTTTTCCCTTTGTACTCTGTTCCCGTGGATTGCGCACAGTCCTCGACAAGAAAGAGGTCGTTTTCGACACAGATCTGCTTAAGTGCATCCAAGTCACAGGGATATCCATATAAATGAACAGCTATTACAGCGCGTGTTTTTAACGTAACCAAAGACGCCACCGAAATCGGATCAACCGTCATGGAAATATTGGAGATTTCTGCAAAGACTGGCACCGCACCAAGAGATACAACCGCAGCAGCCGTTGCAACAGCGGTGTGAGAGGGAAGTATAACCTCATCCCCTATTCCTATGCCCAATGACTTTAATCCAATCACTAATGCATCTGTACCAGAATTTACGCCAATGCAAAATTGAGAATTCAAATAAGCTGCAAACTCCTTTTCGAAACTACTTACTTGTATTCCTAAAATATAATTTCCAGAGGTCAGCACATCTTTTACTACACTACTAATCTCTGTAGAGATTAGAGCGTTTTCTATTGCAGGATTAGAACAATAAATAGGTGACAAACTCATTGGACAATTTCTACCTTGGGAACAAATCGTATCCATTTAACATTTGAATTTAAAACTCCTACTTCCTTCGCAAAGATCTCGTTCTCGTGATTCCAAGCAAACAACACTAGATAATCTGGTGGATTTAGTCGCATCTCTTCATGACTAATTACCGGAATGTTGCTTCCTGGAGTGAATGTCCCAATCTTTTCTTTGGTTGAATCTGAAATATAGGAAATTAATGAAGAATCTATATTGCAATAATTTAATACCGTGGTGCTTTTAGATGTAGCTGCGTAGCCAGCAACCTTCCGACCCTCTTCATTTAGGCTCTTCAAAAGTTGAACTAATTCATTTTTCCGAATTTCACAGTTTCTTCCAAAATTTAGGTAAGTATTTACATCATCTAATCCCGAAGCTTTTTCTTGGAGTAAAATTTTCCCAACACTTTCACTGATAACGGCAGATTCTTTGTGCATAATTGTATATCTCATCGAACCACCATGAGTTAACTGTGGTTCACATTCAACAAGGATTAAATCGTATTTATCAAAAATACTTTGCACGGAGAGAGCACCGAAAATGAAAACGTGCTCATCATAAAGTTGATCATACGAAACTTTTTCGATCATGCTTCCTACATAGGGCTCCTCAAAGACAAATTTTCCATCTTGTTTGAGAAACGTCTTTATGCCTCTGGCAAAGTCATTGAGGTCTGGAATATGACAGATGACGTTTGCGGCCAAAATCAAGTCAGCTTGCGAATATTTTTCGATCATTTCTCTGGCGGTGTGCTCCGAAAAGAAGGCTACTTCAGCTGTAACACCTTTTGATCGAGCACTTTCGACTACATTTTGGGAGGGGTCTATTCCAAGATGCCTAATCCCAAGCTCTGCGATCGAGCTTAACAATGTCCCATCATTACATCCTATTTCGCTGACCATAAAATCTTGAGAATAGGTTGGGGGTAAATTAGTTAATGCCATTTCCCTAAAGTGCTTTGCCATATATGTGGATAGGCCGGTGAAGAATGTGTAGTGCTCGTGAAACATCAATCTCGGATCAGGTTGTTCCGATAATTGGAGCAAGAAGCAATTTTCGCAAAATTCTGCTGCTAGATTAAATCGATAGGCGTCTAATTTGGGATCCTTGAGGAAATTATTGGCAATTGGCATGCTGCCAAAATCCACGATAGGTGAAGTTTTACTGAAACAAGACCTACAATTCACTTTGACTCCAAATCGCATCCGAGATGGTTATTGTAACTTAATACTTTCAATATTTGCCACGTATTGGCAAACTTTCATCAACAATAGACAAATCCCTACGATTTAGCTGTACATCAGCAGGCAAAAAATCTTCAAAGGCATACACTCTCCTTGACGAACGCATCTTGCTTAAGTGTTTAAGTGCATTTTTCGCCATTAAATCAACATTGCTAAGCAAGTATTCCAACTCTTCTTTAGAGTTCAAGGAACCTTTTGATATTTTATCTAACTCGTCGACTGATATACCTAAGAACTTATCATCTTGAACTACCTTATGGTGAACGTAGTAGAACATATAGATCTCTTCATTATTTATCTCTGTCAATTTATAGTTTGTTATGTGCTTCAAGATATGTTCATAATCCTCTTTCGACTTAGCTGTCACGTTGAAATTGAAGGCTATGTGCGGATTATAACTTGCATTGATCACGGTAAATCCCAGAAGCGGAAGCTCATGCCCAACAGTTCCATAGCACGTTAATGCAAATTCTATTCCCTCCGACCTAAGTTGATGAAAAGATGTCTCCGGATCAATCATATGAAATTTTCTATATTTGCTTACAAATGACTTTAGAACTTCTAACTCTTTTTCTGAGTGATCTCTATGAGGTTTTATATACCACTCATAGCTAGTTTCCTTTGAAAATGAAGCAAGGAATAGCATCCAATCCAAGAAATCATCAAAAAACATTCGAGCATAACCATGTGGATTATCGAAAAAATCATGAGTTAAAACTAGAATTTTTGTGACATTATTCAAAGTGGTTTGTCTCGCGACGGTTGCATCTTCAAAAGCAGATTTCTCCTGATATTTTATGCCGACACCTAAACTTCCAGTAATTCTTAGACTTAGTTGCGATTTAGCCCACTCTATTCCTTCCTTTAATTCCTTTTCACTTAAATATTCGGCATAAATCTTGTACCTGCAAAATTTTTCATATGACTGAAAATCTCTCTCAGGAATTGACATCGAGATTAGGTTTGCCAATATCACTTCAACGCCATAGTGGAAGGCCATATGAGCAAGAATTCCTGGACCAACATAGTTATCATGACTTACAAGAACGCCTTTGATTCTATTTTGTTTGAAAATGGTTCGAAAATAAACGAATTGCTTTAAACCTAGATATGCGATCCTAAATGTTTTTTGACTCTGGTTATCAATTGTTGGGTAGCCACTGCGAAGAATTGATTCATAAATATCCAGCCCGATGGGGATCCCCTGAATGTTATAGTTGATCAAAGATTCACCATGATTTAGATACTTTAGGAGTTGGCGGTACTCACGATATAGTTCTAATTTTTGGGTCCAACTTAAACGAATCACGATCAATTCATCTACCAAGAGTTGCGTATACAATGACTTCGCAGATGTAGTGGGTTCGCGGAAAGAGAATACTGCAACTTTTGAATTAGTTTCGCTCGCAATCTGATGCGCGAGTATGAAGTTTGGGACTGCCCACCGATAGATTGGAAAGTCGTCTAACAAAATCAAATTGCGGGTCTCTGGATTTGGTTGATTAGCATAATTGGCGAAATTTGAAGAAATCTTATCAATACTATCCACTCCAGCTGAGTCACTTCGATTAGATGCGAAATATTCCTTCAGGCGTGCTTTAAATATCGAGACACCCTCTCGCACAACTACGAATATTAATATTCCATTTAACCTACTTCTTGCATTTCTCTTCAATTAGATTTCCCTTCGCACATTCAAATCCAACTCAAAATATGGAATCAAACGTGCATTGAAAGATGACTTGAACTCTCCACGGAGTGGTGAATTCATTCCACAAAAATCAAAAACCATCTTTGATTCTTGAAAGGTTTCCTTTAAAGAATCCAAAATTACTCGAGTAGAACCATATGAATCTCGGTAGTTAATATCGTTTGCTCCAAATAGATAAATACTGGTGTCCTTGTCTGACAAAATATAAGCACCCGATACAGGTTCGCCGTCTTCGCTATACAGCATTTTTAATTTTCCTGCGCCATCCCTTATTCCTGCGGAAATAATACTCTTTACGCGATTCAATGAGTCTTCGGATACTGTCTGGCCTTTGCGACCGAAAGTCAAGTCGTAGAGATTTATGAAGTTTTCTAAATCACTAGAATTCAAATCTACTTTGTATTGGGTTTCTAGTGACCTTTTATATTCGCGTAACCTTTCCTTTCTAATAGATTTCAAGTATTCGTCGAATGAAGCAAATCGTTTAATTTCGATCAATCCTGTATATCTACTTTTGATGCTTGGCACTAGATTGCTTTTATGCGTTTCATAGTAAAACCATTCGATGGCACGTAAATCATTAACTTTGGGATGAAACGACAAGTGAATTCGCTCTGCTTTTGAATCTAAGCATTCAATCATCCTTTTGAGCCTTCGTAAGCGCTCATTTTCGTCTGAATAATTTTTCAAATTTAGGTCTGGAAAAAAGACGCCTTGGTAGAGACAAAATGCATGCAGATTCTCGGGAATGGACCCAAATGAATTCAAAATACAAGTTCCGATAACGGCTTTTCCCTTTTCTGATAAAACAAACCTTGAACTCTCTTGCTTGATGCTTCGGAGAAATGAAGACTTCAAGAATGGACTTGCCTCAATTGAACTAGAAACAAGCTCATCCCATTCAGTGTCGTCAGAAATAGGTTCTAAGCAACCACTAGTACCAATGTCCATCTAATTCGCTTCCTTTCTTTGATAGGGAAATCTATTTTTGTTGTCTATTTTGGCGCAAGATTCATGAGTGGTTTAGCTTTATCCAGTGGCACTTTTGGTTGAATGCCATCCGGAAAGGCTGTGTATACAGTATTCCCATTCAATTCTGCGATGTATAGGGCCATGGAGTGGCAACCGACGACAGTTTTAGTCATAGCTAGGATCCAAGGCAAATCCAGATCAGTTACAATCTTAACGTTTTTAAAATCACTAGGAACAAATTCATCATATTTTGAGATCTCTTCGCTTGGGTGGGGCTTTACTAATATTTTTGCATCCGTCAAGCCATAATTTCTGAGCGCTATGAAGAAATACTTAATTGCATCATATTCGGTCCAGAGATCATTTTCAGAGGATCGCGAAAGTGGTTCGCCGATAAAGACAAAATCAAAGAGTTTTGAGTTGTGCTGGGTTTCTATATCCTTTATCTCTTGCAAAACTCTTTGCGTGTAAAAGTTTTGAACACGAATTACAGATGGACTATGAAACTCCTGATAAATTCTTCTTTCTGATTCATCATCAAATGCTATGAAATAAGTAGGAAGAATCGCCTTACCGTTCCTCTCAAATCTCTCTTTGTAATTCACCCAATGATCGATGGCAGCCACCACCGGAATCCCTTTTAATAGCGCCTCTTCCATAATTTCGAATTCATGCGATGATTGCCATCCAGTGCTTGAAATCAATAGATCTGTATCCGGATACAGACCATCCGAATTTTGAGTGGAAATTACAGGAAATAAGGCTGAGTAGATTGCAAATGAAGGTCCATCGATGGCGAATCTAGTTTTTAAGCCCATTGCATGAATCAAGTGGGCCAAAGCATTTCCTCCTCCAGCATCATAAGAACACACTTGAACGTGGCTAAAGGAAACTACAAACTCTTCAAATTCCCTCAGGTTCATTTGAGAAGATCCAGATTAGCCCAAACTTTTCTGAAAGCACTCCCAATTAGTTCAATATGCTCAGAGGTAAAATCAAGTCCGGTAATTCCAAACCCAAGAAATTTTTTACTGTGTAATTCTTCTGCAATTGGAAGGCTCCCTAGTTGGTATGAGTACACGGTGGAAGTTTGGCCGCTCCAAGGCCAGCCACTTGTACCGTATGCACGGAGATTTTGAAAAATTGGTAGTAAGTGTAGATTTTGATATCCCTCAGCTAACCCTGGCACGCCTTCTGCTTTTAATGCTTCGACGATTCTCGAGCGGTGAACACCTAATACTTGTGGATCCAAAACAAGTGGATAGACATAAAAAACATTTCGACTATTTTCAGATTTATTCGGGATCTTTAGTCCTTTCAGCCCCGACAATTGTTGAGTTAACTCATTTGCAAGCGACTCCTTCAAAGCAACAATTTTCTCCAGCTTTTTAATTTGCTCGAGCGCGATTGAAGCTTCTATTTCCCCTAAACGAAAGTTATAACCAATCATATTAGAAAATTCTGAAGCTTCCGCTTGTGTAATCACAGACTCGGCATGATTTCGAATCAAACACAGCTTTCTGGCTAAATCGTCACTATTTGTAAATAGAACACCACCTTCCCCGGAATGAATGTGCTTGTGGTAATTCAAACTTATACCCCCAATATCAGCAAGAGTCCCCGCATATTCACCATTGTATTTCGCGCCTGGCGCTTGCGCTGAATCTGAAATAATTTTCAAATTAAATTCATCGGCGATTTCTCGATATTTTTCCATATGCGCGGATTGTCCAAAAATATCTATCGCCATAATGGCACGGGTTTTATTTGTAATTTTTTTTCTTATCTCTAAAGGATCGATACAAAAATCTTCTTGGCTGATATCTGCAAAAACGGGTATGGCGTTCCAATGCAGGATAGACATGGCACATGCAGACATGGTCCAAGGTGACAAAATTATTTCATCTCCTGGTTCTACGCCAATTGCACCCACAGCAGCGACTAGTCCAGAAGTCCAAGAATTTACAGCGATTGCATGCTTAACAGAGAAGAAATCTGCGTATTTTTCTTCCATCTCGCGAACCTTTGGTCCACCCATAAAGTCTGGTCCTGGTGCTCCAATATATTTTGACAGAACGCCAGTTTTCATCACCTTTATAACGGCGGCAATTTCCTCTTCGCCAATGGTATTGAAGATCTCTACTTTGGAATTAAAAGCCGGGGTACCACCAAATAAGGCAAGTTCATTTCTACTCATAGACAAGATAGTAACTTACTCGAATCAGATTCCTTTGGAAGCAAGTCATCTGGAATCCCTTTTAGTTTAGAAAATTGAAGTTGATCTTTCTTGATTCAAAAATGTATTCCGCTAGTGCCCAATCCTCTTCTGTATCAATATCGATTACCTCGTGTTTGTCCAACTGAATAAATGTTGAATTTGCCCCAAGCACTGTGGATCTCGAAATCCAAGCGCTTCTTCGACCAAAATAGAATTGACCAGAGTCATGATAGCTGCTCGGCAAATCCTGAGTCCTAGTCTCTACAAATTTGTAGTCACGAAACAAGACTTCACCAGTGGCATTCTTGTAAAAAGCCCTTTCAATTGGGGATTCAAATTGGATTGCTCCAAAAACAAAATCCCAATCGCCCCCGCTTAATAACTCTTTTGCTTCTTTTAGCCTAGAAGAGTTAAGTAGTGGAGTCACTGGATAAATGCAGCATACTAAGTCAGACTGGTCAGTTTCCCCTTTCAGATTCATAAGTGCATCAGCAATCACATCTATAGTTGTGGTGTAGTCATCGCTCAGCCTTGAAGACCTAATAAAAGGAACTTCAGCACCAGAATCTCTCGCAATTGTTGCTATCTCTTGATCATCAGTTGAAACTATAATTCTGCTAAAGAGATTTGATGTCCCAGCACAATCTATCGCTCTAGCGATTGCAGGTTTTCCGGCGAAAGATTTAATGTTTTTCCTTGGAATCCGCTTGCTGCCACCACGGGCTGGAATAATTGCGATACTTTCCATTTGCTACAAAACTAAACTTTCATTTAATGGCGTGCCTGCTATTTGACTATTCGCAAACCTTTTTCCTATTAGTGTTTCAAGAAGGGCAGGTGTACAACCTCCTCCTGGTCTAATGGCTCTAACATTCTCATTTGTAAGTACTTCTCCCGCTGAAACGTCCTTCACGATGTATAAAGTTCGTCTCAAGCGCCGTGACTCTTTTTCAGAATTAGCCATGCTCCATTTTGAATTACCCAATGCTATTCCAGCAGATTTTCCTTCCTTTACAAGGACCGCAAATTCCTCGGGCTCCATTGAAAAAGAACCATCCGCACCGCCATCGCTTCGGCGAAGAGTTAAATGTTTTTCGATAGCTGTTGCTCCTAGCGCAATAGCTGCAATGCTCACGCCTACCCCCAATGTGTGGTCAGATAAACCAACTTTTACTCCAAACCTATTTCTCAGCGTTTCTATACGTAGTAAATGCGCATCAGCTGGATCCGAAGGATATGAGCTTGTGCAAACTAAGAGAGTCAGATCTCTGTTCCCAGCTTTCTCCACAACTTCTACTAATTCCTCAATCTCTTTCCACTCGGTAGCCCCCGTAGAAATTATCAAAGGCTTGCCAGTCTCTGCCACGGCTTTTATTAGTCGATGATCTCCTGTCTCAAGTGAAGCAATTTTGTACATTGGTGCGTTTAGTGACTCTAAGAGTTCAATCGCAGTTAAATCAAAGGGGGAACTAAATGGTGCAACACCTAATTCTCTGCACAAATCGAAGAGTTCTTTGTGCCACTCCCACGGGGTGTAAGCCTCGGCGTACAAACTGTAGAGAGTTCTGCCACCCCAAAGTGCGTGTTCGTTACTAACTTTGAAATCTGGTAGGTCGACGTCAAGTGTCATTGTGTCTGGTGTATAAGTCTGAAATTTTACCGAAGTCGCTCCAGCCTTAGCTGCGGCTTTAACTATTTCTCGTGCCCGCTCCAATGAACCTAAATGGTTCGCTGAAACTTCTGCAATGAAATTGACTGCACGATGACTTTGAGGCACTCTGAAAGTATACTCCAGAGACGATGAACCTACTTATGCGTGACGTAACCACTCAAGACTCAGCCGAACTACTTGAATGGCGGAATGAGATTGGCGTTCGAAAATTTTCCCATAACCAAGAACCAATTTCTGAGAGAGACCATGCCTCTTGGTTATTTAATAGACTAAAAACTCTGACTAGGGAGCCTTTCTGGGTATTCGAAGAGGGGTTAGATAAAGTCGGAATCGTCAGGTTTGACTTTAAGCCAGAATTTAACCATTTTGCAATTAGCATAATTATTAATCCTTCCCTCCGTGGAAGAGGTTACGGAAAAATCATACTAAATAAAGCTATCGAGAAATACTTAAAGTCAAACCCTAAAGCAAATTTTCATGCAGAAGTACATAAAGATAATGTGGCATCTAAAATACTTTTCCTAGATGCTGGATTTCAGGAAATAACAGCTGAAAAGAAATTTCTAATCTTCAAGAGAATCGCAAATTTTAATTAAAGTTTCAGAAATATACTCTTGTTCTGCCTCTGACAAATTGACATGAATAGGTAAAGAGATTTCCCTAGAATAAAAATTTTCTGCGACAATAAGAGCTGGAGTTTGACGACTATCCTTGGAAAAAACTGGATGGCGGTTGGCAGGAATATAATTAACTTGAACTCCAATACCATCGCTTCGTAATGAATCGAATATATATCGCCTGTCAGTGGCTTTAACTTGAATTGGGTATAAGTGCCAAGTTGGATCTACATAACTCCTTTGTGTTGGGAGTTGGACGGAATCAAGATTTCCAAGCAAATTTGCGTATCTTGAAAACAGAAACTTTCTCTTAGACTTAAATGATGAAATTCTTTCCAATTGACTTAATCCCAAGGCACATAACACATCGGGTAGACGATAATTTAGACCAAATTCGTGCACCTCTTGGTGCCACTGACCTTCCCCTTTAATAATAAAATCTTCTGAATTCCTTATCAATCCTTGCCTTGAGAATCTCTTAGCTCTCAAGAGTAGATCCGGGTGGATGGAGGCAACCGCTCCGCCTTCTCCTGAGGTCAAATTTTTAGTCGGAAAGAAAGAAAAAGTAGTAATATCGGCGATTGAACCCACGGGACGGTCTTTGTAGGAAGAGCCGATACTATGCGCAGCATCTTCGATTAGGTAGATTTTATATTTATCTGCGATAACCCTCAACTCATCAAGATCTGCAGGGTGACCAGCATAATCGACAGCAACAATCGCTTTGGTTCTTGGAGTTATTGCCGCTTCAACCGCCCTTGGATCAATATTTGCTGTATCAGATTGAACATCTGCGAAAACAATTGTCGCGCCAAATAATGCGGCAGTTGCCTGAGTTGCAATAAAAGTAATGGGTGGTGTTATTACTTCATCCCCAGGTTGTAAACCGATAGCGGCATATGCACAATGAAGTGCTGCGGTTCCTGAACTCACGCTTATGCACGGAGCTCCTACTACTTTTTCGAGTGCGGCTTCAAATTCTTCAACGAGTGGGCCTGTAGTTAGCCAATCACTTTTTAGTGCCTTTACGACCGCCTCGATATCTTCTTGACTAACTGAATGTCGACCGTATGGAATCATGATTGTTTAAATCTGGTCAATAAACTTCTTGATATCAGAAGTAGACATCCACTTGTCATTCGTGTCAGAACGATATGCCTGACCCTCTGGCATAAATTCTCCGACAGGGGGTTGGTATCCCCATTCTGCGACAACAGGGGTAACAACAAAACGGTTCTCTAGCACTATGGTCCGACGGCTATCATCCGATGAAATCATTTCTTCATGCAGTTTTTCACCTGGCCGCATTCCTATCTCTTCAAGTTTAGATTCGGAAGAGACAGCGTGGGCGAGGTCAATAATCTTCATACTCGGAATCCGTGGAACATAAAGTTCTCCGCCGGTCATCATTTCCAATGAATCGAGGACAAACTTGACTGCATCTTCAACGCTTATCCAGAAGCGCGTCATTCTTAGATCGGTTACTGGGAGGGGTTTGCCTTGCTGGGCTAAGTCCTTGAAAAGCGGGATTACAGAACCCCTGCTACCCATTACGTTACCGTAACGAACGACGGAAAAAGTTGTCCCATATCTATAACTGTAATTATTTGCTGCAACAAAGAGTTTATCCGCAGTTAATTTTGTCGCACCATATAGATTAATGGGGGAAGATGCTTTGTCCGTGGAAAGAGCTACAACGCGTTTCACTCCCGTATCTATTGACGCATCAATCACATTCTGGCTTCCTAATACGTTGGTCTTGATAAACTCCATGGGGTTGTATTCACCAGTATCAACCTGCTTTAGAGCGGCTGCATGAATAACGAAATCAACCCCGTGTAGAGCTCGCTTCAACCTCTCAAGATCTCTAATGTCTCCAAGAAACCAACGAAGTCGTGGGTCGTTCTTAAAATGGATTCTAAGATTATGTTGCTTTAACTCATCGCGAGAAAATATCGCAATTCGCCGGATGTTCGATTCCTTGAGAAGTCTCTCTACTAGAGATTTTCCCAAAGTTCCTGTGCCACCAGTAATTAGTATGGAAGCACCATCGAGCACCGACATTACGCCTCCACAAACCTCCGCGGGTTAATTAGCAATCCCCGATGAACTAAGCATACCCTTAACCTTATGAGATTCGTATTTCGTTCCGATGCGTCTTTCAGCATCGGCGCTGGGCATGTGATGAGATCCTCCGTGATTGCCGAAGAGGCTATAGCTAGAGGTATCTCGTGTCTCTTTATCGGAGAAATTACAGGAATTCCTTGGTTGAGTGACCGAGTTCAAAATTTAGGTTTTCATCAAGTTTTAAAAAATGAAAAAGATTTTCATGCGTCACCAAACAGTGATGTCTTGATTCTAGATTCTTATTCAATTCCCGCCAATCATGAATTTCTTGAGATAAATAATTGGCTCGCAGTCATAACCATTTTTGATTCCTCAACTCCGAAATACAAATCGCAACTTAGAATTCATCCCGGGATTGAAAAAATCTCAGATTCTAGTTTTTTCGGTAAGTCGCTTTCGGGGCCAAAATACATACCGATTAGAAAAAATATCCGTAGAGATCGGCCTCCCGCCGAAAATGGGAAATTGAGAATAACTGTGATCGGTGGCGGAACCGATGTCAACGGTTTCGTTACAACAATTGCAGAAGCGCTCAAAAATCTTGATTTAGACTTTTTGGTCCGATTAGTGACAGCCACTCATATCGAATTAGACCAAGACGCAAGATTTAAAGTTATCGAGCCAGGCCAAGATGTTGATTCGATGTTTTGTGATACAGACGTTGCATTTACGACCGCAAGTACTACTTCTCTAGAATTCCTCTCTTCGGGGTGCGTAGTTGGACTTGCATGTGCTGTTGAGAATCAGGAAAACAACTATTTACTACTTACAAAATTGGGAGTCGCGAAGCCGATAGGAGTTTATGCGAATGGAACTTGGGAATTAGAATCTAGTGAAATCTTAGCTCTGGTGTCAGATAGCAAATTAAGAAACGACTTAAGAACGAATGCAAGAAATTTTATTGATGCGAATGGTGCTAAGCGCATTGTTAATGCCATTCTAGAATTGGCTCATGAACTTGATCAAAAAGAAGAGCCACATGAATCTTAAAGTGATGGCAATGTCATCGATTAAAAACATATTAAGGCCATTCATCCCCCCCATAGCCTTCAAAATCTTATCTCGCGGCAAGAAACCGATAGGTACACAAACAATCACATACGAAGGTCTTTTTGATTCCTTTGAAGCAATTATCAAGTCGTATGGAAACCAACCCCAATATTCAACTGAATTGGCGCGAGCTCAGTCACTGAAAAATTTACGCCTTCTAATCAATCTCTACAACTCCAATACAGATTTAGTCCCAGGCTGGTCCAGCACGAGGTTTAATTTCATTTCTAGCTTTGTTTCAGGTCTTGGCACAAATGACATTGGAGTGTTGGACATTGGTGGTGGCTACGGTGAAACCTATCTACACCTAAAACAAACAACTATGAAAAGATTTCAATATCGAGTTCTCGAATTACCCTTCGCTATTGACCAATCAAAACCAGAGTTTTTAGAATTTGAAGAGATTAAGTTTTGTCAATCCCTTGATGATGTTGACATCGTTCCACATATTGTTTACTTTGGGTCGTCGCTTCAATATTTCAATGACTACAAAAAAAATTTAAGTGAAGCCATGAAATACCAAGCACTCTTCATTGTTATATCCGATACACCTATGGGAAAGGTTGATACTTTTGCTTGTGCCCAAGTAAACATGCCAGGTATCGTAATCCCGCGGTGGGTTTTTAACCAAAATGAAATCAATTCGATACTTAATTCTGGTGGGTATGAATTAATCCATGATTCTTCTAATTACTTTCCGTTCCATAACTTCAACAACTATCCTTTGAATTACCAAGGTATCGCACATAAAAATGTTATTTTCATGAGGAAAAACCAGGCTTGAATCTTCGATTCTTCTGGTGATGTGTACATAAATTATCCCAGACAGACTACAACCGTCGACCCACGGATCAAAAAGTACTTTTCCCTCCTAACTGAGCTTTAGGCCCTGTTTCAGAGGGGTTTAAGTTTTCTTGCTAGGAGTGAGTGTCTAATGAGGTGGAATTGTTAATTGGTGCCATGATGGAGATTAATCAGAGTTTCAGACTTATCTGAACTTGAAGTTGCTAGTTAAATCACGTTTTCACTATAGAAATTCCGCGTTTTCCGATGGTTCGGAGAGTTGGGTGATGCTTTGTCCCACAGGGAGAAGGAATTGAAAGCCACAAAAATGTGGGCTGAAATAAACGACAAATTTTTGAAGAAAAATAAATTCGATATCTATTCCTTTCGGCAACCTGGGTAGTTGAATTCTAGGCTTGCATCGTGGGAGCCAGGTGAAAGATCCCTGCGTTGGTACAGAACTTTCCTCAATTTGGCTTTTTCGTCTAGCAGTACCTACGTTCAATCAAATTTGGAGAATCTACTAACAAGAATGGACCTTGGAAATCCCGTTTCGAACAAACAAATTGGGAGAAACACCGAGATTTTCTCGTTCAATTTAGACTATATACTCGCATTTGAAGAAATAGAATATCTGGAAAGCACTATAGAAAATATCTTTGAGATTAAAAATATCATTGAAATTGGTGCTGGATTTGGTCGCACAGCGCATCTGTTAATAGAAAGAATTGAAAAGCTAGAGAATTATGTAATTTATGATTTACCAGAAATGTTGGAAGTTTCTATTGCATATCTTCAGACAGTGCTACACGATTCGCAATTCAAGAAGATTACATTTACTTCGAACATAGATTTTGTCGAATCCGGTCATTTTGACTTGGGTATACAAATAGATGGATTTCAAGAAATGCAATCGGAAACTATTAATGAAATCTATTCGAAGTTTTTAACTAATTCTACTTATGTTTATCTAAAGAATCCCGTTGGAAAATATCTACCTATAAGTGCCGGTCTAGAAGTAGAACTTCTCAATGTACCGCTTGGGGTTGGTAGATCCATTGGCGTATTAGACATTTGGAATTTATCAGAGGTGGGCCTTCAAATTATGAATCATCTGGAAATTTATCGCCCAGCATCGCATGAACTATTGCATTCTCAACCCGATCGACTATTTCCTCACTACATTCACTCAATTTATTGGCAAGATGAGGAAGTCTGATAAAAAAGAATACTCACGATCAATTTGGAAAATAGGTTTTGAGGGATGTGGGCCCAGACGGGCTCGAACCGTCGACCCACGGATTAAAAGTCCGTTGCTCTACCGACTGAGCTATAGGCCCCACTTGCTAAAAAATTCTTGTGACTTTACTTTTTAGGAGAGTATGACAGGAAGTTTGACTTTCTGGCAAATTAGATTGGTTTAGGTGAGATGATTGCGAGAACTCTCAGGCTTTAATTCGGCAGGAATCAAATTAGTTATGTGGTTCAATCAATTTCTTTGCTAAATCTTGTAATTATTACTTAGACTAACTAGCAGTCTTAAGCTGACATCAACTCTAAATTTACTCAAGGTATTTTCCCAAAACCGATTATCGGATCTCTCCTTTACTCTACAGTAGGGGCTCGCTTTCAAGAATTATCTAGGATCTCTAGAATGTTTTTCTAAACAATCTTCGACTGTTAGGTAATTAAGAGTGGTTTTATCAATTTCAAATATTGCAGTGTTATGAATCCTTTTGCAAGGGTTACCTAAGATTTTGGAAACAATATGGTACTCAGGCCTATCGAAATAGTCATCGACGACTAACACAAAATTTTTCTCTATGTTTAACAGCGACGACATAACACATGCAACTCGAAATCTTCCATCTACAAAAACTAGGTCGACCTGTTTAAGGTCTTGATAGTAGTTAAACACGGCAACAGAGTAACTCGAAAAACGCCAAGAAAAAAAACAACTCGTGATTCTCCAAGGTTGACCATAGGTTTTTGTCGGGCCAATGTTTGCCCAAAAAATACGTACTCGATCCTGTAGTTTCAGGGTAAGAACATGATTTAAAACTTGATTTGAGAAATATCGATCAGACTCTACGCTTGTTACTGTCTTCCCGGTATTCGCAAAAAGTAAAGTTGAACCGCCGCAACCGAATTCTAAGATACTCTTTTCTCTTGCGGCATTCATGAGGTATTCGCTTAAGTCGCTGCCAGACATAGAAGAATCAGGTATCGAGATTCGTCTCAATGAACGATTGATCAAATACAAAAAATCGCCATTCCGATTAATCGTAGAGATAAATCGTAAGGCAAAATTTTTGAATAACACCATGGCTTGAACTTATCGTGAAAAAGTTTGACCTGAGTCCTTTGCTTGATTTCCTATTTGTGTCCTCAAGAAAATGGGCTTCTTTTAGGGGCTTTTCCAGTCAAATTAGTGCGGCGACCAATCTTCGGCGCTAGGACTAATCAACGCGATTCGTTCAGCCTAGACTTAACTTTCGGTTACCCTGACGGCCGAACCGTAGGTTTGACTTACCTAGAATTCAATTTATTGTGGGCAATCATCAAGAACGAAATGTATGCCTAGCGACCCTGCGAAGCTTTTTCGAGTCTTTCCATAATCGCATATGCGAGACCGTTTCCATTTGGAGGCAAGACAACTAATTGGGTAATTCCGGCGTGGTCAGCGCTTCTAAAAGTCGAATAAAGTACTCTCGCGAATTCTTCTACAGAATTTGGTGAAGCAAGTCGCTCCATTCCTTTTGGTGTCGCAACCGCTGACAATGCTAGAAAACCTGCCCCATCGATTTCTACTGGACCTACGATGATCTTACATCTTGGGGCGTAGTGTTTTTTAAATGATCCGCTAAATTTGATGTCGTTGGATTTACTCACTTCAATAGTCAAAATATCTAATTCGTTTTCAATATCTTCTTTCGTTATAAACCCAGACCTTAAAATTGATGGGCTTTCACCGGTGCAATCAATAATCGTGGACTCAATGCCAATTTCGGAAGTTGTCCCATCCAATATCAGATCGAAAGAGGACAAAAAAGTCCCCAATTCTTCATGAACATCTGCGCTGGAAGTCGGGGAGACTTGGCCAAAACGATTTGCACTCGGTGCAGCAATTGCTGATCCTGAAATCTTTTCAAACTCTGTAATTAGGGCAAGAGCGATTGGGTCCTTAGGTACTCGAAGCCCTATCGTTTTCTGATTACCCGTAATAAAGTCTTCAGCGATTTCGCTACGTTTTAGAACTAATGTCATCGGTCCTGGCCAAAACTTTCGGGCTAACTCAATCGCATACTCAGGAATTTCTATCGCCCATTTATCCAGCTGATTTATCGATGAAATATGAACTATGAGGGGGTGGTCAGTCGGACGTCCTTTTGCTTCATATATTTTTTTGACCGCGTCTGCGTTTCTAGCGTCAGCACCAAGGCCGTATACAGTCTCAGTTGGGAACGCGACTAAGTGGCCGGCCTTCAAAGCAAGCGCAGCCACTCGGATAGCCTCGGCAGTGCAGTTTGAAAGAAACGGTGGGATGCTCATAACTTAACCATTATCCATTGTTTTGGGGGAAGATACAGCCATGGAATCCCCTCGTCCAATCAAGGTCCTTCAGGTGATAGCCCGTATGAATGTAGGTGGGCCTGCAGTATTAGTGGCTGACTTGATGAGGAATTTTGATTCCCAGAAAGTTGATTCGATCCTGGTGACGGGATATTGCGATGATAATGAATCTGACTATTTGGATCAAGTTGCTACAGATGTGGTGGCTATTCGCATTATTGGACTGGGTCGTTCTGTTTCTCCCATTAAGGATTTAAATGCGTTCTTTCGCTTATTCAAAGAGATAAGGAAATTTAGCCCTGACATTATTCACACACATACAGCTAAAGCGGGAGTACTTGGAAGAGTTGCTGGATTAATTGCCGCTCCTCGAGCCAAGCGTGTACATACTTTTCATGGGCACTTGCTTCATGGATATTTTGGGAATGGCAAAACACTATTAGTTATTTTTGTTGAAAAGTTACTGGCACTCATCACGGCGCGACTAATCGCCATTGGGAACAGCGTAAAAATTGACCTGCTAGATGCTGGTGTTGGAAATGAAACGAAGTACGAAGTAATTTTTCCTGGTCTCCAATCACTTAAAATTCATCCGAAGGTGGATGCTAAGAAATTATTAGGATTAGAGTCTGACAAAATATATTTCGTCTTTGTTGGACGACTCACACAAATTAAGCGTCCGGACCGATTGTTGGATATAGCAAGATTCCTAAAGGTCGATTATCCGAACTCTCATATAATCGTTGCTGGTGCGGGTGAGCTTCTATCCGCCATCAAGGATGAATCTGACACCGAGGGCCTTCCTATGACTTTTCTTGGCTGGCGAAACGATATTGACTTAATTCTAAGCTCGGCTGATATCGCAATTTTATGTAGTGACAATGAAGGTATTCCCCTGACTTTAATTCAAGCAGCTCAAGCGGGCCTTCCAATTATCAGTACAGATGTAGGATCGGTTTCAGATATTGTCTCTCACGGAGTAAACGGTCTTCTGACAGAAACAACATCACCTGCATTAATAAGTGCCTCTAAATCCCTCCTTGATAATGCCTCCATGAGGGAAGAATTCGGAAAAGCAGGGCAAAAGCGAGCTTATGAATACTTTACTTCGGATGGAATGGTCAAACACCATGAGAGGCTTTATTCACAAATAGTTTGATTGTATTTCTGGGCCAATTCACAGAAATTTAGAGATACTTGTCCTATGAGACTAACAAAACTTCGCAAAATCACATCCCTATTCACCGTCGCCGTAGTCGCAGGCTTTGTGGCACTAGCAATCCCAGCCAATGGTGCAGGAACTGCAGATAACCGTTTCATCACCGTCACAGGTGTTGGCACGATCTCTGTTGTCCCTGATGCTGTTCGCTTTAACGCAACAGTCTCGGCACTTGCCTCAACAAATGCTGCAGCACTTTCATCTGCCAGCAAATCAGCGGCAGCTGTGCGCGCAGCTCTTAAGGATGCAGGAATTGCAACTAAAGACATCCGCTCTGCAAACATCTCTGTCTACCCTGAATACAACTGGACACAAGAAGCCGGCACAAAGATCACTGGCTACCGCGCCTCACAATCATTTGATGTCCTAGTCCGCACCGCATCAAAGGCAGGCACAATCATTGAAGCAGTTGTCACTGCAGGTGGCGACAACGTCCAACTTGGTGGAGTAGTACCAACAACTCTTAACCCAGCAACTGCCACAGAAGATGCACGAGCAGCAGCTGTTGCTAATGCC
>Ga0209550_10000628_pt1 | contig 33538 bp, 28 predicted proteins | sample LauGreSuBDMM15SN_2_FD_187567 | JGI IMG/M metagenome (GOLD analysis project Ga0209550, IMG submission 187567) | Freshwater lake microbial communities from Lake Michigan, USA - Su13.BD.MM15.SN (SPAdes) (version 5) | ecosystem: Environmental > Aquatic > Freshwater > Lake | place: Lake Michigan... | reverse complement strand
TTGGCAGGGATACTTGATGGCATTCACAGAAATTGACGCAAAAAAAATAGGCCCCGAAGGGCCTACCGTGACGGCATTTCTGCCGTCGTACGAGATTCTGTTACCCCTGCAATGCGCAGGACCAAAAAACTTTTGGCAGCAGGCTCGTATTGCACTCATTCTCGAAAACTCTGATTGAAATTTTAATCGCAGTGGACGCTTCAGTCAAAGCTTCCGCTTTGAGTGTTTAGCGCGATCTCACCAAACTTACTTACAAACACCATAAAGGGCTTATGCATTGACGACCGTACACAACAGTACCGGCAATATCTATGAAGATCTCGGCAACGTCAACGCAACTGAGATGCACATCAAAGCCGCTTTGTCTGCAAAGATTTCAAAGGCCATGAAGTCTCGTTGCCTTACTCAAACTCAAGCCGCCATTATTTTCGGCATGCCGCGAATCATTGTGTCCCGCATTCTGCGCGGTCAATTTCGAGATATTAGTAAAACCAAATTGATTGATTGCTATAGGCGTTTAGCACTCGTTTAACCGATCAACCTCTTTATCGACTAAAGCAACACCATCTTTACTTGGAATAAACCGATGCACCAACTCCCCTCCCAACAAGTCCCTATCGACCTCAACTCTTATGACGTTGATCGCATTGACCAGCCCTCTTACTACCCATCGCCTTTGTATGTCCCACCCTCTGATGAGCCCGACGTTATTTGCACTCGAATCGCTGACTACTCGATTTTCTGCGCCCCCTGGGCTAAAGAACTTGAGGCGATTTAAGGGCGGTCTATTCTTGACGAGTTCGAGCCAGAGTTCGCCACACTCTTTGCGCTGCGTGCTCAGGCGCTCAACATAACTGGTAAGCAAATCTCTGACGTGTTGTCGACCGCCTTGGGTGCACTAACCGAGCAAAGCTTTACCGTCAAAGACGTTCGCTATGATTGCAACGACTTCGAAATGGAAATTGATTTAGCGATCGAACTTGTCGTTGAATGCAGTCTTGAACAAGCCTGCGACCTTTGGGATCATGTCATCGAGGCAATTGACAGTAAGCACGAAAATCCCCTGACAGACCTGATTCATCTTGGGGTTAACTCTTTGCGAGATAACGACCGTAACACCTGATAGACCTATTGTTACGTAACCAACTAGGGGTTGGATCAAGCCTGATATTTAGCCTTAGAATAGCCTGATCAAAAAAAGGCTAACTACCATGACAAGCACCCGCCCCCCAGCCGTCGAAGGCACGTTCACGATCCACAACTTCACCTTTGAATCCGGTGAAACCATGCCCGAGTTGCGCGTCGGCTACGTCATGTACGGCACACTTAACGCCAAGCGCGACAACCTCTGTTTAGTCATGCCCGGCACAGGCAACCTGCGCAACAGCACGCTTGAACACGTTGGCCCCGGGCGCGCCTACGATACCGACCACTACTGCGTGGTGTGCACCGATGCCATCGGCGGAGGCACCTCTTCACAACCCGCTGACGGCTTGCATGAGCGGTTTCCTAAGTATTCGATTCGCGACATGGTGCATGCACAGTATTTGTTGGCGCGCGATGGCTTAGGGCTTGGCGCCTCAACACAAGTTGCGCTGCTAGCTGGCGCCTCAATGGGTGCCTTTCAAACCCTTGAGTGGTTGATTCATTACCCCGACTCAGTGCGCAATGCCGTGTTGCTTGTGCCAGGTTGGCAAGCCAACAACACCTTCAAAATCGCCACGGCCCGCATGTTTGATTTCATTGAGCTTGATGCGAACTGGCGAGGCGGTGCTTACTCCGCACAACCGAAGGCAGCTCAGCTTGCGGCGGGCAAACATTATTTTGCTTGGACTGTGACGGATGATTACCTCGAAACCACCGACTACGCGCAGGTTCAACAAGAGGCGCAGGCTGCCGGCGACTGGTTTGCCCATTGGGATGCCATGGGGATTGTGCGTCGGTATCAGGCGTCATCGCAGCATGACGTGACCAAGCCGTTCAAAGGCGATCTTAAACAAGCGTTGCAACGCGTGACGGCTAAGGTGTTGGTGCTGCCTTGCTCGCAAGATCGGTTGTTGGGTGTTGAGGGTGCAAAAGAGCTGGCGCAGGGGATTGAGCGCGCGACGTATCGCGAGGTGGATTCAAACTGGGGGCATTTGGCTTGGCGGCCTGTCCTGGGGTCGGTGCAGACGAACGCGGTGACACAGCATGTTCGTGAGTTTTTGGGATTGAATTAACTTCAGTTCAAAGATCGGCTTTAATATTCGGATAATTATTACTCTCGCACCAACAACTTAAAACCTTAACTCTGGCGCCTAGCGATGATGCACCAACAAGACTTCGACTCACCTTCTGTCGCTCGGTTACGGGCCGATCTAGCCTTAGCCCTAAGAGCCGCCGCGCACCACAGTCTAGCTGAAGGAGTGTGCAATCACTTCAGCGTAGAACTGCCAGATCACTCAGGTCGCTTCTTGCTTAACCCCCGCGGTTTGCTCTGGAGCGAGATCACCGCCGACGACATCGTGATGATTGACGGCGAGGGCAATATCCTGGCCGGCAAACACGCGGTTGAGCCAACCGCCATGTTTATTCATGCGGCGATTCATCGGATATGTAAAAAAGCCTGTGTGATGCATACCCACATGCCTTACTCAACGGCACTGACGCTAACATCTGACCGCGCCTTGGATACCACCTTGTCACAAAACGCCATGCGTTTTCACGAGCGGATCGCGATTGACCCAGACTACAACGGCCTAGCCTTAGATATCTCAGAAGGCGAGCGCATCGCCAGCGCCATGGGCAAGGCAGATATCGCCTTTTTAGGTAATCACGGGGTGGTGGTGTGCAACGACCGCATCGATTACGCCTACGACGACCTGTTTTTTCTTGAACGCGCCTGCATGGTTGAGGTGCTGGCGCTTTCAACCGGCAAAAAGCTTGTGCCAGTGAATGCAGCGCTTGCCAAACGGGTTGGGCAGCAAATTGATGGAGAGCGGTTGCAAGGTGAGTTGTTTTTTGAGGCGCTTCGGCGGGTGCTTTAATGCATTTTTAGCGCAGATAGGCACACAATGAAGATACTAATCGTGTTCGGCACCCGCCCTGAGGCGATCAAGATGGCGCCGCTGGTGCATGCATTTAAGGTCAACTCAGCTTTTGAAACGATTGTGTGTGTCACCGCCCAGCACCGGCAAATGCTGGATCAAGTTCTCAATATCTTTGAAATCACCCCCGACATTGACCTTAACCTGATGCGTGCCGGGCAGGATCTGTTTGATATCACAAGCGCCGTATTACTGGGCATGCGCGAAGTATTAAAAATCCACAAACCCGATGCCGTGTTGGTGCATGGCGATACCACCACCGCCTATGCCACTGCCACTGCAGCCTTTTACGCTGGGATCCCGGTCGGGCACGTCGAGGCTGGTTTGCGCACCCACAACATCCTGTCGCCGTTTCCAGAAGAATTTAACCGCCAGGTGGTCAGCAAGATCGCGAAATGGCATTTTGCCCCCACCGAATCTAGCCGCCAAAATCTCTTAGGCGAGCGCACGCCTGACCTAAACATCACCGTCACCGGCAATACCGTCATTGACGCCCTGTTTTGGGTGCTGAAGCGCATTGAAAATGACCCCACCAAGCGCAGCCAGCTTGAAGCCTTTTTAAGCAAACGCCTACCCTTCGACTGGGCAACACAACGCTTTGTGCTGATCACGGGCCACAGGCGCGAAAACTTTGGTGATGGCTTCCTGGCAATTTGCGAAGCCATTCGCCAGCTGGCTGCGACGCATCCAGACGTGCATTTTGTGTACCCCGTTCACCTAAACCCAAATGTGCAAAAGCCGGTTTACAACCTGATTAGCGGCCACACAAATATTCACCTGATCGACCCGCTTGAATACGAGCCCTTTGTGTTTTTGCTTAAGCATGCCTACCTGGTGTTGACTGACAGTGGCGGGATTCAAGAAGAGGCTCCTAGCTTGGGTAAGCCGGTGTTAGTGATGCGCGAGGTCACTGAGCGGCCTGAAGCGGTTGGAGCCGGCACGGTTAGGCTGGTAGGGGCAGATACCGCCAAAATCGTGCGACATGTGAGTGAGTTACTCGACGATGAGGCCGCTTACGCGGGCATGTCTAAAGCGCATAACCCCTATGGGGATGGGTTGGCGGCTGAAAAAATTGTCGGCGTATTAAAGACGTTGAATTAAGAGCCTTAAAACTGAAACCAACTCTCTTAACGTAAAGGTCGTCTAAACACAACCCACTTACGAAAACCATACACGCTAAAAAAACTCACAACAATTGCCGCAAACTTTGCCTGATTAATATCTGACCCTACCAACAACACATATAGCTTAACCGTGCCATAGGTGATTAAAGTACCTAGTAAGCCCGAGCTTACAAACAACAGCATTTCATAGATTTTTTTACTCTTGAGCCAACCCTCTTTAAAAATACGACCGCTGATCAAAAAATAGGCCACCACCAGGCCAGCAAGATAACCCACCACTGCTGCCTGGGGTATGGTTAATAGTTCGTTACGCGCAATCAACCAATACACGCCATAATCAACCAGCAACGCTGCAGCACTAGCAGAGACGTATTTTGCGAATTCTATAGCTGAAGGGCTGCGCGCCCACGTTACCAAAACTCGCATCATTATTTATGCGCCACGCTATTTTTAAAAAAAGGCCTACTCAAGACAAAAAGTAAGCTTGCTACACACCAAGCTGCGTAGACCAATCTCAAGGGTCGTGCCCCACCAAAGCCCACCACAAACTGCCTAAACACAGGGCTAAATTCGGGCACGTACCAACACAAGAGCTCAAGCTGACTTTTATTTTCGCCACATATCGCTAAGCTATCGTTACCGTATAAGTAACCTTGCACACACACCCAACCGCTTAGCAACAAAACGCTTGTAAACAGCAATTTGAGCGACCACCGCGTCTGCATACAAGTAAACACCGTGGCAAGGATCATGGCAGCGGGCATCGATACAAATAAAAAGAACCGCGGCCCCCAAAACTGACCTCCATACCAGCCATACCATCTTGAATAGGTAAGAATCAAGCCTAGACTAAAAACCAAAAAGACGTCGATGACATAAATAAAATTAACGTCGCGATCAATGAGGGACTGTAATTTTTTTCTTAAAAACAACGCGGGCGCAAAAAAGATCAGGCCCTTGCCAAACGAAAATAAAACCGACAACAAGCCAAATACCACTGGGTAACTAAAGCCAGGTAAACCCGAATACGGCATCAGAGTCTTGTCAGCCTTCTCACCCGCATGCAAATAGGCTGAGGGAAGCGGTGTTTGATACTTAAACCAATTATCCGCAGCCATCAAGGCCACCGGCAAAAATAAATAAAAGAGATATGAAATTTTGCGTTTTCTAAAACTCAGATAACACAGCACTAAAGCCAGCGCGGGAATCGTTGCAGGCGCCTGCGCGCCACCCAAACCTAATAAGATAGCGGCGATTCTATTTTGATCTTTAAGCAGGCACAGCAAACCAATACTCAGTAAACAAACCGAAAGTACTTCGCCGTAGTAGTAACGCAAGTGATGTGGAAACATCGAGGCTGCTAATAACAACAACAACACCAAAAACCGTTTTTCTTTCTCCACCAAAATCCATACAGCAACCGCAGTTAATACAAAAACACTGAAATTGAAATAGCTAACTAAGGCGTTGGCAGCGCCAAATAGCCCGCCCAAGTAGAAAAGAGGCAAAGAAAAAAACAACTGGATCGACGAAAACTTATCTGCTGGCCGCTTAAAGTCGGTCAACCGCAATAAATCTGCGTACCTTGCCGCCCCATCGCCATCGATCACCGGTGATAAAGAGACGCCCAACAACAATAAGCCCAAGGCCAGCCATCCAAGCTGAAATGCGTTTCGCCACGCCGCGCTACCCGAATCCGACGCACCAGGTGACATGCTGATCCTATTCTGTGAAGCTAGCATTGTTGTTTTGATTAAAACCCGCGTTGAAATTTGGCGTGAAACCAAAGGCGTTTGACACGATTCACGCTGAAAGACCCTACACCTTTGGGCGATTGTACTTTGGTCTAGCCTCGCGTTTTCGCCTAACAATCCTTATTAACAGCCCGACAAACGCTATAATTCATACCGTTAAAACGGAAGTTCGTTTCATAAACATCGTATTTTGTCGTTGTGACACATCAATACGGCGCAAGCCCGCTGTACCAACGCACAGTTAATCGCTGTGTTAGGGCAGGTTATTAAGGTAGCCATGAAAAAAATAGTCATTATTGGTGCAGGGCCCGCAGGCCTAACAGCAGGCATTGAACTTCAGGCGGCTGGCGTTCAAGATATCACCATTCTTGAGGCAAGCGATCAGGTTGGTGGCATATCCAAGACAATCAAACATCAAGGCAATCGCATTGACATCGGTGGCCATCGGTTTTTTTCGAAATCTGATTGGGTCATGAATTGGTGGACCAACATCCTGCCTGTCCAGCAGAGCAAAGATGCTTCGCCCCTAAACCTGCGCTATCAAGGTCAGACCCGTAAATACACGAGTGAGCACAGTGCCGCAAACGACGCAAACGACGCAAACGTTGCGGCGGTAGCAACTGCCGCGACAGTTACCGATGCAACGATTGGCACAACAACTGGCGCTACTACAGATGACGATGCAGTCATGCTGGTGCGCAACCGGCTCTCACGCATTTATTACAACCGCCAATTTTTTGATTATCCGCTGAAATTAAATATAACCACGTTACGCAAACTCGGCTTGGTCAAAACCATCAAGTTCGGCTTTAGTTATGTCTATGCGCGCCTGCGCCCTGTCACGCCTGAAAAGTCTTTGCAAGATTTTTTAACAAATCGCTTCGGCAAACTGCTTTACCTGCAATTTTTTAAAGAATATACAGAAAAAGTATGGGGCGTCAGTTGCTCTGAGATCAGCGCAGAATGGGGCGCTCAGCGTATTAAAAGCCTGTCGATTACTAAGGCCTTATGGCATGCCTTGAAATCGGCGCTCGGGCTGTCAGGCGGCAAAGCGGCTCAAACATCATTGATCGAGCACTTCATATATCCCAAGTATGGTCCGGGCCAGATGTGGGAGACTGCTGCACAAAAGTTTATTGCAAACGGTGGCCGACTCGAAATGCATTGCAAGGTCACTGCCCTGCAAATCACCGCAAACGATGTCACACGCGTGTCGTACGTTGATGCGCAGGGCGCAGCGCAACAGCTTGACTGCACGCACGCTATTTCAACCATGCCGATTAAAGATCTGATCGCAGCCTCTAAAGAGCACTGGTCACCAGCGATCATCGACACGGCCAAAAATCTCGCTTACCGTGATTTCATGACGGTCGGCTTGCTTTACAACGCTGCCGATTTACCCCATCAACTTCTTGATAACTGGATCTACATCCAAGAGCCGGGCGTTCAGGTGGGGCGTGTGCAGGTCTTTAACAACTGGAGCCCCTACATGGTGGCTGAGGCTGACAAAGTTTGGTTGGGGCTCGAATTTTTTTGCCAAGAGACCGATCCACTTTGGACCATGTCGGATGACGACATGAAATTGCTGGCTCAAGAAGAAATGGTGCAGATTGGTTTGGTTTCGGTACCCAAAGCTCTTGACGGGGTTGTAATTCGAGTTCCTAAAGCATACCCGGGATATTTTGGCGAAGCGTATAAAAACTTTGAACAACTTCGCACAGCGCTTGATTCGATCGACAATTTATTCTTAATTGGTAGAAATGGCATGCACCGCTATAACAACCAAGATCATTCAATGCTCACCGCCAAAGAGGCCGTCCATCAGATTGTGACCGGTAAAATCGATAAAAAACGGATCTGGGACGTCAATATTGGAGATGATTATCACGAGGAAGTGCAGAAATAGGCGATCTCGACTTGCTGATCGGATTTCAAACTCAGGCCATACAGCCTGGGCTGAAGGCTCGATCAACCGCATAGGCTGCAGCACCGCCTGCAGTCGGTTAGCAAATGCCGCAGTTTCGACCCCCCAGACCGTATAATGACGTCACCTAAATACTAAGATTGTGAGGTACTTGGCGTGAGTGTGTCCCACCCCTATCAAGACAAAGTTATCCTCATCACAGGTGGTGCGGGCGCTATTGGCTCAAACCTATCTCACGCCCTCGCCTCAGCAGGTGCCGCTAAAGTCATCATTCTTGACGACTTATCTGCTTCATACGAATGGAGTATCCCAAATCTACCCAACGTCTTGTTCGTCAAAGGCAGCATCACCAACGATATTGATTTAAAACGCGTTTTTCATGAAAAACCCGATTACGTTTTTCATCTAGCCGCGTTTTTTGCTAACCAGAATTCAGTCGATTTCCCCGAAAAAGATCTCTTGGTCAGCCAGCTTGGTACGATCAAAATGCTTGAATATTCGGTATTGCAGGGTAATTTAAAGCGTTTTGTCTACGCTGGCTCGGGTTGCGCAATTTATGGGGCTGCTGCCCCTTTGCCTCTCAAAGAAGAATTCATGTCTATGCATTTGACCACTCCCTACCAAATCTCAAAGATGGCGGGTGAGCTCTATTGCAACTTTTACTGGCACCACTACGGCTTGCCGGTTGTGAAAACGCGTTTCTTTAACTCGTATGGGCCAGGCGAAGTCCCCGGCCAATACCGTAACGTCATTCCCAACTTCATTTACTGGGCAATGAAGGGTCAGCCGCTTCCGATCACCGGAGACGGCAAAATGACGCGCGACTTTACGTATGTGGACGACATTGTTGATGCCTTGTTGCGCGCCGGTATCGCTGAAGCCGCGATCGGAGCCGAAATGAATATCGCTTCAGCGCGCGAAATCGAAATCGTAGAAATGGCTGAAATGGTCAACAAGTTAACGGGCAATACTGCGGGTTTGCTTTACACCGATCGCCGCAAGTGGGATACAAAATCGCGCCTGTTAGCAAGCGTAGATCGGGCCCGCGAATTACTGGGCTACGACCCTAAAACCACTTTCGAAGACGGCCTACGCACAACGATCCAATGGTTTAAAGACCACTGGGATGACATTTCGCGTGACGCTGAGTTTCCACCGGGCATGTCTTCGGCCGTCAAAAACTACGTGTTGCGCCAAGGGCCTGGCCGCGGATGAAGCAGGTCGTTCAAAGCTACAAGACTGGCGACGTCGCCTTGCGCGAAGTTCCAGTCCCGCGGTGTGGCAGCAAACGTATTCTGGTTCGTAATCGACACTCTTTAATCAGTTTAGGCACCGAGCGATCAACCATTGAGCTTGGTCGTAAATCGCTAATGGGCAAGGCGGCTTCGCGCCCAGACCTCGTGCGGCGCGCTTGGGACAAAGCAAAGAAAGAGGGTTTTCTAAAAACCTGGCAAGAAGCCATGGGCCGGCTCGATACGCCAACTCCCCTGGGCTACAGCACGGCTGGCGTGATTGAACAATGCGGCCTGGCTGCCACCGAGTTTGCGCCAGGCGATCGGGTAGCCTGTGTTGGACAAGGGTTTGCCTCGCACGCTGAATTTGTTGCGGTACCCGTTAACCTTGCCTGCAAGATCCCCGAAGGTGTATCGGATGCCCACGCTTCGTTTGGGATGTTAGGCATTATTGCCTTACATGGTGTGCGCAGCGCAAATTTAAGCTTTGGATCTAAAGTCGTCGTCATGGGCTTAGGCCTGTTAGGGCTGCTCACGATTCAGATGCTGCGCGCCTATGGTTGCGAAGTGATTGCGTTTGATCCGTCTGCCGATAAAATACGGCTTACACAACAATACGGTTTTAAACAGGTCACCAACGACTCGTTAGAACTAGACCGGCTCACGAGCGCCACAACTGCTGGGTACGGTGCTGACGCAGTCATCATTACTGCGGCCACCAAAGAACGTGGGCCCGTTGATCAGGCGGTGCAACTGTGTCGCCCTAAAGGGCGCATTGTCGTCGTCGGCACGGCTGATATCCACCCCGATCGCAATGAACTTTGGCTCAAAGAAGTCGAGCTTGTCGTCTCAAAAGCCGCGGGGCCCGGCTCGCTTGATCCGCTGTACGAGCTCGACGGAGTAGATCTACCCATCGGCGATGTCCGTTGGACGCAGAAGCGAAATCTACAAGAATTTTTGCGCTTAATTGCTGACCATAAGGTAGACGTTCAGCCTCTGATCACGCACCGCTTTGCGATTACTCAGGCTGAAGACGCTTACGCTCAATTCATTGCCGGTACGCTAGTGCAGCCCATTGGCGTGCTGCTTGACTACCCGAGCACAGCGACAGTCGAGCGTACTTTTGCCGCAAGCGCCGTCAAAACCAAAGTAGGCACAAATAACCACGCGGTTCAACTCGGCGTCATCGGTGCAGGGCTGTTTGGTAAAGCCCTGCTGTTACCAGCGTTGCAAAAACAAACTGACGTCGCTTTGCATACGCTTGTGACAGGATCTGGCGTGAGTACTGAGCATACTTCGCGCAAATTTGGCTTCACCTATCAGGCAACCGAAACCAACGCTGTTTGGTATCAAGCTGAAATCGATGCGGTGATTGGCCTGACCCCGCATAGTCAGCACGCGGGGTTAGTGAGTAGCGCCATTGAATACAACAAAGCGTTATTTATCGAAAAGCCGCTTTGCATCACCGAGCAAGAACTCGACACACTAGAAGCCCTTGCTTCGCAAGCTAGTCACTTACCACTATTGTTTGTTGGTCATAACCGACGCTTTTCGCCACACACAACCCAAATGCGGGCTTGGCTAGCCGAGCGTCAAGCGCCGTTAGTTTTGCAGATGCGCGTCAATACCGGTTTTGTGCCAGCCACACACTGGGTGCATGCAGAAGACGAAGGGCGCAGCCGAATTGTCGGTGAGGTCTCGCACTTTATCGATTTGATTCAGTGCCTAGCCGGCGCACCGATTGTGCGGGTTTCGGCCGAAAGAATCTCGGGCGATAACCGCAGTACCGTGAATAACGATAACTTTGCGCTGAGTTTTAAGTTAGCAGAAGGCTCGGTCGGCACGCTGATTTATTCGGCCTCGGGCGACAAGGCTTACTCGCGCGAAATGACTGAAATCTTTTTTGATGGCAAAACCATCGTATCGCATGATTTCAGATTAAGCGAACTGCATCAGGGCGGTAAAGCACGTAGTTTTAAAACCAGTGGGCAAGAAATGGGTTATACCCAAGAATTGACTCACTTTATTGCTTGTGTAAAAGGTAACGAACAAGCGACTGTGACGTGGGCTGATCACTTTGCCACGATGCGAGTCATCTTTGCGATCGAACACGCCTTAGCCACTGCCTCGGTCGTATCACTGGGTACTTAACTACACCGTGCATATACTGCTTGTCACTGACTCGTATCCACCCGAAATTCGCTCAGCCTCGCATTTAATGCTTGAGCTTGCGCAAGAACTTCAGCAGCGCGGGCATCAAGTTACTGTGATCACCACATGGCCTGAATACAATTTGGATCAAGACGTCATCCAGCGCTCATTTCAAGAGCTAGAAGTCGAAGATGGTATTCGTGTGCTTCGCGTCAAAACCTTGCCACACCATAACGTCAATTATGTTGTGCGTGGTTTGTCGCAATTGTTGATGCCGCTACAGTTCTTAAAAAAGTTGCGTACGCATAAGGTCCGCCCCGAGGCGGTCGTGGTGTATAGCCCGCCTCTACCACTAGCCTTAGTCGGAAGTTGGTTACGGCGCTCGGGCGTGAAAAACATCTTAAATATTCAAGATCTGTTTCCACAAAATGCGATCGATCTTGGGATCTTGCGTAGCAAGTTACAGATTAAATTTTTTAAAGCACTTGAACGCTATGCGTATCAAACAGCAGACTCGGTGACGGTGCATTCTGAGGGTAATCGGCAAATGTTATTAAGCCAGCAACCTCAACTTTCAGGTAAGTTAAAACTGTTGTACAACTGGGTAGATATCGAGCACCACTCAGCCACCAGGCATGTCAGTGTCGATTTTAAAAAGAAATGGAACATCACTCAAAAGCATGTCGCCGTATTTGCCGGAGTGATGGGACCCTCGCAATATCTTGAACTGATCCTTAATATTGCTGAACAGATGCAAGAGTACACTGACCTGCTCTTTTTAATGGTTGGTGACGGTAAAGAGAAGGTGCACTTACAACAACTCGCTGCGGATAAACAGTTAAAGAACGTGCGCTTTGAAGGATTTATTTCGCGCGAGGTTTACCCCGATTTGCTGAACGCCTGCAGTATTGGTTTGGTGTGTTTAAGCCCACAAAATCAAACACCCGTCGTACCCGGAAAAATATTAGGTCATATGGCGGCGGGCTTGCCTGTTGCTGCATTTTTGCACACCCAAAGCGATGCACACGAGCTGATTGCACAAGCCAAGTGCGGTGTTTCAGAAAACTCTGGCAATGTACAGGCCTGCGTTCAGGTGATGAAGAGTCTGATGGCCAACGAAGCCGAGTTCAGTCAAATTGGCCAGCGCGGTCGCGAGTATGCGATCAAACATTTTTCTAAAGACGTATGCGTCTCTGAGCTTGAACGTATGCTGCAGTAGATATCGAGTGATATGAAGTTTGGCTATCATCCTACTTAGCCCAAGACAAACTGCTGTTATACCTGCCGTTAAAAAAGCAAAGCCCGTCCTACGTCTTTGGGCTAAAACTAAATTTTTTACTCAAATATCTACCGAGCCGAATACCCGGCTGCTCGACCCACTGATGTAACAGATACGAGACAGCAAGCACGATAGGGCACGTCAAGCCAACCGCACAGGCAAACTTTGCGATCGGACTCAAGCCAATAAAAGCCGGAGACTGAAGCAACCAATACACCGCAGGAGTCACCACTAGCAAGTGTGCCAAGTAAATTGAGTACGAAATATCACCTAATATTTTGAAAGGTTTGCGACCTAACAACCAGTTTAAGAGTGGGATCTTTTCAACGATCAAGGCCGCAAAGACACCATAAATCAAAATCACAGGTTTACTGAGCGGCCAAAGGCAAATCAAAATTGCTAGCACCGTTACGACATTGACAACACGCGTTGGCACTTGAGACCGCTTTTGTCGTAACCAAAACGCCAACACCATCCCCGCTAAAAAGGCGTTTAACCTATACGCCAGCATACTAGGCTGCCCGAAGTGGGTCAGCGAACCCGGGGTTAAATATGAACCAAATAAACCCGGTGCAAACCAAGCTAAAACAGCAGCGCTGATCGCCAAGACCAATAACGCCCAAGGCCCCATGCCAAACACAAGCAACAACAACGGAAAAATCAAATAAAACTGCATCTCAAGAGACAGGCTCCAGTCGGGTAATGGCGTACTCGCCTCCATCCCCGGGACAACCCCAAAGGCAAAACTAAGGTGCAAATACAACCATCGCCAACTGTCAAACACCCACCCACTTTTTGGATCGTATCCAGTCAAATCTTGCACCCAGGGCGGCGGAATCAGCTTAAGCGCGTAATCGTGCATCTGGTTCAGTTGCGGCAAAAATACGTAGCAAAGCAATAACAGTACGTAATAAAGCGGTGCAATTCTAAAAAACCTTGCCAAATAGAACTTGAGACTCGTTGTCAGAAAGTCGTGGGTCGGTTGATGGCTGCCCTTCCAGGTATAGACCATCAAAAACCCAGACAGCACCATGAATAGATCAACGGCTAACGCATGTATGGCTAGAAAATAATTGACGTATCCGACTGCAAGCGAAAGATGCCCAAAATACACCCAAAGCGCTAGGCCGCCACGAAAACCATCAAGCGCTGCAAGATGGTTTGAACTCTCAGAATCACGCTTACTCATAGGGATCAACTAATCGTTAGAACGCTAAAATTGTTACGGCAAGTACAATTGCCATCAGCAAAAGGGGGGCGCCCGAACGTGGTGACAATATTGTTCAGAGCAAAGGCATCCAACAGTTTAAGCGTAGTGCATTCGAAATACGAAAAAAATCACTGAACCAGCCAAACAGATTTTTTGGCTAGCATTGCTCTTGATCGACACCCCGTATTTGCCCGATAGCAGTTTATACAGAATTATTGACAGGCTCGATTCGCGTCGCACCACTAACAATCCGTACATAGCGCCTTATGCACACCCTCAAAATCATCCTCTTTGCGGCCTCATGTTTCGGCTATCTTTCATGGCTCGTGAGGCATGTTGGCTTTAGCCTGTTCAAGGCCCCCTTCATTTTTTGCTCTGCAATCGCGTTAACCCTATGTATCTTTGGCATGGTTGGCTTGCTCAATGCTGGCAGTCAGTTTTTACTCTTAGCTGGCTTAGGGCTTCTTGCTTTTGAAGGATACAAGGTCGTTTATTCGACTTCGCGACTCCAGGTTGATTATTGGCTGTTAGGTCAAATTTCGATACCGTTCATCACGTTATGGTTTGCGATCGATAAAAATTTTGTCTTCACGGTTTGGGATGAATTTTCATTTTGGGCTAGCAGCACAAAGCTCATCCACACCACCAATGCGCTATTCGATCAGAATTCTCCAATTTTTTTAAAAACGTATCCTCCGATACAACAGTTGTTTCAATATTATGTCATCCGTTTTATTGGCTGGTCTGAAAGGCTCGTTCTTTATGCGCAAATATTTTGGTTGTTAGCAGGTCTTTTATGTATTGCTGGCTCTTTGATAAAAGAAAAAAAATACGCTCTTTTGTTTTTCTTTCTCAGCTGCGGCGCGCTGTATTACTTCAATTATTCGTTCTCATCCATCTATTCAGATGCACTACTTGGGGTCTGCTTTGCCGCCTGCCTTGCGCTGGTTATTGAGAAATCGTGTTTGAACTCTGCCAAACAATTCGTTTTTTTTCTGGCCTGTCTCGCAGCCTTAGTTCTGATTAAAGAGGTTGCGATTGTTCTGGTAGCGACCGTTGTGTTGTTATTGCTGATTCAGTTATTTTGGCCGGCTACAGTGTTCGCCAAAGAACGAGCATCGGTTCAAACACTCGCTTCCACCAATCAACTACCTCGAATCACTATCGTCGTTCTTGTTTTGCTCGCTATTGGTAGTGCGCTGTTTGCTTGGTCGCTGTACGTGAAGTCAATAGATTCTGCTCGCAGCTTAGACCTACCCACGCTGCAGATGCTCAGCCAACCGGCCTGGCAAACACGTATTTCGCAAACGATGACAGAGTTTTTAGTGAGGGCCGTTAAGCCTGGCTACTTAATCACCTCTGAACTTGTCTATCCTTTACGCCCCTCCATGTTGGCGGTTTTTATCAGCCTCACCGGGCTTGGCCTCATTCTGAGCTTGGGTGCTGCAACGGGCGCTCGGCTACGCAAGCTTGTGTTGGTTTCAATACTGACCCTTGGTGCAATAGGCTATGTGTTTGTTTTGCTCTTCAGTTACCTTTTTATTTTTACAGAATATGAAGGGGTAAGACTCGCGTCATTTGAACGTTACCTGTCGACTTATCTACTGGCCTGGGGCTTAATTCTTTTTGCATCCCTCATTAACCACCTCACGACACAACCCACGCGTTTTAAAATTGGCCTTTTTATAGGACTTGTTTGCGTTATCCTATTTACGACCCCAGTCACTCTTATTAAAGAATTGCGCTCGATCAATTCTATTGGGCCAGCCCAACAGTTAAGAGAATCAATTGAGCAATTCGCCAATCAAGCAAAGAAGCACATGCAGAGCTCAGACAAAATTTATTTCATCGCACAAAACACTAATGGCTTAGAGCGAGTGATGTTTTATTATGCGATGCTGCCCTATACCTCTTCAATGTCTTGGTGTTGGAGTATCGGCGAAAAATACTTTGAAGGTGACGTTTGGACATGCAACTCAGGAATAGTCGATTTACTGAAGGGCTACGACTATCTTGCGATTTTTACGGGTGATTCGCAATTTTGGAAACGTGCCGAGCCTGTTTTTCAAACTGGGTCAGCAGGTATGACGCGTGGCATTTTTAAAATCCGCCGCACGCCAGACGGTTCAATTGAACGTCTCGAACCTGTCCACTAATCCTGATCGGCTCGAACAATGACATATTGAATGTCTGCGGGTAAGATCGCTAAAAACGGTAGCGCTAGAACAATCGCGACATACAGTATTTTATTTTTTATCGATGAGGCGCTTGAACCGTAAGACAATCGAGCAGCTAAACCGCTTAACATTAACGTTTTGAGACGACCTGTGCGCACGATTTGAAACTGCTTGTTATTCAATAACAGCGACAAGTTTCGTTCGTTAAAGTAATGCACATGCGGCGAAGGAAAATCCTTTTGCCACATACGCTCAAAAGAAGAGCTCCATCCCAACCGACTCAACATCTTAGACAATCGATAGAACACGCCGCGACTGCTTGGCAAGTTAATGACGAGTAAGCCTTCGGGGTTAAGACGCCGGCGACAAGCATCTAAAGCCTGCTCTATGTTGGGAATATGTTCGAGCACGTCATTGAAGGTGATCACGTCAAACCGCTCGTTCTCTGACAAGACCTCAGGAAAATAGCCCAACCGCACCTTCAAGCCTTGCGCATGCGCCTGCGACCAAATGGCCTGATCCGGTTCGATCCCGGTAGCATCGAAGGCTTTTTGCGCAAGATTCATAAACCAACCATGCGCGCTACCCACGTCAAGCAAAGCTCCACCACCAGGCTTAAATCGCTCTATTTGCGACAAGAGCACTTTAAAGTTAGCCTGCCTTACCTCACCAAGGCCTTTTTCTCTGGCATCTTCATCTACAAACTGATGCGCAGCACTGTTAATAGCGGGCGTAAGCAACGCCTTTTCATACTGACACGTGGGGCAGCGCCAATGCCACTCAGCTAAAGACCTTACAAGAGCAGTTTGACAGCAATGGCAATGCCCAGCGATTAGCGTTGAGTTCATAAATACGTATTATTGATCTAAACTTCTAGAATAAAGCGTTGAATTGAAAGTCATTTTCGCACACTTGCTGTTTTGAACCTTGTGTTGCGGTCGACCTACACAACGCAGCAACTGCTGGCTTGAGGGATAACAATATTGAAACTAGCTAACGAATCTTTGCGCGTCGCAGTCGTGATCCCGTCGTATCGTGTCGCTCAACATATCTGCGGCGTGATTGTTCAAATTCCGCCGTTGGTTTCAGATATCTACGTCGTAGACGATGCTTGCCCCGATCAGTCTGGGGCGTTTGTACAAGAACATTGCACTGATCCACGCGTTAAGGTTTTATTCAACCCTGTTAATTTAGGGGTGGGCGGGGCCACCATGGCCGGCTATCGCGCCGCGATCGCAGCTGGGGCGGCAGTGATTGTCAAAATTGACGGCGATGGGCAAATGGATCCAATGCTGATTGCTACTTTTATACAGCCGCTGCTTGCGGGCGAGGCAGACTATACAAAAGGCAACCGGTTTTACGATCTAGAAATGATCAAGCGAATGCCAGGGATTCGGATATTTGGCAATGCCGTTTTATCATTACTCACAAAACTCTCGTCTGGGTACTGGAATCTTTTTGACCCGACAAATGGCTACACGGCGATACATGCATCGGTTTGCCGCCGGCTGCCGTTTGAAAAGATTAGCAATCGCTATTTTTTTGAGACTGATGTCTTGTTTAGGCTCAATACATTACGCGCTGTCGTTGTGGACATCCCCATGGAGGCGAAATACGAAGGCGAGATCAGTAACCTCAAGATTTCGCGCGTGCTGGGTGATTTTTTATACAAGCACGCGCGCAATTTTACAAAACGTATTTTTTATAACTATTACTTAAGAGACATGTCACTGGCGTCCGTGGAACTCGTGGTTGGGTTGTGTCTCAGTATCTTTGGGATCGTTTATGGTGGGTATCACTGGATTGCATCCGCAGACTTGGGCGTTGCAACCCCGGCGGGTACTGTGATGTTGGCAGCGATGCCGTTACTGGTTGGCTTGCAACTGATTTTGCAGTTCATCGGCTACGACATTGCTTCCGTGCCAAAACGCCCGTTACATTTGTCTATTAATGACGCTCATGTTTAAAACAGTGAGCACAGTTCAACTCAATTCCATGAAGGGCCACATCGATCAAAGCTTACCTCTCGATCATTCAAAATGCCAAATTACGTCTTGCGTTTTCGATCAGTTTTTAACCCGAAACAGATAACATTTCATCGTAAAACAATTACCCTCTTCAACGAACTGCCAGTTAAAGCTAGTATTAATTGTTAACTCGTTCAGGCATTGCTCAGTTTGTGCACCAATACAGACCGCGCTTGTCGTCTTTCCTTGGCGCGATTCTTGCACAATTAAACTATCCATTTCGGCTCGGTTGACTTTGCCACGACTCGCCGCAGCATAGACCCACGGTCTACCCTCAGCATCCTTACGGTTATTTGTGCTCTGAATCCGAAATAAGGCAGGCCATACTTGCCAGTAGCCTCCGGTAAGAATTCTTGACTCAGTCGCGCGCAAATACTGGCCAACGCTATCGAATACCCCCGAACTATGCCAATAGGATATAGGCTTATAAGGCGTAATAATGATAGCCAAAATGAAGGCGTAAACGGCCCCAACTGCCAGCACCATTATTCGCTCTTTTAGAGCCAATAGAAAATCGGCTAACGTAAACGAAATAAGTACCAGCAAGGCGAGTAATGTTGGGAAAAAATATCTGAAGTGAAATTCATTACGCGAAACGTAAGTGCTCATCGCAAACAATAGCCACCAAGCTACCGCAGAGACACCAATCACCGCGATTAGAAAATTCGCCCTGAACCTTAGGGCATTCTTCGTGCTGAGAAAACTCAGCGCAACAGTCGCAGCAAGTAACGAAACCGTCAGTCCGAGGGTTTCGGTACTCTCTATAAAATGTTTCGTCGAACCGCGTAGCCCTTTGAATAAAAGCTCGGCACTTAACTGAGAGTAGTCTTCATGGCCCGCGACCGAGGTTTTGCTGACATATTGCCAAAATCCAAAAAAAAGTAGGCTTAATAAAGGCACGAGAAAGTAATGACTGTTTCTTTTAGAGGCGTAAAAGAATATGAATGAAACTGCACAAATCAATATGATGCTTGGATTAACACCTATCGCTACAAACAACAGCAAAGCGACCAATAAACTAGCGCTCAAGTTCGGGGCTGGTTTGACTGCAAGTACCCAGGTGTATCCTAGTAATAAGAAAGAGAGGCTGTACGGTTGTGCTGAATAAGCAAAAACGTACAGACCTTTTTTATTCAACACTACGACACTGACGAATACTAAACAAAAAAATAGTATTGTTCGAAAAAGCGCAACGTTTCGAGTGTGATATCTGGCGCAGGCATCACTCACGAGTTCTAGCAAAAGAAAATATGCCAAGCCCGAGGTAAAGAGGATTAATAATAAATTTAAAGTGGGCGACTTCACCCAAGAGTAGATAAACGGCAGAAAATTTGCGTAACGATCCTGACCCCAATAAAAGAGCGTGACTTTTTGTGTAGACATCAACGACTGTAAAATAGTGTCTGCATCAAAATTAACTGGCACCGACCAGTTAAGGCACAAAACTGAAAATAACAAGGCCGCGAACAACGTAAAGCTTCTTTGAGAGATTATTTTTAGTATGTAGTCATTCATCATTTCGATCATTCCGGCAATCATAATAGGTCGTAATCATTTACTATCCAACCAAACTCTCAGTTCACACTTTATAATCTCCTATCAATACATCTTATTAGTATAGGCAAAGTTGGTGTTAGTTGTAAGGTTTTGAAGCGTACCTTGCACAATACATGGTGGCATTAGGAAGCAGTGCAAAATCTGACTAGGCGTGTTGTCCAATTGTTTTAGTTTTGGTGGGTACCCAATTTTAAATGTACCAAGTTGAGCTCAATGAGAAACTATTTCTATTCATTAGTGCGAAAATATATATCACTATTTATTCTTCCGCAAAACTCAGTGGTAGAGATCGATCCAATATCTGCTTCAGTAGTCGGAATGATGCCCCAAGGCAAGGTAGCATTTAGACATACTTCAGAAGACATCGCTTTAGCCTCAAGTTTTGAAGCTGAGGGAATCATTCCAATTGAGAATATTTATGAAGCGCGCCCAGACTATATTGTCATTAGCAGTCTGATTCATTACGAACGAGACATTCAGGGCTTGTTTAGCTCGTTACACAAAATGTGTCACCAAGAAACGCGGTTGGTGCTGACCTATTACAGCAGCCTCTGGAGCCCATTGGCTAACTTCGCCTCTAAAGTCGGCTTGCGTAGCAAGCTTCCCGAATCTAATTGGTTGGCGCACGGAGACATCAAAAATCTCTTGGAGCTAGAAAATTTTGAGTTGGTTCGCTTAGACCATAAAGTACTTATACCGTTTTACATACCAATCATCAGTAATATCTTCAACCGTTACCTGGCCCCGTTACCGCTATTTAGGCACTTTTGCCTCTTAAATATTGCTGTTGCGAGGCCGCTGTTCGTCGAGAGGTCAAATCAGAGCTTGTCGGCTCCATCGGTTTCAATCATCGTACCGGCACGCAATGAATCCGGAAATATCGACAGCATCGTCAACCGTATCCCACCAATGGGGCCCGATGACGAAATTATATTTGTTGAGGGCAATTCGACAGACGATACTTGGCAGGCTATCCAAGCCGCCCAAGCCCGCTATGGGTCAGAACGTCGCATCCTCATTGCCCAGCAGAGTGGCAAAGGCAAGGGCGATGCGGTACGCAAGGGCTTTGGGCTTGCCTCAAATGACATCCTCATGATTCTTGATGCGGACATGACTGTCCCTCCCGAGGATCTGCCAAAGTTTTATCGCGCGATTACAGAAGGCAAGGGTGAATTTATTAACGGCACGAGGCTGGTTTATCCTATGGAAAAAGAAGCAATGCGCTTCTTTAACCTTCTTGGTAATAAATTTTTCGCCATGGCTTTTTCCTTCGTTCTTGGCCAGCGCTTCAAAGACACATTGTGTGGCACCAAGGTGATTAGCCGTTCGAACTACCTTCAATTGGCAAAGAATCGTTCTTTTTTTGGGGACTTCGATCCGTTCGGTGACTTTGACCTGATTTTTGGTGCTGCTCGAATGGGGCTAAAAATAATCGAGGTTCCAATCGGTTATCGAGAACGTGTTTACGGCGAGACAAATATTTCTCGCTGGCGACACGGTGCCATCTTGCTTGCAATGCTTGTATTTTCAGCTAGACGGATAAAGTTTCTTTGAAATGAATACAGATCATCAGAAGCTCTACCAACACGACCAAAAACAAACTCTGGAGAACCGGCAACGACTACAGAGTAATCGTAACCTGATGCTCTGGTATCAAGAGCTTTATCGCGAAGTCTTCCGCACGGTTCCGGACATCGCTCAAAAACGCGTGCTTGAAATTGGAAGCGGGACGTCACCGCTCAAAACGTTTCTTCCTACTGTCATTACGTCAGACGTTCTGAAACTTGAACATTTAGATATTGTGTTTGATTGTCACAACATTGCCGACTTCTCTGAAATTCCGGATCACAGTATCGATGTAATCACGCTAACAAATGTTCTGCACCATCTTCGCGATCCGCTTTATTTCTTGCGCAACGCTACGCGCAAGCTGACAAAAGGGGGTGAGATTTTTATTGTTGAGCCTCACTTTTCGATGGTACCATATCCTTTGTACAAGCTTCTGCACCATGAGCCCGTAGATTTTGGTATTTCTCGTCCGGTCTTAGACACTATTGATGGGCCTTTATCATCATCTAATCAGGCGATGCCTCATATGATTTTCTTTACCCGACCAGATTGGCTAAAGGAATTAGGTGATTGCTTCGAATTAGATCAAACACGTTTTGGGTTCTTCACTAGCCTAGCCTATATGCTGACAGGCGGGATTTCGAGAGTCTTTCCGATCCCCAGTTGGATCTATCGCCCTTACCTCGCGCTTGATCGATTTTTGGCACGCACTCTACCCAAAATGTTCGCGTCATTCTTTATTGTTCGTTTGGTTGCAAAATAATAACCATCAAAAATAATTCAATTCAATTGGCTACTCGGTCTGGCGCTATGTTTTCAATAGTAAAAAAACAGTCGGCTTCGCTAGCCCTGCTCATCGTGCCGCTCGTGGTCTCGATCGTAGGCTACTTTTTTCTAAAGGCCGCATTTCCGTTGCATTCGGGTTCGGCCGGTTATGACCAAGATCCTGCCTATGCCTATTTGTTCAATGGCCTACTCATTCTCGATGGGCAAGCGCCTCATCACATTGATCATCCAGGCACCCCATTACAAATTATTTTTGCCATTGCCATTTTTCTACGTTGGCAGTTTAGTAAAGTCTTTGGCAACGAGTCACAAAGTCTTATTGATTCGGTGATTGGGCAGCCAGAGATCTATCTGTACGATGTTTCAATACTGTTGTTCGCGCTAAATCTTTGGGCACTTTTATTTTTTGGTCGTCGCACCTATCAAGCATGTCACAAAGTTTGGGTGGGTATGTTTTGCCAGCTCTCTCTGCTTTCTTTCACGCTGATGACCCCTAAGGCAGCATACCCTGCGCCCGAAGCTTTATTAATTTTTGTATGCCTCTGCCTATTAGGGTTGGTGGCGCCACGAATCTTCAATCAGGTTGAAGATATCGAGAGCACGCAATACAAGCTTGGGCGCTGGGTGGGCTTCCTATGTGGCTTAGGTTTAGCTGTCAAAATCACTTTTGCACCAATGATTCTTTTATTATTTTTGCTAGAACGGCGGCAACGTCGTTACGCACTAGGTTGTGTCGCGATTTCATTTTTGGTTCTCACTGCCCTTGCACTACCCCAGGCCGGTCGGTTTTTCTCATGGCTGTCAAATATCGTTTCGCACTCTGGTATTCATGGCTCAGGCCAAGCGAGCGTACTGAATTTATCTTCGGTCCCTATCAACGCACTGAATCTATGGACTTGGTTTCCATTTTTTTGTGCGGCTTTGATTTTTTCAATTGTACTTTTAGTTTTTTTATCTTTGAATAAGTCTCGCATTCAAACGAGAGCCGCTTGGGTATTAGTTGCGATCGCCCTATTTCAGTCATTGCTTATACTCAAACATCCTGGTGCACACTACATGGTGCCTGTATTACCAATTGCTTTTGTTTTGATGGCTTGGTTATACATGAACGTCAGGATGCCTTCACAATGGCTTAAGTTGACAGGGGGTTTTATTACTTTGCTATTTGTGGGCCACTCAATTGCGCTGACAGTAAGGGGGGTACAAAAACTCACGGTACAACGCGCAGAAATGACCCTTGCGATGTCAGATATAAGCGAGTCGCTTGCCCAGGATCCAGATGCTATTGTTATTTGTTCTTTTCGGTGTGCGCTGCCGCAATATGCACTTTCGATGGCGCTGACGTACGCCCCTGGTTTGATTTCAGATAAGACTACGGCGACCCTACGTAATTTTTATGACTTTGACATCTTTGTTTCTCAACTTCTATCGCCCGGTCGTAAGGCGTTGTCAGGCGGAGACATTGTGGCCATGGTTCGTGATGGGCATAAGGTGATTCTTGTCTCTCCTTATTTGTACCCAGAACTACATGCGTTCAAAACACAAGCATGGCTTAAGCATAAATCTCAATCGGCATATATTATTTTGGCACCGTAATCTACCGATTTTAAGTCTGCTTCATTAGGATAAAACACGAGGGTGCAGTTAGTACGAGCAAAGTGAAACGGCTACGGGATAATTATCTCTTTAATTTTTGTTGCGATCTGAAATGCCGCAAGTTTGCTCATATGATCGTCGTCCCGATACATCAACTCGCCTTGAACATTGAATGGGGAGCAGAATATTTCATTACAAACGAGTGAGATTGGATCGTAAGATGCTGAATTCGCATAAAAACTCAAGGCTTGACCTACGATTTCTTTATAAGGATTTAATCGGTCATTAACATTAGTTCGCTCGATACGGCAAATCGTCTCTTCTTGAAATAGACTCCTTCTGGCTAAACAATTCCGAGGGTCAAACCCTAATTCAGGTAACTGATGGACAAACAAGATTTTTTTACCAGACGAGTCAAGGAACTTAAGTGTTTCATTTAAGCCCATCTCAAATGTCTCTTTTAAATCGTTTGTTTTTACATGCCCATTCGCAAATTTATAGGTCCACGGCTTAGCGATCTCTTCTTCTTCTGCAACGCCAAATCCTACGCCAGAGAGTCGGCTAGCATGACGCCCCACTAAAACTACCCACTGTACGTCGGGACGACTCGCAGCGTCTTTGAGAGCCGATGAAATGACTTTTTCACACCCAAACGGCGCCCCTAGGTTTGTAATGCTTTCAGTGTTAATGAAAGGCGCACATCCTGGATGGCCAATGGCGACTATATTGAAAGGAAAACCACCAGTATCAAAAAGCTGCTTGAACCCGTCGGTCAGTGCCTCCATATGACTGTCACCTATTAGGTAGACCGTTCGCGCATGATTGACCGTCGATTGGTAGCATGAGTCAACGGCATATGGATGCTGCTCAACGCAGCCTGATGTAGTGGGAAAAGCAGTGTAAGTAAGCTGTTCGCTGTTCTGCTCATTCTTTTGAGTTCTAAAATAGAAGCCTTCAAACAAGTATGTTGCTAGTCCTACGAATCCAACTATCACCATACAAAGGACCAGTGCCTTTTCCCTTCCCTTACTCCCGTTTCGTTCAGCACGAATCGGAATCTCTACAAATTTATATGTCAGCCAACTGAGGAAAATGGAAACAGTGAGTAGGCATGCGGTGAAAAAAAGGCTTAGATTGCCATTGCTGTTTAGGCGCCCTAGTGTCAGTAAGGGCCAATGCCATAAATACAAAGGGTAGCTAATGCAGCCAAGCCAGACTAAGGCGGGATGAGATAAGACAGAGCGATTGATTAACGCGTTTGGACCTGCAAAGATAATTAAAAATGCAGCAACTGAAGGGATCAACGCTACCCATCCAGGATAGCTGAGACTTTTACTAATGAAACTAAATCCTATAACTAAGAGCGCAGCGCCCATAAGATCTAAAGGGAACCATCGATGCCAGCTGGAGTTATTTGACCGGTTTAAATTTTTTTGAATATTTTTTTGTAAAAGTTCTTTCTGTTTTTTTACAATCAGAAGAGATAATAAACTACCAATTAATAATTCCCAGAAACGGCTTAATGGAAAATAGAAACTCGTACCGTTAGTGTTATAACTTAAAATTAAATTGAGAAAAAAACAGCCACCTATTGCCGCTAACGTTGAATACAATAACAAATGATGTTTGCGCGTAGCTATTACATAAAATATTATCGGGAAAGCAATATAAAATTGCTCTTCAACGCTTAGGCTCCACAAATGCAGGAGCGGTTTTGTCTCTGCCGACTGATCAAAATAACCATATTCACGCAACAGCAATATATTTGAACTAAATGACGCACCACCAAAAATATGTTTACCAAGTTGTTTATATTCGCCAGCAAAAAGAATGAACCAACCAATTACATAGGTAGTAATAAGGACCAATAAAAGGGCTGGAAATAGCCTCCTTATTCGACGTGCGTAAAAGTTCAAAAATTTAAATTGTGCATTGTCGATATCGCGAGTGATGATTGTTGTGATTAAATATCCAGAAATTACAAAGAAAACATCAACACCGATAAATCCTGCTGGAAATATATTGGGAAAACCATGAAATAGCACGACCGCCCCGACCGCTACGCCTCTCAATCCATCAATGTCAGAGCGGTATTCGTGGGTATTTTGCATATCCTTTGGCCTCCCTATCAAGGCTGTACCTTTATAAACTGTTATCACAAGGCTCGCGGGATAAGTAATACAGTCGTGCACAAGACGGCAGCTGCAAATTAATACTCGATGCAACCGTAATCAAGCCTTCGTTAGAGCTAAATGCATACAATACCTGGCTATCGCGTAATGTACTCTGCATGTTTTGCACTTAAAAAATAAATAAACCTTAGCTCAGTATTTGCTCTGACGAAGTTGCGTCTTTAATCGATGAGACATGCGAACGCAGGTTTGCCACAGCCGACAACATTACACTGCATTCTAGCCTTTTCTATACTACGTTTAGGTATCAAAGTGCACACCAATCCTTTTCTTTCCCTCACTTCGACCTGTTTCAGGCGACCATGAGTTCATCTGAAAAAAAGTGATGGCAGTTTAGAAGATGTGTGGGGTATAGTGTGTCGGCTTTTTAAGACAAGCTAAACCTCCACAACAGCGACGCGGAAACTAAGGTTGCTAGGCATTAAGATGCGGTTTCGCATTAGGGGTTCACAAACCCGCTTTTGCTGTCCTGTACATATACTGCTACGAATATAATGAAAAAAGTTGCTATTTCACAATCGAACTATATTCCTTGGAAAGGATATTTCGACATGATCGCGGCCGTGGATGAGTTCATCCTTTACGACGACATGCAATATACACGCCGCGACTGGCGCAACCGAAACCAGATTAAAACACCTCAAGGTGTTCAGTGGCTCGTAGTGCCAGCGTTTGTGAAGGGTAAATACCACCAGAAAATTCGCGAAACAGAAATTGACGGCACTGAGTGGGCAGTTGTGCACTGGAAAGGATTAGTACAAAACTACCGTCGTGCTGCACATTTTTCTGAGATCGCAGATTGGCTGGAACCACTTTACACCCAAGAGTCTTACACCCATATTTCACAACTTAATCGTCGCTTTATCGAAAGCATCTGCAAGTATTTAGCGATCAACACAGTCATTAAAAATTCATGGGACTACACCTTATCTTGTGGCAAGACCGAACGACTTGCTGACCTATGTGTGCAAGCTGGAGGGACCGAGTACATATCTGGCCCTGCGGCAAAAGACTATATCAATGAGAAGGTGTTTGTCGATGCTGGAGTTAAGCTTACTTGGTTCGAATACGCGGGCTATCCAGAGTACCCGCAACTTTGGGGTAAATTTACTCATAGCCTTACGATTCTTGATCTCTTGTTCAACTGTGGCAGGGATACCCCCCGTTATATGAGGTACGCGGTATGAAGCTTTCGATCGTTGCGACTCTCTACAAGTCATCGCCTTATATAAACGAATTTTACGAGCGTGCGACGGTCGCTGCAAAACAGCTTGTCGGCGACGATTATGAAATCGTTCTTGTAAATGATGGATCTCCAGATAACAGTCTAGAACTAGCGATCACACTTACTGAGCGGGATTCTCAGGTTGTTGTTGTTGATTTATCGCGTAATTTTGGACATCACAAGGCAATGATGACAGGTCTCGCACACGCCAAAGGCGAGCGAATTTTTCTCGTTGATAGTGACCTCGAAGAAGAGCCTGAATGGCTCCTAAAATTCGATTTTCAAATGGAGCAGGAACGATGTGATGTTGTCCACGGCATACAAAGAAAGCGCAAAGGTGCTGCCTTTGAAAGAGTAACAGGCGCAATTTTCTACAAACTGTTTCGCAAATTGAGTGGTGTTAGTCAGCCCGACAATATCGTGACTGCGCGGCTAATGACACGGCGCTACACTGAAGCGCTTCTGCTCCATCGGGAACGCGAGATGAATATTGGAGGGTTGTGGATTATCACTGGCTTTAAGCAAGCCTCTCAGTTAGTTAATAAGCATTCGACTAGCCCCACGAGTTACACTTTATCCGGAAAATTCGGTCACTTAGTCAATGCCATCACATCGTTTACCGCCCTCCCGCTTGTTTATACATTTTATTCTGGATTGTTTATATCAATCTCAGCGTTGTTGTACATCACCTACCTCTTTTTACGCTACTTCTTGATTTCCGCGCCCCCGAACGGCTATACATCCCTTATTGCATCCATTTGGTTTTTTTCTGGGCTGATTATTTTCTTTCTCGGTGTGCAAGGCGTATATCTTTCCAAGATATTTTCCGAGGTAAAGCATCGCCCATACACTATTATTCGTCATATTTATCGAAGCGAGCCCAAATCGGAGTAAAACATGACAAAAGTTTCTACCCCCGTTCCAGTTGAAAGCTACGGCGTGCTCGTTCAGGATAGTCCTGCGTCGGAATTAGATGAAGTTGCTGAGCAGATTCGGCGAGTTGGTTATGCCACTCTCGCCTCTGGTTACACCACAGACTATCTAATGCTATTGTCCGACGTTTTTAACCGATCACGTATAACTTATGTTCAAAGTTATGGCGAAGCACGCCTGCGGAGAGCAAATGAATTTTATACGATCAGGGCGCCGCTCACCCACGGGGATACTGCCTTCGTTCGCTTAGCCACCAATCAGAACCTATTGAGCGTGTTAGGTAAGCTGATTGTCGGTAAGTTCATCCTAAATCAACAAAACGGCGTTATCAACCCACCCGGCCAAACCTATAATCAAGGTGCGTGGCATCGTGATTTACCCTATCAACACTATGTTTCTAACACGCCTCTTGCTGTTAATGCGCTTTTTTGTGTGGATGACTTCACACTAGAAAACGGCTCTACATTTGTCTTGCCGGCGACACATCGAGAAGTCAACTATCCGTCTGACTCCTACATCCAGCGCAATGCTGTTCAGGTCGAAGCGAAAGCAGGCCAGTATATTTTGATGGACTGTATGCTTTTCCATAGCGGTGGCTTCAACCGAACAGACCTCGAGCGAAGGGCGGTTAATCATGTCTATACCATTCCATACTTCAAGCAGCAGATAAAGCTACCAGAGCTCTTGCTTCAGGCTGACCTTGATCAAGATCAAAAAGAGCTTTTTGGATTTAACTTTCAAGAGCCCACTTCAATTGATCATTATTTGAATGACAGAGTCTGATAGTTAGACCTCGAATTAAAGAATTCAGATGGGCGTACTTCCGCCCGGATCGATATTGTCGTTGATGTATTTAAGAGAATGTTTGGGAAATATTGAGCCTAGGCGTTTCATAGAAGTAGGGCCAGGTAGCGGCGAGGTTTCTCTTTCGCAGTTAGAGCTTGGGTGAAAAGGAGCTTCGTATGATCTTGAGTCCCGCACTGTGCAGCAAAACAGGTGCAGCTTCTAGAGAAATCTCAGAAGGGCTGTATTATTTCTCAACTTAAGACTTATTGTCTTTTGACGAAAGTTCGCTCAATAAAGTTACCCTAGTTATCTCGTGCTTGGTCATTAAGCATTTGAGCTACGACCTAGCAGCTAAATTTATGCAGCGCACCACTTATCGCACCGCGACGGATTAATGGTAGGCTTCGTACCATCAACCCCCGCTCCATGGGGAATAGAAGACACATTGCGGGTCATTACAGAAGGTATACTGGGAACAGCATGCTTGATTTCACTGGTAATAATGAGTATGAGATTCGACAACTTGCTAGGCTGAGTTATCCCGTCTCAAATATTCTTCTTCCTATTTCGAGCTTTCTTATCAGGCGAGCTGAAAAATCTAAATTATTAATTTCTAATATCGAAAAAACAAACGCATCCGGAATTCTCAATGTTCAATTCAAAACTACAGTCCCTAATATTCTATCTTTGGTGCTGAATAGATTTTTTTACTGCAGCTGTAATGGTTACAGAGAGCATTTTACTCTTCAAACAATTCGTTAGTGCTGTGTTTCGAGGCGGTGCCACAACAGCTTAAGATAGACGGTCATTGATCCTATCAGTTGCTTATTTAATCGCAGATATTCCCAGTTACTACGACAAAAAGCTAGCTGAATATAGTGATATTTTTCTCGCTGTCGACTGGAGCGGTGAAGAAGTCTAGACGGTAAAGTTTGCGGAGCCGTGCGATATTATTGGCCTTAAAACGCCTCACTTTGCCCTGAGCGACCTAGGTCGTGACAACCGTCACTTTCTTACCACACAGATCGTCATCGCTTGTTTAATTTGCGTACGCGTTGTTATTCCCGCCAAGTTGCGTAGCTTAATGATTTTTGGCGTTATGAGTTCACTATTCTTATGAGGAAAGGGGCATGAAAAAGCGGCTTGTAATCTTTGGTTCCAGTGATGCTGCTCAACTTGCACACCACTACTTTAGTGTAGATTCCAATTATGAGGTTGTTGCTTTCACCGTCGACGCCTGTTACATCAAAGCGCCTGTTTTCTGTGGTTTACCCGTTGTTGCATTTGAGGAGGTCATCGACGCTTATCCACCGGAGAAGAACGATTTTTTCGTTGCGTTGGGCTACTCGAATCTGAATGCAATTCGGAAGGAAAAGTTTCTAGCTGCAAAAGAGAAAGGTTACAAACTAGCGAGCTATATTAGCTCGCGCGCGACCGTGCTCAATGATAGAAAGATTGGCGAAAACTGTTTTATTTTTGAAAACAACACTATTCAACCGTTTGTAACGATCGGCAATAATGTAACCTTGTGGAGCGGTAACCACATCGGTCATCACTCAGTAATTAACGATCACACCTTTATTGCATCGCATGCTGTCGTTTCTGGTGGGGTGGAAATTGGGGAGCAGTGTTTCGTCGGGGTAAACGCGACATTACGTGATCGCATAAAAATCGGGGATAGGTGTGTTGTCGGGGCCGGAGCGTTGCTGCTCTCAGACGCGGCCTCCGAAGGGGTCTACATTGGCTCAGTTACTGAGCGATCAAAGGTGCCCAGCACAAGGTTGAGAGGTATATGACTAAGGTTTGGAAAAAACTAGGTCAGATTTATGCCCCTAACGTAATTGGTCGGCATCCGAAGCTGATCTCGCACGCCGCCAACCCTTTGCCTTTACACATTTCTGGGGATGTTTACCGCATTTTTTTTAGTGGCCGAGACGAACTGAATCGATCCTCTGTGGGTGCGGTTGATATCGACATTGTTCAGCGCGTAGTTATCACTGAACATTTCTCTCCTTTTTTTGAGCATGGACCAGTTGGAAGTTTTTACTCTGATGGCGTAAGCATTGGAAACTCTTACCAAGCGAACGGTATGCGATATATGTTGTTCATGGGATGGCAGAATCCACCTCGCAGCCACTGGAGAGGGGATATAGGTCGGCTGATTGTAACCCCAGAGCTCTCTCTTAAATTGGAAAGGGAGGAGCCTTTTATCGGTAGCGATTCGATCGATCCGATAAGCTTGTCTTACCCGTGGGTGCAAGCTAGGCCATCGGGTGGATTTGATATGTGGTACGGATCAACACTCACATGGGATGCCGGCAATGGTGAGATGCTGCATGTAATTCAACATGCCACGTCTGGTGACGGTAATAATTGGCGTCGGTCGGGTTTAGCCGTGCCGTACCAGCTCGGGCTTGCACAAGCATTCTCAAGGCCGACCGCGGTTCGAAATGATAGCGGTGATTTTGAAATGTGGTTTTCGCTACGTAGCGGGGCTGGCGAAAAATACCGTATCGGCTATGCGAGGTCTGAAGATGGAAAAAATTGGAAGTTGGACTTGAACAGTGTTGGCATTGGCGTTTCGCCGAACGGCTGGGATTCTGAAATGATCGAATACCCGTTTGTCTTCGATCACAAGGACGCTCGGTATATGCTTTACAACGGCAACGGATATGGAAAAACAGGGTTTGGTTTGGCCGAACTCGAAAGCAGCTGAACCTGGTCTATTCTCTGCCAGAAAAACTTTTGTCGTTTATTCTTTAACGTATTGTTCGGTATAGTAAAAAAATTTTAGGTAACGTCTTTTTACTCACTGCTGACTATTTATGGAACCCACTAAAATTACCGATGACGAGCCCCCACTTCCTCGAAGTATTAACAGGTTTTTCGAATCTTGTGACTGAAACCGGCTGACTTGTCAGGTTTTAACGGACCTGCCCTCCCAGACGCTTCTGGCATTGTAGTGTCACGGTTTTACGAAAGTTTGATAATTGATTGAAAATGAGGCAGCGTCGACCGGCTGCAAGTGAAATGTAACCGCCAGCTTGAGCAAAAAGCTGTTTTGAGTTTTGATTCCTTCTCACGGGATAGTTCCGATGACAGATTCCATTATTCCTTTCAACCGTCCTTATATGACTGGGCGAGAATTCGCCAATATCGCTGAAGCCAGCGCTAGAGGGAAGTTGGCTGGTGATGGGCCATTTACCTTTAAATGTCATGATTGGCTTGAACAACAGATTGGCTGTGCAAGAGCATTATTGACACACTCGTGTACAGCAGCACTGGAAATGGCAGCTGTTTTACTAGACATAGGGCCTGGCGATGAGTTGATTATGCCGTCATATACATTTGTCTCAACTGCCAACGCATTCGTGCTGCGTGGTGCGGTACCTGTATTCGTAGATATACGGGAAGATACTCTTAATATTGACGAAACTCTTATAGAGGCCGCGATCACTTCGCGGACTAAAGGTATCGTTGTTGTTCATTATGCTGGGGTATCAGCCGAAATGGACGTGATTTTAGCCATCGCGCAACGGCATAAGCTTCGGGTGATTGAAGATGCAGCGCAAGGCATACATGCCTATTATAAAGGTCGGTGCCTAGGCGGCATTGGTGATTTAGGCGCTCTCAGTTTTCACGAAACCAAGAACGTTATTTCAGGTGAAGGAGGGGCTCTGTTAATTAACGATTCAAAATTAGTTGCTAGGGCGGAAGTGATACGCGAAAAGGGGACAGATAGAAGTAGTTTTTTTAAAGGGGAAGTGGGTAAGTATACTTGGCAAGATCTCGGATCATCATTTTTACCAGGAGAACTAATCGCTGCGTTCTTAGCCGCACAGCTGGAGGAAGGTCGAGCCATAACGGAAATGCGTCTGGGTATTTGGACCTGGTACCATCAAGCAATGAGCGCGTTAGAGGCAAGGGGTCTTTTACGGCGCCCCATTGTTCCTATAGATTGCCAACATAACGCTCATATGTATTATATTCTGCTAACGAAAGATATCGACCGCCAGGGTGTGATTACGAAACTGCAGTCACTTGGAATAAACTCTGTTTTCCACTACATCCCGTTGCACTCGTCACCCGCGGGTCTCAGGTACGGTCGCATAAGTGGCACTGCTAAAATAACGGACCAGGTGTCTAACGTCTTGTTGAGATTGCCGTTGTGGGTTGGGATGACTAAAAATCAAGTTCAAAGGGTCGTTTCAAGTCTCGAGACTGCGCTTAGGTAACCGACTTGGCCCAGCACGTAACTTCTGCGTGAGGCTGTAAATTAATTTGTGTAAGTTCTGGCGGCCTATTAACCTCTTATTTGAGGAACCGTCATGTTAGGCACACAAATGGATCGTACCAAACTTCAAGCATTGGCCAACGAACTGGCTAAAGATATTAAGACTGAGGCTGACCTAAACGCCTTGTCCCGAGAGCTTCTCAAACTAACCGTCGAGACGGCGCTCAGCGCAGAGCTGACCGAACATCTTGGTTATGAGAAACACGGTGATAGCCGGCCAGCCAAGGGCAACGCCCGCAATGGCACCACGTCTAAGCGCTTAAAAAATCAGCACGGTGACGTTGAGATCGAAACGCCTCGTGACCGCGACGGGACGTTTGAGCCCCAGCTGTTACGTAAGAATCAAACGCGGCTCACGCAGATGGACGATCAAATTCTGACGCTTTATGCAAAGGGATTAACCACTCGCGAGATCGTCGACGCCTTCAAAGAAATGTATGACGCCGACGTTTCGTAAGCGATCCATAAACCCCAGAGGTCGGCCTTTCGCCAGGGTTTTACATCAGCGGCACTTAACAGCGATGACGCATCAAACCTGAGCTTCGAGTTCGACTATCGTTTCGGTCATTGGCTTCGTTGATAATGCCGCTTTCACATTCCAAGGTAAGAGTGCCTCGATCGCCTCAACGGTTTTAG
>Ga0209550_10000627_pt1 | contig 33582 bp, 30 predicted proteins | sample LauGreSuBDMM15SN_2_FD_187567 | JGI IMG/M metagenome (GOLD analysis project Ga0209550, IMG submission 187567) | Freshwater lake microbial communities from Lake Michigan, USA - Su13.BD.MM15.SN (SPAdes) (version 5) | ecosystem: Environmental > Aquatic > Freshwater > Lake | place: Lake Michigan... | reverse complement strand
TGGTCGGAGCGAAAGGATTCGAACCTTCGACCCTCTGGTCCCAAACCAGATGCGCTACCAGACTGCGCTACGCTCCGACAAGCCTTGTATTCTAATGCGGGATAAGGCTAATTCTTGAAACTTACTTAAAAAGTCCTGCAAAAAATAGACTTAGCTGCCTCTTGTAATTGGCATTTCAACTTCGCCAGGCATGAGCAAATGTTTGGCCAACTCCAATTTGGCCAAGGAATTGCGGTGCACTTCATCGGGACCATCTGCCAAGCGCAAAGTGCGCTGGTGTGCGTAGGCGTAGGCCAAGGGGAAGTCTTGCGACACACCACCGCCGCCATGGGCTTGAATGGCCCAGTCAATGATTTGGCAAGCCATTTGAGGGGCCACAATTTTGATCATGGCAATCTCTGCTTTGGCGACTTTGTTGCCCACTGTGTCCATCATGTAAGCAGCTTTGAGAGTCAGCAAACGGGCTTGCTCAATCATGCAGCGTGACTCGGCAATGCGCTCTTGCCATACAGTTTGACGTGCTACCTCACGGCCAAAAGCCACGCGACTGTTCAAGCGCTTGCACATCAGTTCAAGGGCTCGTTCTGAGACGCCAATGGTGCGCATGCAGTGGTGAATGCGTCCTGGGCCTAAGCGGCCTTGTGCAATTTCAAAACCACGACCTTCGCCCAGCAACAGATTGGCTGCGGGCACACGCACATTCTTCAACACCACTTCCATATGGCCATGAGGCGCATCGTCGTAACCAAAGACAGACAGTGCACGAACAACGGTAATGCCAGGCGAATTGGCTGGCACAATGATCATTGACTGTTGCTCATGACGGCCAGCGTCTGGATTGGTTTTGCCCATCACGATGTAGACCGCGCAGCGTGGGTCACCCGCACCAGAAGACCACCACTTGCGACCGTTGATGACGTAATCATTGCCATCGCGTTTGATCTCGCATTGAATGTTGGTGGCATCGGAAGATGCCACGTCGGGTTCGGTCATGAGAAATGCTGAGCGAATTTCACCTTTGAGCAAGGGCTCTAGCCATTGGTCTTTGAGTTCTTCGCTGGCATAGCGTTCAAAGGTTTCCATGTTGCCAGTGTCGGGCGCTGAGCAGTTGAAAATTTCAGCAGCAAAGGGCACACGGCCCATGATCTCGCACAAAGGTGCGTATTCCAAATTTGACAAACCTTGGGGTGCGCGTGGCGACTTGGGCAGGAACAAATTCCACAAGCCTGCAGCTTGCGCTTTGGGCTTGAGCTCCTCCACAATTTTGGTGGGAATCCAAGCATTGCCTTTGGCGCGGTTGTCAGCAATTTCTTGGAAGAAGCGAGCCTCGTTGGGGTAAATGTGTTCGTCCATGAAAGCCAGCAAGCGTGCTTGCATTGTTTTGACTTTGTCTGAGTATTCGAATTGCATGAAGGTCTCCTGTTAAATCTTGGGAAAAAATTGAATTGCTGGAATATGAGTTCAATGAACTTGGCTGGCAAAATGCCAAGCCAATTCAGCCATGGGTTTTGCGCCAGCGCCCGATGATTTGGCTTGCTCGCTGGAAGCGGTGCCATCTTCGACGCGCTTGGCAATGCCTTGCAAAATAGCACCAATGCGAAACAAGTTGTAGGCCATGTAGAAATTCCAATCGAGCGCTAGCTTCTCTGGCGTGGTGTAGCCTGTTCTCTCGCAGTAGCGCTTGATGTATTCAGCTTCATTGGGAATGCCCAGCGCATGGTGATCTAAACCACCAATGCCGCGAAACGAACCTGGCTTGATGTGCCAAGCCATGCAGTGGTAACTGAAGTCGGCCAGTGGGTGACCCAATGTCGAAAGTTCCCAATCGAGGACGGCCAAAACTTTGGGCTCAGTGGGGTGGAACATGAGGTTGTCTAAGCGAAAATCGCCATGAACAATGCTGACCAGAGATTCATCTTTGGCACTGCTAGGGATGTTGGCTGGTAGCCAAGCCATTAAGCGGTCCATCTCTGGAATGTCTTGCGTTTGCGAGGCGACATATTGTTTGCTCCAGCGGCCAATTTGGCGCTCAATGTAGCTCCCGGGCTTGCCGTAGTTGGCCAAGCCTTGTTCTGCAAACTTCACGCTGTGCAGTGCCGCAATGACGCGGTTCATTTCATCGTAAATTTCGCCGCGTTGTGCATTGCTCATGCCAGGCAATGACTGATCCCACAAGACCCGGCCCGCCACAAATTCCATGATGTAGAAAGCGCGGCCGATGATGGCTTCGTCTTCACAGAGTACATGCATCTGGGCCACGGGCACCGCCGTGCCGGACAAGCCTTCCATGACTTTGAACTCACGTTCAATGGCATGCGCAGAGGGCAACAATTTGGCCACCAGACCCGGCTTCGCCCGCATCACATAGGCGCACTTGGGTGTGATGAGTTTGTAGGTGGGGTTGGATTGACCGCCTTTGAACATTTCGACGCTAAGCGGTCCTTCAAAGCCAGTCATATTGGCTAGGAGCCAGCGCTCGAGTGCAGAGATATCAAAGGCGTGAGTGCCTGAGACCGGGCGGGTGCCCACGAAATGATCAAACTGGCTCATGTGGGTGTACCGCCATCTGTAAAAGAAATGAGATTGTGCGCTGTCTGGTTCAGTTGTCTGAATTGACAATTTTCAGCAGTGCTTCTCTGTCGAGTACGGTGAGGCCACCGGGTTCGATTTTGATGACATGCTCGCGTTCCATTTGCTTGAGTTCTTGGTTGACGCGTTGTCTGGATGCGCCTAACAACTGAGCCAATTCTTCTTGCGCCAGCTGAAGGCTGATTCGAATGGCTTTGGCATCTGACAGGCTGGGCACGCCATAGCTGCGCAGCAAGTGGTTGAGCTGTTTGGCCAAACGCGCCCTGAGGGGCAAGGTGTTTAAGTCTTCGACCAAGCCAAACAGCTGCCGAATGCGTCTGGCGTGCAAGCGCAGCATGGCGTCGTATAACTCGACATGGGAAGCCAATATTTTCTTGAAATCGGCTTTGGCCACATTGAGCGTGGTGGTCTCGCCGTGTGCATAAGCATCGTGCGTGCGCCTGTCGCCGTCGAAAATAGACACGTCGCCAAACCAAATGCCTGGCTCGACATAGGTGAGTGTGATCAATTTGCCCGAGACCGAGGTGGAACTCACACGCACGGCACCCTTGGCGCAGGCGATCCACTGCTCCGGCGGCTCGCCGCGGGCTGCAATCAGTTCGCCGTCTTTGTGTCGTTTGACGTATGCGCATCGAAGAATATCGTGTCGAAGAGAAGGTGAAAGGGTAGAGAACCAACGACCTGCGTTGATGGATTCTCTTTCCTCCATCGTAAGAATGGGTTCGTCCATAGTCTGTCTTTTGAGTGACTGGGTTGTTAAAAATTGTCGCCTGAGGGACCCGGTCTCATTCGTAGCGCGGTGTTTCTTTGTTCAAAAAGGCTGAAATTCCGATACCCGCATTGGCATGGTGCAAGTTCTTCACAAAATGATCTCGCTCCTGCGCCAGTTGGCGGTTCAAACTGGTTCCGTCAGCATCGTTGAGAAGTTCTTTGATGCTGGCCAGGGCGTTTGGCGCTTTGTTGTTCAACAGGCTGGCTCTGCTTAACGCGGTGCCCAAGGCTTGACCAGGCTCGCAAAGTTGATTGACAACGCCCAATTGGTGAAGTCGTTCAGCGCCAATGCGCTCTCCAAACATCAACAACTCAGTGGCCAATTGACGGGGAATACAGCGGGACAAACTCCATGTGCCGCCGCCATCAGGTGACAGTGCAATGTTGCTGTAGGCCATGACAAAAATACTGTTGCGCGCTGCCACAATGATGTCGCAAGCCAAGGCCAAGGAAAACCCTGCGCCCGCTGCAGGACCTTCGATGGCCGCAATGACCGGCTTGGGAAAGGTGCGAATCGCTTCGATCCAATTGTGCAGGCCTTCGATGCTTTGGGCTTGGTGCTCAGGCGGCAATTGACGGTTTTGGTTCAAACGTTGCAAATTGCCGCCAGCGCTGAAGATGCCACCTTGCCCCGTGATAACCACGCTTTTGATGTCGGCGCTGGTCTCGGCCACGCTCAGTGCTTCGACGCCCGCAGCATACATTTCGGGGCCAAGTGCGTTCCTGTGTTCAGGGTTGCTCAAAGTGAGAATGAGCGTGGCGCCTTCGCTGGTACTGAGCAGTTGGGCTGACATGCTTTAGTCCTCTGTGTGCAGCAAAGACAATCCGATGGCGCCGCGACGTCGCAACCAAGGGCTAGGGCGATAGCGTGGATCGCCGTAAACGGTTTGCAAATTGAACAGCACTTCCAATACATTGGTCGGCCCCAATTTGTCGCCAAGGGCCAAAGGACCCACGGGGTAACCAAGGCCCAAAGTAACCGCGACATCTAGATCTTTGGGTGAGCAAACAGCTTGTTGGCACATGTCGGAGGCAATGTTCACAATGTTGGCAACCACGCGTTGGGTGATAAAGCCACCACTGTCACGCACCACGCTCACAGCTTTGCCATCTTTGGCAAACAAGGCGTGGGCTGCGTCGCGCATGTCGGAGCGTGTGGCGGGGTTGGTGGCCAAGACTCTTCGCTTGGTGGCCGCATCGTCAAACAACATGTCAATTCCAATGGTGCGTGCTGGATCGAGTCGTTCCACCACCGCAACGGTGGTGACATCAAAGCCCAATGGTGCAACGAGCGTGAGGGCATGGGGCGAAGGCGATACGCCAGACTCAATGATGGCATCCAAATCTTTGAGCAGTTGCAACAGCTCCATGCGTCTTGTTGCCCGAGGAGATACCCACACCGGCGGAAACTCTTTAACCTCAGGCACAACTTGGTCTGGCGACACAATGGCTTTGCCATCCAGGTACTGGTAGAAACCTTCGCCAACTTTCTTACCCACCACACCACCCGCTAAGCGTTGTGCGGTGATGACGCTAGGGCGGTAGCGGGGTTCTTGGTAGTACTGGTTGTAGATGGACTCCATGACAGGATGCGACACATCCAAGGCCGTGAGGTCGAACAACTCGAAAGGGCCGAGCTTGAAGCCAACTTGGTCTTTCAATATTCGGTCGATGGTGGCAAAGTCGGCCACGCCTTCAGAAACGATGCGCAACGCTTCTGTGCCATAACCTCGGCCTGCATGGTTGACGATAAAGCCTGGCGTGTCATTGGCTTGAACCGGCGTATGACCCATTTGCTTGGCAAATTCTGTGAGTCGCACGCAAACATCGGGCTTGGTTTTGAGACCTGCAATAACTTCAACGACCTTCATGAGTGGCACGGGGTTGAAGAAGTGGTAGCCTGCAAATTGTGAGGGACGCTTCAGCGCTGCTGCAATGGCTGTGACGGAGAGTGAAGATGTATTGGTTACCAGCACAGTTGATTCTGCAACCAAGTTTTCTAGTTCAACAAATAGACTCTTCTTGATGTCGAGTCGCTCGACAATGGCCTCCACAATCAAGTCGCATTTTTGGAGATCTTGCAATTGATTGGCGGTATGCAGTTGTGATTTGTATTTGCCAACTGTTTCTGCATCTAAGCGGCCTTTGGCGAGCAATGAATCCCAAACTTGGTGGACTGCGACCAACGCTTTTTGGCTGGCTTGTGCTTGTGTGTCGTAAAGAAAAACGTGGCTGCCAGCTTGAGCTGCAATTTGGGCAATACCTCGCCCCATGGCGCCTGCGCCAATCACGGCAACTTGTTGAAATGCAATGTTCATTTTGATCGTCAGAAATTGTGAATTCGTTACTCAAGAGCAGGCAAGTCTGCTTGTGGGGCTTAGCGCCTCACTTGCAATGCACCTGGATTGACAATGTTGGTTGGCGTGCCTTTGATGAAATTAACCACGTTGTCGAAGGCGGCGCCAAAGTACAGCTCGTAACTGTCTTTCTCTACATATCCAATATGGGGCGTGCAAATGCAGTTTTCTAAGCGCAACAAGGCATGCCCTTGCAAGATGGGCTCGTGTTCAAAAACATCGATGGCTGCCAAGCCTGGCCTGCCGCGATTCAGTGCACTGATGAGTGCATCGGGTTCAATGAGCTCAGCCCTTGAGGTGTTCACAATCATGGCGCTGGTTTTCATGCGCAACAAGTCGTCCAATTTAACGATGCTGCGGGTGCTGTCGTTTAACCTGATGTGCAAAGAGATGACATCGCATTGTTCAAAAAAAGCGTCGCGTGAACTTGCTGGCATGTAGCCATCTTTAACCGCTTTATCGCGTGAAGCCTCGCTACCCCAGATAACCACTTGCATGCCAAATGCCTTGGCATAGCCAGCAACCAGTCGACCAATTTTGCCGTAACCCCAAATTCCAAATGTTCGGCCACGCAGCACGGTTCCTAGCCCAAAATTGGCTGGCATGGAAGCAGACTTCAAGCCAGATTGTTGCCAGGCGCCGTGTTTGAGGTTGCCGATGTACTGGGGTATGCGGCGGACTGCGGCCATGACCAAAGCCCAAGTCAATTCAGCAGGCGCATAGGGTGAGCCAGTGCCCTGAGCCACTGCGATGCCTCTTCCTGAGCAGGCTTCTAAGTCAATGTGCGAGCCCGCAGCACCTGTTTGAGAGATGAGTTTGAGACGAGGTAGCTTTTCGAGCAACTGTCGATTGAGGTGTGTACGTTCGCGAATTAGAACCAAGATATCTGCATCTTTTAGACGAACAGACAACTGACCTAGGCCTTTAACGGTGTTGGTGTAGACCTTTGCGTTGTATGCGTCGAGTTTTGCGGCGCAGTCTAGTTTTCGGACGACATCTTGGTAGTCGTCAAGGATCACAATATTCATAGGCACTATTGTGCCTTGCCCAGAGGCTTTCATTGGGGACCTAGATGAAATTTAGGCCCCCATCAGCCGCCAGATCAGTGGTGCATTGGCGCTTTGGTTTGGGCTTCAAGAGCGACCAAGCGGTCTAGCTCGGCGCATACATCGGCCATGCGGCCTGAAATAACCATGCGACCAGCACAGTGCGGAGCTTCGCCGTGTTCAGAAACGCGAAGAACGCGCAAGGCAAGCTGTTTGGCCAGTCTGCCATCTTGGGGGGAAACTGCCCGCGGATGTGCAGCCTGAGTGGCACCTTGAGTGGCATCTTGCTCAAGGTGAGCTGCGGCACTCATGAATTTTTGAATACCGTTGTAAATGCTGGAAATACCAAGGAGAGCGAATGTCATGTGGATCCTTTAATTTGGGCTTGTTACATCAAGAGCGTGTTGCGGATGAGGCCAACGGCCAAGCCTTCGATGTCGAAGGGCTCGCCTGGATTGACCAAGATGATGGGGTAGTCGGGGTTTTCGGGCAAAAGCTCGATACAGTCAGCATGGCGGCGCAAGCGCTTCACGGTAACTTCTTCTCCGAGACGGGCAACCACAATTTGGCCGTTTCGAACCTCTTTGGTGGCTTTGACGGCTAGAAGGTCGCCGTCCATGATGCCTGCATCGCGCATGGACATACCGCGCACCCTGAGCAGGTAGTCGGGCTGTTCTTGGAACAAGTGGCTTTCGACGTGGTAGGTGCGATCGACGTGTTCTTGGGCCAGAATAGGGGATCCAGCTGCAACGCGGCCGATGAGGGGCAAGGCCAATTGGGCAAAACCAGGCAAGGGGAGGCTGAACAAGTCGCTAGAGTTGCGCAGGCTGTTGCGGGAAGAGCCTTTGAGGCGAATGCCTCTGGAAGTACCGCTGACCAGATCGATGGCGCCTTTTCGAGCCAAAGCTTGTAGGTGTTCTTCTGCTGCGTTGGCAGACTTGAAACCTAAGACTTGCGCAATTTCGGCGCGTGTAGGGGGCGCTCCTGTTTCGGCAATGGTTTTTTGGATGAGCTCCAAAATCTCTTGCTGTCGGGCCGTGAGCTTAGGTTGATCGATCATGGTGAACTCCTTGTGAGCTGTCTGTTTTTGAATGTTTGAGGCTAACTTGGCAACTTCAATTAACTGTTTTCTTATCCAGTAACTGTATTTTTAACCAGTCTTTTTATTAATGCAAGCAAAAAATCAAAAAATTGTTGTTTTAGGCACAGGAGGAACCATTGCAGGGGAGTCAGCCTCAGCCAACGAAGGCCTCGCCTACAAGGCTGCCCAACTCGGTATCGATGATTTGTTGCAGGTGGCACTGGGCTCTCAACAGAATTGGCCAGAGCCCTTGTTGGATTGCCAATTTGATGCTGAACAAGTGGCTCAACTTGATAGCAAAGACATGGACTTTGAGACCTGGATTCATTTGGCGCAGCGTTGTGAGCACTGGTTGTCTCAAAGCGACGTGGCTGGGATTGTCATTACCCATGGCACCGACACACTGGAAGAAACAGCTTATTTTTTGTCGCAAGTGCTGAACTCAACCAAGCCCATTGTGCTGACCTGTGCCATGCGCCCAGCCAACTTCAAGGACGCTGATGGCCCACAAAACTTGAGAGATGCCTTGTTGTTTGCAGCCACCACCAAAGGACATGGTGTATGGCTGGTGGCCGCTTGCGAGATTCACCACAGCCAGTATGTTCAAAAGGTGCATCCCACCCGATTGAACGCATTTGACTCGGGTGAAATCGGATTGGCAGGGCGAGTGATCAATGACCAGGTTCAGTGGCTGGATACTTTTTGCACCCCCATCTCCACTCGCAATTTCAGTGTCTCTCAATTGCCCCATGCAAACCAATGGCCATGGATTGAAATTGTGATGAACCATGTTAACGCCTCAGCTTTGCACATTGACGCTTTGGTTCAGGCGGGTGTCAAGGGACTGGTTATGGCTGGAACCGGCAACGGTTCTATGAGCTCAAAGCTCAAAGCCAGTTTGGTGCTTGCGCAAGAGGCTGGCGTTGAAATTCGCGTGGCCACACGGTGCAATCAGGGGGCAGTCACTCCCACTGAGAGTCATTTTTTTGATGCCATGGGTGGTTTGAGTGCAGTGAAAACCAGAGTGGCCTTGTTGCTTGAGATGATGTCTAAGCAACAAGCTCCTTAAACAACAATTCCATTGAGCATCAGGCCACGAAGATCAGTGGCTTGCGCCCAGCGCTTGCATGGCACGCTGCGTGATGTCTTCAACAGAGCCCATGCCACTGATGGCTCGGTATTGAGGCGCAGCCTGAGCATCACGTTGAGCCCAATCAGAGTAGTAGGCGACCAAGGGGCGTGTTTGTTGGCTATAAACATCCAAGCGTTTTTTCACGGTTTCTTCTTTGTCATCTTCACGCTGAACCAAAGGCTCTCCGGTGACGTCGTCTTTGCCTTCGGCTTTGGGTGGGTTGAATTTGACGTGGTAGGTGCGACCGGATGCGGGATGGGAACGTCGACCACTCATGCGTTCAATGATGGCATCAAATGGCACATCAATTTCAAGAACATAGTCCAACTTCACGCCAGCCGCCCTCATGGCATCGGCCTGGGGAATGGTGCGTGGGAAGCCATCAAATAAGAATCCATTGGCGCAATCAGCTTGCAAAATACGCTCTTTGACGAGATTGATGATGAGGTCGTCGCTGACCAAGCCGCCTGATTCCATCACGGCTTTGGCTTGCAAGCCCAGAGCTGTTCCGGCCTTGACTGCGGCCCGCAACATATCACCCGTTGAGATTTGGGGAATGCCAAATTTTTGGCAGATGAATGCAGCTTGCGTTCCCTTACCAGCACCTGGCGCGCCTAAAAGAATAAGTCTCATGAATGTCCCGAATAGTTATTAAATTTCTCGCCATGACTTGGATGGCTGTCGTTAGAGAATATCACGGGTAGCCTCAATTTTCCTGACGCCTAAATACAGGCACTTTCAAGCCTTAAGCAAGGCGCGCACTTTTTCTAAATCTTCGGGCGTATCAACCCCAGGTCCAGGAGCTTCTGGGGTGACGTGAACCGCTATTTTGTGACCGTGCCAAAGGGCCCGCAATTGCTCTAATGCTTCCCCCATTTCAATGGGCGCGGGCGGCATCGTGGGAAAACTTTGCAAAAAACCAACCCGGTAAGCGTAGATGCCAATGTGCCTGAGTGGGGCTGGTTTGGGCAGGCTTAGGATGCCCTTTGCAAAGCCGTCGCGCCACCAAGGAATGGGTGCTCGGCTGAAATAAAGCGCCAATTGAGCTTGGTCTAAAACCACTTTGACCACATTGGGATTGGTGAATTCTGCGACCTCGTGAATTTCATGGGCTGCCGTGCTCATGCTGGCTGTTGGACGTTGTTCTAGCAAGAGAGCTACTTGATTGATCAGCAAGGGGTTGATCAGAGGCTCGTCGCCTTGCACATTGACCACCATATCGCTGGGCCCAAGCCCTATCAAGGCACTGGCTTCGGCCAAGCGATCACTGCCGCTGGCGTGATCAATTCGAGTGAGCAATGCGCGAATGCCATGGGCCTCGCAGACCTGAACAATCTCTGGGCTGTCGGCGGCTACCACCACTTGTGCAGCTTCAGACAGCAAAGCCCTTTGCGCCACGCGAACCACCATGGGCAAACCATGTATATCTGCCAAAGGTTTGTTGGGCAGCCGCGTGGAGGCTAAGCGAGCAGGAACAATGACAGTAAAGGCTTGCGACATGTGTCACCTCAAAAGTGTCAAGAAAAAACTAGACAAGGGGTGTGCGGGGTTTGAGTTGTTCTAACTCTTCGTCGCTGAGTGCGCGCGCTTCGTTTTCAAGCAAGATTGGAATGCCATTGCGAACGGGGTAGGCTAGCCTTGCGCTGCGAGACCAAAGCTCTTGCAGGTCTCGTTGCACATCAAGAGGCCCCTTTGTGACTGGGCAAACCAAGAGTTCAAGTAATTTCGTGTCCATGTCTCAATGATACCTGTGACGGCTCTTTAAAAGTTGATCAAAGGCTTTCCAAAAAGCATCTTCAGCTTCAAAAATCAAGGGAATGGCAAGTGCTTGTGGAAACCGAGCCCACACTTTCATCGCATCTTTTTCCGTACAAAAAAGCGGCATTTCAGGATGACGGGGTTGCCAGCCAGCAAAATCATCGTGATCAGGCAGCGCGCAGGAATGGCCGATTTGGAATTGAGCCTGTTCAAGCATTGCAATAAATGCCTCTGGTTTGGCAATCCCAGAGACCACTTCAATTTTTTGTGACTTCAAGCTTTCCAGCGGGATCTGCTGGCCTTGGGATGTCAATCCAAAGGCGCTGAGTTCTCTGAGAGATTCAAATCCTTCTGGCAGAGACCTTTGGTGGGTGTGCAACAGCAAGTCAATGGGCCGCGGCCACGGCTCTCTCAAAGGTCCAGCAGGCAGCAAGTGACCATTGCCCAAGCCCATGGCATCCATGACACAAATCTCAATGTCACGTTTCAGTGCAATGTGTTGAAGTCCGTCGTCACAGACCAACACACGGACCTCCGGAAATTGTTGAAGCAATAACTGGGCTGCCTCTACGCGTTGAGAACCCACCACGACGGGCACACCGCATTTTTTAAAAATCATGAGCGGTTCATCGCCCACCTCGCTCACCAAACTTTGTGCTGTGACAACTTGGAGTGAAGAATTTGATCTGCCATAGCCGCGAGACACAATGCCAAGCTGGATGCCTTGGGCCTTCAGTCGCTGAGCGAGTGCAATGGTGAGAGGCGTTTTCCCCCCACCACCAGCCACGATGTTGCCCACCACGATGACTGTGGCATTGACCTGATGTTGTTTGTAAAAGCCTATTGCAAATACCAATTTTCGCAGGCCAATCAGCATTTTGTAAATGAGCTCGATTGGCCAAAGCAAATAGGTAATGGCATTGCGGTTGCGCCAATACTTTGGAAGGTGTTGCAACCAGTTGGACATATTGAGTGTGTTAGGGCTTGGTCGATGGGGTTGGGTTTTGAGTTGCAAATGCAATTCGCGAGACACCATTCATGCGGGCTGCTTCCAAGACATTGACGACCGATTGATGACTTGCCGCAGCATCTGCTTTGATCAGCAATGAAGCATCCATCTTGCGGATGTCAGAAAGTGCGTTGCTCAGGTCTTGCAAACTTCGTCCTTCAATTCGGACACCGTTGACAGCGTAAATACCTTGGGAACTCACGGCGATAACCCAAGATACTGCAGGATCCGTTGGCGATTTTGCATTAGCACTTGGCAAACTGACGTTCATTTCATTGAACTTGGACCAGCTGGTGGTGAGCATCAAAAAAATGAGAACAACCAGCAACACATCAATGAATGGAATCAGGTTGATGTCGGGCTCAATGTTGGAGCTCTTTCTGAATTTCAAGATTGACTCACTCTTTGCTTGAATTTAGTCTCGCATGGCGGCAAGGTGTCTGGCGAACCTCTCGGAGGCCCACTCCATTTGCAACACCAAACGGTCAACTTTTGATTTGAAAAAACGCCATGCCATGAGGCAGGGAATGGCGACGATCAGGCCTAAAGCCGTGTTGTAAAGCGCGATTGAAATGCCATGCGCCAATTCGGCAGGTTGTTGTTGCCCAGGTGTTTGCAATCCAAACAGTTCAATCATGCCTACCACCGTGCCCAATAAGCCCAGCAAGGGAGATGCCGAAGCCAGCGTAGCCAAGGCTGTGAGGTAGCGCTCTAAACCTTGAGCGGCCATGCGACCTTCCATTTCCATGCTTTCTCGAACATCTTGATGGCTGGCACTGGGGTTGAGTGACAAGGTTTGCAGGCCCGTTGCGAAAATGGCACCCACAGCACCTATTTGCGCAATGTCTTGGATCGCGGCATCGCTTGGGAAGCCTTGTTGTGTGCTTTCGATGGCGCGTTGTAAGGCGCCCTCAGGCATCACTTTGCTGGTCCGCAGGGCATACAGGCGCTCCAAAATGATGGCGAGCGCAAAAATGGAACAGGCGATGAGCGGCCAAACGGGCCATCCTGCGGCTTGTATGATGCTGATCAAAATCAAACTTTCTACTTCTGGATTCAGTATTGATTATGGCTGATCGAATTGTTAGGCTTTTCTGTGGATAACTTTGTGAAGAACATGGTGTGAGTAGCGCTGCAAACCGCATGAATCCTCGCTTTTCTAACAGTGCTTCTTTTTTATACAGAAAATTATTCATATATATCAATAGCTTACGCGAATTCATGCTGATTAAAGCCCCACCAACGCAACGCAACGCAAGTCCTCATCAAGCTGTGGACTAATTAACCATGGAAAAACAAGGTTTTGCAAACAAAATGGGCCTGAGGACCGCAAAAAATAAGGGTTTTTTATGGCGAGAATAGATTCTGAGCCACGCGTGTGGTCAGTTGGGGCACTTTGCCTTGCAATTGCAGACACTTTGAATGCAAGGTTCAATCCTGTTGCGGTGAAAGGTGAGATTTCTGGCTTCTCGAGGGCAGCCAGCGGCCATTGTTATTTCAACCTCAAGGACGAGAGCGGGCAAATTCGTTGTGCCATGTTCAAAAGAGCGGCCAGCGCCATAGGGTTCGTGCCCAGAGACGGTGAACTGGTGGAGGTCCGGGGCAAGTTAGGTGTTTATGAGGCGCGCGGAGATTTGCAATTGGTGGTTGAAACCATGCAAAGGGCGGGTCAGGGCGATCTGTTTGCGCAGTTTTTAAAGCTCAAGGCTAGCCTGGAGGCTGAAGGACTTTTTGAGCCTTCGCGCAAACGTGACATTCCAGCTCAGCCGCGAGCCATTGGCCTCATTACTTCTCTCGGCGCTGCAGCCTTGCACGATGTGGTCTCTGCTTTGCAAAGGCGAGTGCCTCACATTCCAGTTATTTTGGCGCCAGCTTCTGTTCAGGGTGCGAACGCCCCCTTGGAGTTGTTGCAGAGCCTTCAAAAATTGGTGGCTTGGCAGGGTGGGGGTCAAGAACGCACTCAGACGGAGCTTTCTCCAAATACGGCCATTGACGTCATCTTGATGGTTCGCGGTGGTGGTTCGATGGAAGATTTGTGGGCCTTCAACGACGAGTCGCTGGTGCGAGCCATTGCGTCTTGTCCCATCCCCATTGTTTCGGGCGTTGGTCATGAAACTGATTTCACACTGACCGATTTCGTTGCCGATTTGCGTGCGCCCACGCCCACCGCAGCAGCAGAACTTGTTGCCATGGCTAGAGATCAGTTGATGGACGAAGTAGCGCAGCGGCAAGAAGCTTTTTCCTCTGCACTTGCCAACCACTTAGACCGAATGAGCCAAAACTTAGATTGGATTGCCAATCGGCTGGGCCGCCCATCGAACCGCTTGAATGATCAAAAGACACACCTGATGCGTCTTGGACAATCCCTTCAATATGGGCTGAAATCCCAGGCCCAAGTGCGCAGGCAAAAACTGGCCCGACACGCCGAAAATCTGCCGCGAGGACTTCAGCAAAGCTTGCAAAGCCATCAGCAAAAAGCCTTGAACCTGAGCACCAGATTGGGTCTTTTAGACCCTCATTTGGTGTTGGAGCGGGGGTATGCATGGCTAACCAACGAAAGCGGGGCGGCCATGACACATGCAAGCGACTTTGAGTCAAAGCAATCTGTCACGGCCACACTGGCCGATGGGCTTGTGAACTTGCAAGTGAAGTAATGCGACCCCATATAAGCTGTGCCTTTAGTACGGCTTTTTCAGACAAGAAGACGGGTTGAACTTACAATAGTCTTTTGAATTTTTATTGCACCTAAACGAGGAACACATGGAACATACCCTGCCAGCATTGCCCTATGCCATTGACGCTTTGGCACCCAACTACAGCCAAGAAACGCTGGAATTTCACCATGGCAAGCACCACAATGCGTACGTCGTGAATCTGAACAACTTGCAAAAGGGCACTGAGTTTGAATCAATGTCTTTGGAAGAAATCATCAAGAAATCCAGCGGCGGTGTTTACAACAACTCTGCTCAAATCTGGAACCACACCTTCTTTTGGAATTGCATGAAGCCAAACGGTGGTGGTGAGCCTTCTGGTGCTTTGGCCGCGGCTATCAACGCCAAATTTGGCTCCTACGCTGCCTTCAAAGAAGCCTTCGTGAAAAGCGCTGTGGGCAACTTTGGTTCCGGTTGGACTTGGTTGGTTAAGAAAGCTGACGGCAGCGTCGACATCGTTAACATGGGCGCCGCTGGCACCCCCCTGACCACGGCCGACAAAGCCTTGCTCACTGTGGACGTTTGGGAACATGCTTATTACATCGATTACCGCAATATGCGTCCAAAGTTTGTTGAAACGTTCTTGGACAAATTGGTGAACTGGTCTTTTGCAGAAGCCAACTTTGCTTGATTGATTCGGGACTGAAATCGCAGATATCAGATTTCAGACCCAATGACAAAAGGCCCAGCGCATTGCACTGGGTTTTTTTTTAAATCATCGAATCATCATGCCGCCATCGGCCACGATGGTTTGGCCTGTAATGTATTTGCCTGCTGCACTGGCCAGAAGTACTGCAATGCCGCCAATGTCATCGGGATCGCCAATTCGGCGCAAAGGTGTTTCGTTTTCAACCATGCCGGCCTTGACGGGATCGTCTGTCAAAGCCTTGGCAAAGTTGGTGCGTATCAAGCCTGGTGCAATGCAATTTACGCGAATGTTGTCTGGGCCCCACTCAACGGCCAGATTGCGCGCCAATTGCATGTCAGCGGCCTTGGAGATGTTGTAGGCACCAATCACATCAGAGCCGTGCAAGCCGCCTACCGATGACACCAGCACAATGGCACCATCTTTTTTGGCTTTCATATCGGGATAGACCATGCTGCAAAGCCATGTGCTCGAAAGCACATTGTTGTGCATGATTTTGTCAAAGACTTCATCGCTCATGCCGGTCATGGGCCCATAGTAGGGGTTGCTGGCAGCATTGCAAACCAAGATGTCGATAGGCCCCCATTGCTCGCGTGTTTTTTGCACCATACTTTGCAATTGTTCTTTGTTGGCAATGCTGGCGCTGACGGCCATGGCCGTACCGCCTTCGGCTTGAATTTCTTTGACAACCGCTTCACAGGCATCTAGTTTTCGACTTGAGACCACCACTTTGGCGCCAGCCCGGGCCAATTGGAAGGCAATGGATCGGCCAATGCCTCGGCTTGCCCCTGTCACGATAGCCACTTTGTTCTCTAAATTGAATAATTTCATGGGTCTCTTTGTGCAATGCGCTGTTACTTTAAAAATGCCAATTTTGCCTGTCAGAATTGATTTGAACTGTCGTGCGTGTGTCAGCGACAATTTAGCCAGTATTTTTTGACGTGGCAATATGCCAAGGGCGAACATGGATCATATTCAAACGGTGGTGTTGGGCGCAGGTGTGGTGGGCTTGGCTGTGGCACGTGAGATGGCGCTTCAAGGTCAAGAGGTCATTCTTTTGGAGGCTGCCGATGCGTTTGGCACCGGCACCAGCTCGCGCAACAGTGAAGTCATTCACGCGGGTATTTATTACCCTGCAGGTTCCTTGAAAGCCAAGCTTTGCGTTCAAGGCAGGCATATGCTTTATGCCTATTGCCAAGAGCGTCAAATTCCCCACAAAGCTTGTGGTAAATTGATTGTCGCCACTTCAGTCGCACAGGTGGCCCAATTGGCGGCCATTCAGGCCAAGGCCGACACCAATGGTGTGCTTGGTGCCGACCAGTTGAGGTTTTTGTCAGCCAGCGAGGCGCAAGCCATGGAGCCAGAGTTAAAGTGTGACGCCGCGCTGTGGTCGCCTGGCACTGGCATTGTTGACAGCCACGCTCTGATGTTGAGTTACTTGGGTGATTTTGAAAATGCAGGTGGTATTTTGGCGTTGAACTCACAATTTGATGCGGCTCAAATTGTGAGGGAATCAGGCAAGACGCAATTCATGATCCGAACGCAAGATGGCACTGAAATTTTGGCTGAAAACGTCATCAACTCTACTGGCTTGCTTGCCCCCCACATTGCGCGGCAGTTTGAAGGCATGGACCTCGCCAATTTGCCGCGTGCCTATTTCGCCAAAGGCAACTACTTCAGCCTATCGGGGCGTTCACCATTTTCTCGCTTGATATACCCTGTGCCCGAGGCCGCAGGTTTGGGCGTGCACTTGACGCTGGACATGGCCGGACAAGCCAAGTTTGGCCCCGACGTGGAGTGGGTGGATTCGCCCGACAAGCTGGATGTTGACCCAAGTCGCGGCGATGCGTTTTATGCTGAGGTTCGAAAATATTGGCCAGGCTTGAAGGACGGTGCGCTCATGCCATCCTATGCAGGCATTCGTCCAAAAATCAATTCACCCCAAGAATCGGTGGCTGATTTTTGCATCATGGGTCCAGCAGCGCATGGCGTGAATGGCCTAGTTCACTTGCTGGGCATTGAATCGCCGGGCTTGACCAGTTCTTTGGCCATTGCCCATGAAGTGTATCTAGCCTTGCAAGCCAAGGCCTGAAAAGTCAATTGCAGTTTATGCGTGTGACAACTGGCGAAGTGCCTTGGCCACTTCGTGAACCAAAGCGGGGCCTTTGTAAATGAGGCCGGTGTAAATTTGAACGACATCGGCCCCTGCCTCTATTTTGCTGACTGCATCGTAACCACTGAGGATGCCGCCCACGCCAACAATGGGAAACTGAGGTCCGAGTTGTTGTCGCAGCAAACGAATGACGCGGTTGCTGCCTGCCAAGACAGGCGCGCCTGAAAGACCACCCGCTTCTTCACAGTGCGCCATGCCTTTGACTGCATCACGCGAAAGCGTGGTGTTGGTGGCGATGACGCCATCCATGTGGTGTTTGAGCAGGCTGTTGGCAATGACGGTCACTTGATCGTCGTCCAGATCGGGGGCAATTTTCAGAAAAACGGGTACATGTTTTTGATGTTTTTCGGCCAAGGCCATTTTGCGTTCATTTAAGGCCGACAAGAGTTGATCAAGCGCTTCATCGGTTTGCAAGGAGCGCAAGTTTTTGGTATTGGGACTTGAGATGTTGACCGTGACGTAGTCGGCATGTTCGTAAACGCCGCTCAATCCGATAAGGTAATCGTCGGTGGCACGTTCAATGGGGGTGGCTGCATTTTTGCCAATGTTCAAACCCAACAAGCGGCCTTGGTTTCTGAACCGAGACTTTTTGACATTGGCTACAAAGGCGTCTAGGCCTTGGTTGTTAAAGCCCAGCCGGTTGATCAATGCCTTGGCCTCTGGCAATCTGAACATGCGCGGCTTCTCGTTGCCTGGTTGCGCAAGCGGTGTGACGGTGCCTACTTCGACAAAACCAAAGCCCATTGCGCCCAGACCATCGATGCATCGTGCGTTTTTGTCGAGGCCGGCCGCCATGCCGACGCGATTTGGGAACGTGAGGCCTGCCAATTGAACAGGGTCGGCTATCCAAGGTTGACGGTAGGCACGGTCGAAAAAGGTGTTTTGAGTTTGGGCCAGTTGATTCAAGGTGAGATCGTGGGCTGCCTCAGGATCTAAGTTGAATAAAAATGCGCGGGCAAGTGGGTAAAGGTTCAGGGACATTGGATAATCTCATTCAATTCAAGCATTGTCGCAAATAAACCCTATGAATCAAGACGAACTGAAAGCACTTGTAGGCCAAGCTGCCCTGCAATATGTGGTCCCCGGTCAAATTGTGGGCGTCGGAACAGGCTCTACGGTCAACAAGTTCATCGATGCTTTGGCCTCCATGAAGGACCAAATCAAAGGTGCTGTTTCAAGTTCAGAAGCTTCAACGGCGCGCTTAAAGGCGTTGGGTATTCCAGTTTTTGACAGCAATGAAGTCGCTGAGCTGGCGGTCTACATTGATGGTGCCGACGAAATCAATGCGCAGGGTCACATGGTCAAAGGCGGCGGCGCAGCGCTGACGCGCGAAAAAATTGTGGCAGCGCAATCCAAAATGTTTGTGTGCATTGCTGATGAATCCAAATTGGTTTCTGTGTTGGGCGCATTCCCTTTGCCGGTCGAAGTCATACCCATGTCCAGTGCGCGCATCGTGGCGCAGTTTGCCAAGCTGGGTGGACAGGCCCAATTGCGCATGAAGGACGGGCAAGCCTTGGTCACTGACAACGGTCAGCACATCATTGATGTCAAAGGATTGAAGATCACAGATCCTGTGGCCTTTGAAGCTCAAGTGAGTCAATGGCCGGGTGTTGTCACCGTGGGCGTTTTTGCCTACCAAAAAGCCCAGGTTTGTTTGTTGGGGACCGCTGAGGGTGTGAAGACGCTGACGTTTTAAGGCGTCAGCTTCTGCGTACTCACTCGGCAGACATGCCCTGATGCCTTAGCAACGCATTGATAGAGGGCTCACGGCCTCTAAAGGCAATGAAGGACTCGAGGGCAGGGCGGCTGCCACCTGCCTCCAAAATGGCCTGTCGATACCGACGGCCTGTTTCTAAGCTAGGAGAGCCATCAGGCTGAGCAGTTTCTTCAAAGGCTGCATAGGCATCTGCCGATAAAACTTCTGCCCACTTGTAGCTGTAATAGCCAGCGGCATAACCGCCTGCAAAGATGTGGCTGAAAGTATGTGCCATGCGATTGAATTTCGGCGGATGTATGACCGCCACTTCTGATCGCACTTTGTGCAACAGCGGCATGAAATCGTCTTGCGGTTTGTGTTCGCTGTGAAGCAGCATGTCGAGCAAAGCAAACTCAATTTGTCGCAAGGTTTGCAAACCACTTTGGAAGTTTTTAGCTGCCACCATTTTGTCGAACAATTCCTTTGGCAAAGGCTCCCCAGTTTTGACGTGTGCGGTCATGTGCTTGATGACAGGCCACTCCCAGCAAAAGTTTTCCATGAATTGACTGGGCAATTCGACGGCATCCCACTCAACGCCACTGATGCCGGAGACATCGCGCTCGTTCACTTGCGTCAGCATGTGATGCAAGCCATGACCAAATTCATGGAACAGTGTGATCACATCGTCGTGTGTGAGCAAAGCAGGGTTGCCATCGACGCCTTCTGCAAAGTTGCAGACCAAATGGGCTACGGGTGTTTGCAATTGGCCATTGTCAGGGCGCAACCAACGTGAGCGCACGTCGTCCATCCACGCGCCACCTCGCTTGCCAGCTCGGGCTGGCGGGTCGAGATAAAATTGACCCACCATGCGCCCGCTTCTTTCGATACGGTAAAAACCAACTGCAGGGTGCCACACAGGCGCTTGGTCAGGCTGAATATTGACCTCAAATAGAGTCTCTATAATTTTAAAAAGACCTTGCAAGACTTTGGGGGCGGTGAAATATTGCTTCACTTCTTGTTCGCTGAAGCTGTAACGTGCTTCCTTCAATTTCTCGCCAATGTAGGGCCAGTCCCATGCTTGTGGATTTTGAAGATTCAAATGCTCCGCTGCAAACTTGATCATGTCTTGCAAATCTGTGTCTGCGAAAGGCCGTGCACGTTTTGACAAGTCGCGTAAAAAGGCAATCACCTTGACGGGTGAGTCGGCCATTTTGGTTGCTACCGAAACTTCAGCGAAGTTTTGGTAGCCAAGCAATTGAGCTTCTTCTTGGCGCAGTTGCAAGATTTCTTGTATGAGCGCGCTGTTGTCCAATTCTGCAAATGCTGCATCAGCTTGATCGGACGCACGTGTGACGTAGGCGCGGTAGAGTTTTTGACGCAACGCACTGCTGACAGCAAACTGCATGACCGGCAAGTAACATGGCATTTTCAAGGTGAGCTTGTAGCCTGCTTGACCCTCTTTTTCAGCCGCTGCCCGGGCTGTATTTTTGACGTCTTCGGGCACACCTGACAATTCATCTTCTGTGACAAACAGAGAAAATCGATCGGTTGCATCCAGTGCATTTTCACTGAACTTTTGGCTCAACTCTGCCATGCGCTCTTGGATCGCTGCATATCGGAGCTTCGCATCGCCTTGTAAATCGGCACCCCCCAAAACAAAATTGCGAAGCGCATTCTTCAAGGCTTGTTGCTGTGCTTCATCCAACTGAGCTGGATTGACGGATTTGTATTTGGCATAAAGCCGTTCGTCGGCACCCAGCCTGGTCCAAAATTCGGTTACTTTAGGCAGCGCATCGTTGTAGGCGGCACGCAAATCGGGCGAGTCTGCCACGCTGTTCAAATGACTCACAGCACCCCAAGCCGAACTTAAACGTTCAGTGCAAACATCTAGCACCTTGGCAATTGCATGCCAATCAGCGGGAAAGGCTTCTTGTGTGACTTGCTCTAAAGCGTCTGAGGCGGTTTTTAAAAGTTGATCGACCGCGGCGTTGACATGCTCAGGTTTGATTTGATCAAACAACGGCAGACTGGCCGTTTGCAGGAGGGGGTTTGTGGAAGGCATTGTCATCGCTGAAAACTTTCAAGCATCATTAAAAGGGTTGGTGAATCAGGCGCGCTCAGCTGCTTCAAGTGTATTGACAAGCAGCATGGTGATGGTCATGGGGCCCACGCCACCTGGGACAGGCGTGATGTAGCCAGCCACTTGGGACACGCCTTCAAAATCGACATCACCGCACAGCTTACCTTCGTCGTTTCGATTCATGCCCACATCAATGACCACTGCGCCAGGCTTGACCATGTCAGCTGTCAGAACATTGCGTTTGCCAACGGCCGCCACAATCACATCGGCTTGTAAAGTCATGGCCTTTAAATTTGTTGTTGCGCTGTGGCAAATGGTGACGGTGGCGCTCTTTTGAAGCAACATCAAAGCCATGGGCTTGCCCACAATGTTGCTTCGACCAATGACCACAGCGTGTTTGCCTTTGAGGTCGTAAGCAATGCTCTCCAGCATTTTCATGCAGCCATAGGGTGTGCAAGGCCAAAAACCTGGCATGCCCGTCATGAGAGCACCAGCGCTGGCAATGTGAAAGCCGTCGACATCTTTGGCAGGAGAAATAGCTTCAATCACTTTTTGCGCATCGATGTGGGCGGGCAAAGGCAACTGAACCAAGATGCCATGAATGCTTTTATCAGCATTCAGCGCTTCAATGCGCGCCAGCAGGGCAGGCTCGGTTAGGTTGTCTGGATGTTTCTCTAAAACAGAATGAAGACCGCTGACTTGGCAGGCTTTGATTTTGTTTCGCACATAAACTTGGCTAGCAGAATTCTCACCAACCAAAATAACGGCTAAGCCAGGTGTGATGCCTTTGTCCTTCAATGCGCTTGTGCGACGCGTGACGTCAGTGCGCAATTGTTGTGAAAGGGCGTTGCCGTCAATTTTTTGAGCTGTCATGGATGGATGGGTTTGAATGTCAAAAATTGGGGAATTTTTCAACAAAAACGCCCGCGAGTCAGTGGTTCACGGGCGTATTGATTTGCCTGTGTCAGGCATGGCACCTTAGGCCTTGGGGGATGTCTGTCCCAAAGCAATTTTGAGCAAATCTGCCACGGTATTGGCGTTGAGCTTTTCCATGATGTTGGCGCGATGCGCTTCCACCGTCTTGATGCTGATACCCAAATCGTCGGCAATTTGCTTGTTCAAGCGGCCTGCCACAATCCGTTCAAGCACTTGGGCTTCACGTCCGGTCAGTTTAGACAACAAGGCGTCACGGTTGGCTGCATTTTGATGCTCAGAGAAAGATTCCCGTGCGCTGTCGAGCATGCGCTCAACCAAGCTTACCAAATCGTCTTCTTTGAAGGGCTTTTGAATAAAGTCCATCGCACCTTTTTTCATGGTGTTGACAGCCATGGGCACATCGCCATGACCCGTGATGAACACGATGGGAAGAGGAGAGCGACGCTCAAGAAGTTTGTCTTGGAGCTCGAGGCCGGTCATGCCACCCATGCGGATGTCGACAATCAAACAAGCAACTTCCCGGGGGTCGTATCGGCTTAGGAAAGACTCGGCAGAGTCAAAACATCTGACCCGATAGTCTTTGCCCTCGAGGAGCCACTGAAGAGAATCGCGAACGGCTTCGTCGTCATCAACAACGTAAACAGTTCCTTTTTTGGGTATCAAACTCATGGTGGTTCCCAGTTCTACTTGCTAGTTCAATGTGGCGAAATGGCCGTTGAGGGTATCCAAAAGGAAAAACAACATCCAACAACTTCGTCGGCATTGTAGAGGTTCTCGGCGGCGATTCTGCCTTGGTGTGACTCAACAATGGTACGGCAAAGATTGAGTCCAATTCCCATGCCCTCTACTTTGGTAGAAAAGAAGGCCTCATAAAGTCGGCCCATCACTTGGGGCGGCAGGCCTTTTCCCGTGTCGCTGACTGAAAAATGCACGGTATTTTGGGCTGCAATGACTTTGGGCACGACCCTTAACTCCACATGGCGCTTGCCAACAGGTCGTTCAGCATTGTCGATAGACTCGGCTGCATTTTTCATTAAATTGATCAGAACCTGCTCAATCAGGATGGGGTCTACATTGAGCAGCGGAAGCCGAGCTGCAACGTAGTGGGACAGCCGAACATTGCGTCGGCGGAGTTCAATTTCTGCCAGTTCGACTGCTTCATTGACCATGGACAAGACTTCAGAGGGCGTTCGATTGGGTTCGCTGCGCTTCACAAAAGTTCGAATTCTGTGAATGATTTGGCCAGCCCTTTGGGCTTGATGCGAGGTTTTTTCCAAGGCCCAAATCAAGTCTTTCTCTTCAATTTGTTGCCCTTTGATTCGAGAGAGCATGCCATTGCAATAGTTGGAAATGGCTGTCAGGGGTTGGTTGAGCTCATGAGCCACGCTGGAGGCCATTTCTCCCATGGTAATTAGCCGGCTGGCGTTTTGAGCGCGCTCTGCTTGTTGCATTGCCAATTCTTCGGCTTGTCTGCGTGCCGTGATGTCTGTGGCAATGACCAGTTGGGCCAGCCTGCCATCAGCCCAAGTGATGTAACGGGTTCGAATTTCGAGCCACTTGTCCAAATGCGCTAAATAAATTTCAGCACGTTCAGCTGGGGCCACAGTGAGGCTCTCGGTGGGCAAGCCTGCTAAAGCGTCAACGTCGTCCATCTCCGTCTCAGACGTTCGAATATCCAACATGCCGGCCTTTTCAACCAAATTCAAATGGCCATGCGTATCGGTGCTAAACCACTGCCTGTATAGCTTGTTGGCAAACAGCAATTCGGCACTGCCCAGTGGTGCCACAGACACTGAAGCGTCCAAGGCTTCTAGCACGATGGTGAACCGTTCGTAAGAGGCCGCCAGCTGCTCACGGACCCGGTTGGGCTCTGTGATATCAGTCATGGAGGTCATCCAACCCGTTTGTTGCCCATTGGCATCAATCAGCGGAGACACATACAGACGCGCATCAAAGATGCTGTCGTTTTTTCGTTTGACTCGAACCTGAAAGCCCCCAGAGGTTTGCTTGCCACTGAGCTCTTCCTCTAGGCGCGCCATCAAGAAGTCGCGGTCTTCGTCAGGCCAGTAGGGGTAGGGTGCAACAGTTCCAAGGAGCTCATTTTCTTGCCATCCGGTCATCTGGCAAAAGGCCAAATTGACATAGGTAATGCGTCCTTCCATGTCCAAGGCTCGCATCCCTGTCGAGATGGAGTTTTCCATGGCGCGTCTGAAATTGGTTTCAGCAAACAACTCTTTTTGAGTTTGTTGCCGCTTTCGAGTGTGCCGCCAATTGCCGATGAGCATCCAAGCGGTCAGCAAACTCAGCGCGCCAATCATCCAGAAAAATCCATTGCCCACAATGTCTTGTGAAGTTCGCCAAGCTTGGGCTCTCAGAATGAGACCGTTGCCGACTGGGGAGACGGGTACTTCAAATTCATTGTTTTGTCCTGATATGCCTGGCAAGAAATTCCAAACTCGGATGCGTTTTGGAATTGATTGTCCTGCGATCAGGTTGCCATCACTGTCCAAAAATGAAACTGCGTACTTGGCAGATATTTCACTTGGAACGCCATATCTCAAAAGACTTTCTACGGCGTACTCTGCCATGATCACGCCATTGAACCGGCCTTGCGAATTGGTCAGGGGCGTGTGAAGTTGGAGGACGATATTTTTGGCGTAATTTTCTTGTCCAGTTGAATTATTTCCATTAAACAGACTGCCATCATCCTCTTGAGCGTAAATGGGTTGCATCAGATCGCGAGCCAGCGAGTAGCTGTTTTCTGATTCACCCCAATTTAAGACCTCGCCAACGCGCCATTTTTGGCTAATTAACACACTGGGAGTCGTTTGAATGGCCAAAATTTTTCGTTGGTCATCAACCCAAGCCAAGGTTTGCAGTTCTGGATTTTTCATCACTAGCGTTTCTGCACGCCTTGAAAATTCTTTAGTGTCTACATCTTTGTTAGAGATGTCTCTGGCCAAGCGCATGATTTGTTCTTGGCGTTCTAGCAAACGCAGTCTCAAGCGCTGCTGGCTGTATTCAACGTCTCTCTTAACAGCTTCTTGCTCACGGTCAATTTCTTCAACTCGCAAATACCAAAAAGAAAAGGCAATCGCAGTAAAGAACAACAAGACTGCTGCGATTGGAGCTAAAGTGGCAAAACGATCTTGTTTGACTGGATTTTGTCTCTTCCACCAACGACGCCACCAAGACACTGGCTTCATGACCAGTATGGCTTTGGATACGTTTTGCGAATTCATATGCTTGGAGTTTAGGGTATACCTTCTGCCCATTTTTCATTATGTGGAATAGAGGGGCACCATTTGAAATTTTTGAAACTTTGTGAGAGAATTCTGAAAAAAATAGATTAACCACGGCCTATCAAGGAGACAAACATGTCAGCCGTTCAGCCAAATAACGTCCTCTCAGACCTAGACGCCATAGAGACTCGCGAATGGATGGACGCATTGTCCGCCGTGATTGAAAAAGAAGGTGGTGAGCGCGCTCACTTCTTGTTAGAGCAACTTTTAGAACATGCCCGTCAAAACAGCATTGACTTGCCGTTTTCAGCGAATACAGGCTATGTCAACACCATCGAGCCTGATCACGAAGCCCATTGCCCTGGCAACATCGAAATTGAAGAGCGGCTTCGCGCCTACATGCGTTGGAACGCCATGGCCATGGTGGTCAAAGCCAATCGCCACAACCCTGAGGATGGTGGTGATCTGGGGGGGCACATTGGTTCTTTTGCATCGCTGGCCCATATGTTTGGCGCAGGCTTCAATCACTTCTGGCATGCAGAAAGTGAAAATCATGGCGGTGACTGCTTGTACATCCAAGGTCACGTGTCCCCGGGGGTTTATGCGCGTGCTTACCTTGAAGGCCGCTTGACGGAAGAGCAGTTGCTCAATTTCCGTCAAGAAGTCGATGGCAAAGGTTTGTCCAGTTATCCGCATCCCAAATTGATGCCTGAATTTTGGCAGTTCCCAACGGTGTCAATGGGCCTTGGCCCTTTGATGGCCATTTATCAGGCCCGCTTCTTGAAGTATTTGCATGCCCGTGGCATCGCCAACACAGAAAATCGCAAAGTGTGGGTGTTCTGTGGCGATGGTGAAATGGACGAGGTTGAATCCTTGGGTGCCATTGGTTTGGCTGCCCGCGAAAACCTCGACAACTTGATCTTCGTGGTCAATTGCAACTTGCAACGTTTGGACGGCCCCGTGCGCGGCAACGGCAAAATTGTTCAAGAACTCGAAAGTGAATTCCGCGGTTCAGGTTGGAACGTGATCAAGCTCTTGTGGGGCAGCGAGTGGGACAAGCTCTTGGCACGCGACAAAGACGGCGCACTTCGCAAAATCATGATGGACACCTTGGATGGCGATTTCCAAGCCTTCAAAGCCAACGATGGCGCCTACGTTCGCAAACACTTCTTTGGTCGCGATCCACGCACCTTAGAAATGGTGTCACACATGAGCGATGACGAAATATGGTCTTTAAAGCGAGGCGGCCACGACCCGCAAAAAGTGTACGCCGCTTACCACCAAGCGGTGAACACCAAAAATCAGCCCACCGTGTTGCTGATCAAAACCGTCAAAGGTTTTGGCATGGGCAAAGCGGGTGAAGGCAAGAACAACGTTCACCAAACCAAGAAGTTAACGGACGAGGATGTTCGCTACATGCGCGATCGCTTCAACATTCCAGTGCCCGACAGTGAATTGGCCAATGTACCTTTCTACAAACCTGCCGATGACACACCCGAGATGCGCTATTTGCATGAGCGTCGCAAGGCATTGGGCGGTTACTTGCCGCACCGCCGTACCAAAGCAGATGAAAGCTTTACCGTTCCCTCATTGGATGTCTTTAAATCTGTGATGGAAGCAACCCCTGAAGGTCGTGAAATATCGACCACCCAGGCCTATGTTCGTTTTCTGACACAACTTTTGCGCGATAAAGCGATGGGTCCCCGTGTCGTGCCAATTTTGGTAGACGAAGCCCGTACCTTTGGTATGGAAGGCCTGTTCCGCCAGGTGGGTATTTACAACCCAGCAGGCCAGCAATACACACCGGTCGACAAAGACCAAGTGATGTACTACAAAGAAGACAAGGCTGGCCAGATTTTGCAAGAAGGCATTAACGAAGCGGGCGGTATGTCTAGCTGGATTGCGGCGGCTACCAGTTACTCCACCAGCAATCGCATCATGGTGCCGTTTTATGTTTACTACTCCATGTTTGGCTTTCAGCGCATTGGCGATTTGGCCTGGGCTGCTGGCGACATGCAAGCACGTGGTTTCTTGTTGGGCGGCACATCAGGCCGCACCACACTGAACGGCGAAGGATTGCAGCATGAAGACGGCCACAGCCATATTTTGGCAAGCACCATTCCCAATTGCATCAGCTACGACCCCACTTTTGCGCACGAAGTGGGCGTGATCTTGCACCATGGTTTGAAGCGCATGGTGGAAAAGCAAGACAACGTTTTCTACTACCTCACCCTGCTGAATGAAAACTATGCAATGCCTGGCCTCACGCCTGGCACAGAAGAGCAAATTATCAAGGGCATGTACTTGTGCAAAGCGGGCAGCAAGAACAAAACTCGGGTTCAGTTGATGGGTTCAGGCACGATCCTGCGTGAGTCTTTGGCTGCGCAAGAGTTGCTCGCCAACGATTGGGGCATTGCAGCCGATGTGTGGAGTTGCCCAAGCTTCAATGAATTGACGCGAGATGGTCAAGATGCTGAGCGCTTTAACATGTTGCATCCCTTGGAAAAACCTCGCGTTCCTTTTGTCGCGCAGCAACTGGCCAAGTACGACGGCCCCATCATTGCCTCCACCGACTACATGAAAAACTACGCCGAACAAATCCGCTCTTTCATACCCAAGGGGCGCACATTCAAGGTGTTGGGCACCGATGGTTTTGGTCGCAGCGACTTCCGCAGCAAATTGCGCGAGCACTTTGAAATCAACCGCCACTACATTGTTGTGGCCGCACTCAAAGCATTGAGCGAAGAGGGCGCAGTGCCAGTTGCCAAAGTTGCAGAAGCTTTAAAGCAATACGGCATCAAGACCGACAAGGTCAATCCTTTGTACGCTTGATCAAGAGATTTGGAGACACACATGGCATTGGTAGAAGTCAAAGTTCCGGACATCGGTGATTTCGATGAAGTGGCAGTCATTGAGCTGTTGGTCAAGGTGGGTGACACCGTCAAGGCCGAGCAGTCCTTGATCACAGTTGAATCTGATAAAGCATCAATGGAAATCCCCTCCTCAACAGGGGGCGTGGTGACAGAGCTGCGCATAAAGTTAGGCGACAAAGTGAAACAAGGCTCGGTGGTGTTGATGGTGGAAGCCACTGCTGATGTTGCTGCGGCTGCCAGCACGCCGGCCGCTGCAACTGCCGCAGCGCCGGCCCCTGTATCAACGGCGCCAGCGCTTGCCCCTGTCGTGGCAACGCCAGCCGCCAGCGGCCTCGTCGACGTTCACGTACCTGACATCGGTGAATTCAAAGACGTCGCTGTCATTGAAATTTTCGTCAAACCCGGTGACGCCATCAAGGTGGAGCAGTCTCTCATCACCGTGGAGTCCGACAAAGCTGCCATGGAAATTCCATCATCGGCGGCGGGTGTTTTGAAAGAGTTGAAAGTCAAGGTGGGCGACAAGGTCAACATCGGTGATTTGTTGGCTATTTTGGAGGGCAGCGTTGCTGTTGCTGCTCCCTTGGCCGCAGTTGCCGCAGCAGTTGCCTCAGCAGTACCCTCAGCTTTGGCTACAACTTTGGCACAAACAGCCGTCTCTGCGCCAGCCCACAATCCTGCCGCTTCCACAATGGGACTGCCTCATGCATCTCCCTCTGTTCGCAAATTTGCACGGGAATTGGGTGTGCCCTTGGAGGAAGTCAAAGGCAATGGTCCCAAAGGTCGCATCACGCAAGACGACGTCCAGGCCTTTACCAAAGCAGTGATGGCGGGCGCCACGCAAACCAAAGCTCAAGCGGCCAAAGCGCCTGCAGGTGGCGATGGGGCAGCCTTGGGCTTGATCCCATGGCCGAAGGTGGACTTCGCCAAATTTGGATCCATTGAGCGCAAGGAGATGGGCCGCATCAAGAAGATCAGTGGTGCCAATTTGCTTCGCAATGCCATCATGATTCCGGCTGTGACCAACCACGATGATGCTGACATCACGGAGTTGGAAGCCTTCCGCGTATCGACAAACAAAGAGAATGAAAAGTCTGGTGTCAAAGTGACCATGTTGGCATTCTTGATCAAAGCTAGCGTAGCCGCACTGAAAAAGTACCCAGAGTTCAACAGTTCGCTAGACGGTGATGCCTTGGTCTACAAAAACTATTGGCACATTGGCTTTGCAGCCGATACGCCAAATGGTTTGATGGTGCCCGTGATCAAAGATGCCGACAAAAAAGGCATCTTGCAAATCAGCCAAGAAATGGGTGAGCTGGCTAAGAAAGCCCGCGATGGCAAACTGAGCCCTGCAGAGATGACAGGTGCCACCTTCACCATCTCTAGTTTGGGAGGCATTGGTGGTAAATATTTCACGCCCATCATCAATGCGCCTGAAGTGGCCATCTTGGGTGTTTGCAAAAGTACGCATGAACCCGTTTGGGACGGTAAGCAGTTTGTTCCGCGCCTTATGTTGCCCTTGTCGTTGACTTGGGATCACCGCGTGATTGATGGTGCTGCCGCTGCTCGCTTCAATGCGTACTTGGGTCAGATTCTTGGCGACTTCCGCCGCGTGTTGCTTTGAGAGGCTGAACCATGGCATTGATCGATATCAAAGTACCTGACATTGGCGACTTCGACGAAGTGGCGGTCATTGAGTTGCTGGTGAAAGCGGGCGACGTGGTGAAGCTTGAACAAAGCTTGATCACGGTGGAGTCTGACAAAGCCTCGATGGAAATTCCTTGCTCACAAGCAGGTGTGGTGAAAGAGCTTAAGGTGAAGTTGGGCGACAAGGTCAAGCAAGGCTCTGTGGTGTTGGTCTTGGAGGGGGATGAATCTGCCTCAGCCTCAAGCCCCGTACCAGCTGCGGCCCCTGCTCAAGCCAGTGCACCAGCTGTTGCCAATGTATCAGCGCCTGCTGTTGTACCTTTAGCAGCCAACATTTCTAACGCCTCTTCCTACAGCGGTGCTGTCGACATGGAGTGCGATTTGCTTGTGTTGGGTGCTGGCCCCGGCGGTTACTCTGCTGCCTTCCGTGCAGCCGATTTGGGCCTCAAGGTTGTTATCGTCGAGCGTTACGCCACTTTGGGTGGTGTGTGTTTGAACGTGGGCTGCATACCCTCCAAAGCTTTGTTGCACGTTGCTGCCGTGATGGACGAAGTTAGCCACATGGCCGATTTGGGCATTGATTTTGGTGCTCCCAAAGTTGACATTGCCAAACTGCGTACGCACAAAGAAAAAGTCATTGGTAAATTGACCGGCGGCTTGGCGGCCATGGCCAAGATGCGCAAAGTAAACACTGTGCGCGGTGCAGGTGAGTTCATCAGCGCCAATCATGTGGTGGTTGAAGAAACCACCGGCAAGGGCCAACAAAAAACGGGCTTGAAAAAAGTTATTGCTTTTAAGAACTGCATCATTGCTGCAGGGAGTCAAGCGGTGCGCTTGCCCTTCATGCCAGACGATCCGCGTGTGGTCGACAGCACCGGTGCTTTGGAGTTGAAAGAAGTACCCAAACGCATGCTCATTTTGGGCGGCGGCATCATTGGCTTGGAAATGGGCACCGTTTACAGCACGCTGGGTGCAAGGCTAGACGTTGTAGAAATGATGGATGGCTTGATGCAAGGCGCTGACCGTGATTTGGTCAAAGTTTGGCAAAAAATGAATGCCCATCGTTTTGACAACATCATGCTCAAAACCAAAACCGTGGGTGCCAAGGCCACCAAGGCGGGTATTGAGGTGACGTTTGAATCTGCAGAGGAGGGCGTTGCTGCTCCTGCGCCGCAAGTGTATGACTTGGTCTTACAAGCAGTGGGGCGCACACCTAATGGCAAGAAGATTGCGGCTGATAAAGCTGGCGTGAGCGTGACAGACCGTGGCTTTATTTCGGTTGACATTCAAATGCGCACCAATGTGCCGCACATTTTTGCCATTGGCGACATCGTCGGTCAACCCATGTTGGCGCACAAAGCGGTGCACGAAGCGCATGTTGCGGCAGAAGTGATTGCCGGTGAAATTCAAGGCAACAAAGAACTGGCTGCCAGTGCTTTTAATGCACGTGTGATCCCCAGCGTGGCTTACACCGATCCTGAAGTGGCATGGGTGGGACTCACAGAAGACCAAGCCAAGGCGCAAGGTATCAAGGTCAAGAAAGGGTTGTTCCCTTGGGCAGCTTCGGGCCGTGCCATTGCCAATGGTCGTGACGAAGGTGTCACGAAGTTGCTGTTTGACGATTCACCCGAGGCGCATGGCCACGGCAAGATTTTGGGTGGCGGCATGGTGGGAACGCATGCGGGTGACATGATTGGCGAAGTAGCCTTGGCCATTGAGATGGGTGCCGATGCCATTGACATCGGTAAAACCATTCATCCTCATCCGACTTTGGGTGAGAGCATTGGCATGGCCGCGGAAGTTGCGCACGGCAGTTGCACGGATTTGCCGCCTTCAAAGAAATAATCTTTCAAAAAACAAATCTTGAAAGTTTGATTGAAAAACCGCCTTAGGGCGGTTTTTTCTTGTCCATGGTTTTCTTCAGTTTTGAGCAGGCTCTGCGTGAAGTTTGTCGGACTGAACTCTTCTGGCGCCATTGAATCTTTTTTGCCAATAGGCTTCTCGCATGTCATCGACTCGAACCGCTTTGCCTGGCCTTGGCGCATGGATAAATTTACCATCACCCACATAAATACCCACGTGGCTGAAAGTGCGCTTCATGGTGTTGAAGAAGACCAAGTCGCCGGGCTTGAGCTCATTTTTATTGATTTCTTCAGTGACTTTTGCTTGCTCTTCAGCCCTGCGAGGTAAAACCAAACCGACCGATTTTTCAAACATGTACCGCACAAAGCCGCTGCAATCAAAGCCTTTTTCTTCTGAGGTACCGCCGCGTTTGTAGGGCACGCCTAAGAGACCCATGGCTTGAATGACCAGCTCGGTGGCTTTGCCGCCAAAGGTGTTTCGAGCCGATTGCAGCGGGCCGCTCAATGGGTTGCCAATTTGCTGAGAGAGTTGATCGGTCATTTGGGAGACCAATCCACGATCCTTGATCAAGCGCTCAAGGTCGTCCTCAACGGGCGAAGCGAAGGCGGCCGTTGTAAAAAAGACGAGTCCACATAGAATCAAGCGCATAGCGGGGCAGTTTAATGCCAACTTCTCACATATACACCCCTTCACGATGGTTATATCCCTGAGAATTTCGAATAATGAGTATCAAGGTCTATTTTTATGTTGCTTGAAGTTGAATCCTCTCAATTGGTTTTGGTCGATTACCAATTGAAGTTAATGCCTGCCATGAAGGATGCTCAAAGTGTTTGGCAACGAGCAGAGGTTTTGGCCCGTGCTGCCAAATTGCTTCGTGTGCCAGTCTGGGCAACAGAGCAAAATCCTTCTGGCTTGGGTGAGATTTCCCCAGAGATTCGCCAGCATTGTCAAAGAGTGCTGGCCAAAATGGCTTTCAGTGCTGTGGAGGAGGGTTTGGGGGAATGGTTAAGCCCGCCCGCACCTGCTGTTTCCAAGGGCAATGCCAGAAGTCTGCCGCGTCATTTGCAAAAGCCTCCCGAGCCGGACACGGGCCCTTCGGTGGTGATCGCAGGCTGCGAGGCCCATGTTTGTTTGCTTCAAACGGCTTTGGACTTGCTCGAAGACGAATTTGATGTCTGGGTGGTCACTGACGCCTGCGCTTCACGCTCAGACCGAGATCGAGACGCTGCGTTTGATCGTTTGGCCGGTGCAGGCGCCGAATTGTTAACCACTGAAATGGTTTTGTTTGAGTGGCTTCGGTCTGCAGAAAACCCAGACTTCAAAGAAATTCAGACTTGGATCAAGGCCTTGCCTTAATTTTGAAAAGGCCTCTTGATTGAAAGTCAGTTTACAGCAAGTCCATCATGAATAATTATGAATTCAGAAGGCGGGCACCATTCACAAGAGTTGCCTGCATCGTTTGCCTTTCATTGATTGCAAAATAGAGCCGCTTATTGCCAAGATTTGGCCGGCAGCGGATAGAGGAGACACCATGGGTCAGTTTTCAGATTTTCACCAAAGTTCAATTCAAGACCGTAATGCGTTCTGGGCACAACAAGCTCAACACATTGATTGGCACAAAGTGCCAACAGAAATTTGCGACTACAGCAACCCGCCATTTGCCAAATGGTTCAAGGGGGGTGAGACCAACCTGTGTCACAACGCCGTCGATCGCCATTTAAAAGACCGAGGTGATCAAGCTGCTTTGATCTTTGTCTCCACCGAAACCGACCAAGAGCGCACTTACACCTACAAGCAATTGCATGCGGAAGTGCAGTGCATGGCCGCTTCCTTGTTGTCATTGGGCGTGAAAAAAGGCGACCGTGTTTTGATTTATATGCCCATGATTGCAGAGGCTTCCTTTGCCATGTTGGCATGTGCGCGCATTGGTGCCATTCACTCTGTGGTGTTTGGTGGATTTGCGTCTGGTTCTTTG
>Ga0209550_10000626_pt1 | contig 33637 bp, 35 predicted proteins | sample LauGreSuBDMM15SN_2_FD_187567 | JGI IMG/M metagenome (GOLD analysis project Ga0209550, IMG submission 187567) | Freshwater lake microbial communities from Lake Michigan, USA - Su13.BD.MM15.SN (SPAdes) (version 5) | ecosystem: Environmental > Aquatic > Freshwater > Lake | place: Lake Michigan... | reverse complement strand
CTACCAATCCAGCCCCTTCTACCAAGACGCCTTTAATCTCTTGAAAGATCAGGGCCTTGCGCCAGAAGCGAAGGGCACGGGCTGGTTGTCAACGATCTACCGCCAGATGATCAAGGGCGAGTGGCTGTGACCCCAAAGGCCTGCGGGTGGCGTTATGCTGCGCGGACTTGAAATCCGCGATGTGCTGATCATTGATCGGCTGGACCTAACGTTCCAGCCGGGCCTGAATGTGCTGACGGGCGAAACGGGGGCGGGCAAGTCGATCTTGCTGGATGCTTTGGGCTTTGTGCTGGGCTGGCGCGGCCGTGCCGATTTGGTGCGCATGGGGGCCGATCAGGGCGAAGTGACGGCCGTGTTCGATCTGCCGCAAGATCACGCCGCCCGCGCGGTGTTAGAGGCTGCGGGGCTTGAACCGGCTGACGAGTTGATCCTGCGCCGCATCAACAGCGCCGATGGCCGCAAAACCGCCTATATCAACGACCGCCGCGCCTCGGGAGAGGTGCTGCGCGATCTGTCGGACACGCTGGTCGAACTTCACGGCCAGCACGACGATCGGGGCCTGTTAAACCCGCGCGGCCACCGCCAATTGCTGGACAGTTTCGCAACCCTTGATCTGTCTGGCTTGCGCGCTGCGTGGCGCGCGCGCGCCGATGCCCTGCGTGATCTGTCCTTGGCCGAAACAGCCCTTGCCGCCATTCGGGCCGAGGAAGACTTTTTGCGCCACGCTGTGGCCGAGTTGAACAAGCTTGATCCCAAGGCGGGCGAGGAAGCGGCCCTTGATACCCAACGCCGCGCAATGCAAGGCGCTGCGCGCATCCGCGAAGACATCGCCCGCGCGCATCAGGTGCTGGGGCAGGGGGCCGACCCCGCCCTGCAAGACGCGCTGCGCTGGCTGGCAGGCGTGTCTGACAAGGCCGAAGGCCGCCTTGATGCGCCGCTTGCCGCGCTGGAACGTGCGATCTTCGAACTGGCCGAAGCGCAATCAGGCGTCGAAACCTGCCTTGACGCTTTGGATTTTGACGAGTCTGCCCTTGAGCGTTTGGAAGAACGCCTGTTCGCTATCCGCGCCCTTGCCCGCAAGCACAGCGTTCTGCCCGATGATCTGGGCCCCTATGCCGATGTGCTGCGCACAAGGTTGGAAGCGCTGGATGGCGGTGAGCGTGGTTTGATCCGCTTGCGCCAAGCGGCCGCGATGGCCGAGGCCGAGTATAAAACCCGCGCCCAAGCCATGACCCAAGCGCGCCTTGCTGCGGGCCTGCGGTTGGATGCGGCGATGCAGGGCGAACTGGCCCCGCTGAAAATGGAACGCGCGGTCTTTCGCACCGACTTAAGCGCGCAACAGCCCGGCCCCGATGGCCAAGACGAGGTGACCTTTACCGTCGCCACCAACCCCGGCGCGCCTGCGGGCCCCTTGAACCGCATCGCTTCGGGCGGGGAACTGAGCCGGTTCTTGTTGGCGCTGAAAGTGTGCCTGACAGGCCAAACCCCCGGCCTGACCATGATCTTTGACGAGATTGATCGCGGCGTGGGCGGGGCCACCGCTGATGCCGTGGGCCGCCGTTTGGCGCATCTATCCCGTGAGGCGCAAGTGCTGGTTGTGACCCATTCGCCGCAAGTGGCAGCCCTTGGGGCGCATCATTGGCGGGTGGAAAAGCGGGTCGAAAACGAGATGACCCTGTCGACCGTCGTGGCGCTGAACCCGCAAGCGCGGGTGGAAGAAATTGCGCGTATGCTGGCGGGCGATACGATCACCCAAGCCGCCCGCGATGCTGCCCGCGCCCTATTGGCCGGCGGCTGAGAAGGTCAGGCTGACCGCCTGCCACCCCGTGCTGCGCGCTGTCAACACCGCCGTCAGAATAGCCCCAAAGCGCGGCATCTCTGCGCCTTGATCATCGCGCGCACCGCTGACGACAAAGCGTTGTGTCACCACACAAGCCCCCGGCCCCAGCATCCGCAAGCGGTGCTTGCCCGTCACCAACCGCGCCGCGGCAAAGATGCCCGCAAACTCGCCGGCAAAGGCCGCCTCAGCCTCGGCCGCCGTCTCAAGCACCGCCCCTGTCAGGGTCAGCACATCGGCATCCTCGGCCAAAAAGCCCGCCAGTGCGGCGGCGTCTTGGCGGCCAAAGGCGCCCGCAAACAGCTTTGCAAACTCTTCTGGGCCGGTCATTGCGCAATCCGTTCCATCGTTGTGGCCAGATCGCCGTATCCGGTGAAGCGGCGCTCATAGGCAAGCCCTAGTCGGTTGGCACAGTCGGCGGCTTTGGCGTTTAGGGCAGGGTCGTTGGTTTGGGCCTGATAGACCAGCTTGGTGTAATTGCCAAAGTAGGTGTCGCGCAACTGGGGATAGCGGTCTAACCCCATCGGCTTCCAGACAAAGGCATCAAACTGGCGCACCAAAAAGTCGGTCAGATAAAAGGCCGATATTTCGGTATCAAGATGTGTGGCAAAGGTCGCATTGCCTTCAAAGAACGAATAGCAATGCGGGCCTTCGATCATCTCGACCCCCAGTTCCGCGCATTTGGCCTGTAGCAACCCGCCCGTGCCGCAATCGGCATACAGCACAAACAGCGACTGATACTGCGCGCGGTGCTCTTGCACGGTGCGCTCTACCTCGGCGGTGATTTTTTCTGGGTAAAGGTGCAACTTGGCGGGCAGGCATTGCACATCCATATGCTGCCAATCGTTGGCCTTGATCAGCGCCAGCACCTCATGCGCCAAAGCGCCACAGGCAATCAACAGCACCGACCCGCTTTGGCGCGGGGCAAGGCCGGTTTCGGTCAGGTCGATGTCGTTTGGCTGATCCATGCGCCCTTCTAAAGGGATGCGGGCCAAAGCCCAAGCCCAAATGAAAACCCCGGGCGCTTGGCCCGGGGCTAAAGGCAATTTTCAGCGCTTAGGCTGTGGCGCGGTTATGCTTGCGCAGCATATAAGCCTTGGCGGTTTCCACGGCCACTGCGGCATCGCGGCAATAGGCATCTGCGCCAATGGCCTTGGAGAATTCTTCGTTCAAGGGCGCACCGCCCACCAGCACGATGTAATCCTCGCGCATACCCTTTTCTTTCATCGTGTCGATCACGACTTTCATATAGGGCATGGTCGTGGTCAGCAGGGCCGACATGCCCAAGATATCGGGCTTTTCTGCTTCCATCGCCTCAAGATACTTCTCGACCGAGTTGTTGATGCCAAGGTCTTTCACTTCAAAGCCTGCACCTTCCATCATCATGCCGACAAGGTTCTTGCCGATGTCATGGATATCGCCCTTGACCGTGCCAATCACCATCTTGCCCATGCGCGGAGCGCCCGTTGCAATCAGCAAGGGCTTCAGAATGGCCATGCCACCCTTCATCGCGTTCGCAGCCAGCAGCACTTCGGGCACAAACAAAATGCCATCGCGGAAGTCTGCGCCCACAATCGTCATGCCCGCGACCAAGGCTTTGGTCAGAACGTCATAAGGTGTCCATTTGCGAGCGATCAGGATGTTGACGCCTTCTTCGATCTCTTCTTTCAGACCGTCGTAGAGGTCGTCGTGCATTTGCAAGACAAGTTCATCGTCAGACAGTTCAGACAGGATGATTTCGTCGTCGTCGGCCATGCTGATGCTCCTTTACGCGTTTCTTCGTCAATGGGGCCAAAGCCTGCCCGCCACTTTTCCTTTAGCGACATGCCCCGAATGAAAGCCGACAGCAAGGGGGGATGTGGGAAGAGAATTATAAAGGATTTTGGCTGTTTGGCCTTTGCTCTGCTTCGGCCGCGACATTTGGGGATGCGCGATTTGCGACAAGTTTGGCAAAAGCCACTTTTATGTTCTTCTTTTGCTCTAAGGAAATGATAAGAACAGCCCCAACCTTCGCCTTGATCCTACGCTCAACCAGCGCTGCGATTTGTTCCGCCTGCCCACCTCGCACGGCGCGCAGATGGGGTGTGATCTGTAAGGGGCGGCAAGGCCCCCCAAGATCAGCCCCGCTTGTTACGCCGTTCGCGCTTGGGGTCGCCCGATGTGTCGCCCGTGCCATCCTTGGCCGAGGAAAACGCCCCAAGCTGGGCCTGAATATCCTCGACCGAGGGTTTTGGCCCCTTCGTCCGTGTTTCCAAAGCGTGGCGCATGGCTTTCAGGTGTTCGGGCATCGTGCCGCAGCACCCGCCGATGATCTTGACACCCGCATCCCGCGCCAGAACGGCATAGTCGGCCATCAATTCAGGCGTGCCGTCATAATGGATATGGCCATCGTGATACTTGGGAATGCCCGCGTTGCCCTTGGCTATGATCGGGCGGCTGGTGTTGGTCATTTCAAACCCCAGAACCGTGCGCATCAGATCGGCAGCCCCCACGCCGCAATTGGCCCCAAAGGCCAGCGGCGGATGCGCCATCTTATCGACCAGTGCCGCCATTCCGGCCGAGGTCAGGCCCATCATCGTGCGCCCTGCAGTGTCAAAGCTCATCGTGCCGCACCACGGCAGTCCTGCCATGGTCGCAGCTTCGGCGGCAGCGGCGTATTCTTCAAAGGCCGACATGGTTTCAATCCACAGCACATCCGCGCCGCCAGCCTTCAGCGCCTCGGCCTGCTCGTGGAAAATCTCGACCGCTAGGGCATGGGTCATCGTGCCCATGGGTTCAAAAATCTCACCCGTGGGGCCCATTGAGCCCGCCACAACCACAGGGCGGCCAGCGACATCGGCAATCTCGCGGCCAAGGCTTGCTGCCACACGGTTCAACTCGCCCACGCGCCCTTGGGCGCTGTGCAGCTTCAACCGCGCCGCATTGCCGCCGAAAGAGTTGGTCAGGAACAGGTCAGACCCGGCCTGCACCGCATTGCGATACAGGCTGCGAATATTGTCGGGCTGTTCGATGTTCCAAAATTCGGGCGGTTCGCCCGAGGACAGTCCCATGTTGAACAGGTTCGTGCCCGTGGCCCCATCGGCCAAAAGCCAGTCATGCGTCGCCAGCAAGCGGGACAGAAGGTCTTGTGCCATGTGGCCCCCCAAGTCAGATCAGAGTTCGCTCATCAGTTGCGCCTTGGCTTCGGGCAGTAGGGCCACCAGTTTGGCGCGCACGGCATCGGCGCTGGAATGGGCACCCAAATCCTTGGCAACTTTGGCCACCACATCTTCAGATCCAGCCTCGGCCATGTCCGCCATCACGACTTCCATCGCATAGGCATCGGCATCCGCGCCCGATTTGCCCAAAAGCCCAGCGGCCCACAGGCCCAAAAGCTTGTTGCGCCGCGCTTCCGCGCGAAACTGCATTTCGGAATCATGCGCAAATTTGCTTTCAAACGCATTTTCGCGGTCATTGAACGTTGTCATGCTATGGCCCTCGGCTGCACGTGGCTGTCACGCTCCATATGCCCTCCCCAAGGCCTTACCGCAAGGGCCCCACGGCACTTTCCGCGCCAAGAACCCTGCTGCGCCCGATCCGTCTTGCCGCAGGGCGGGCCTTGGCGTATAGCGCCCCAAAGGGCCGGCGCCCACGGTGCCGCTTAAGGCATGCGCCGCCCTGTGGAAGGTTTCGGAGCGTTCATGGCACGGCGCAAGAAGATTTACGAAGGCAAGGCGAAGATCCTGTATGAAGGACCAGAGCCGGGCACTTTGGTGCAGTATTTCAAGGACGAAGGGGCCGCTGGCCCCACCGCAACCGAAGGCGAAAATCTCGCCCCCGAGGGCAAGGGCGTGTTGAACAACCGCCTGTCGGAATTTTTCATGTCAGGCCTGAACTCTATCGGCGTTCCCACCCACTTCATCCGCCGGATCAATATGCGCGAGCAGTTGGTGCGCGAGGTTGAAATCGTGCCGCTAGAGGTTGTCGTGCGCAACTTTGCCGCAGGCGATCTGTCAACCCGCTTGGGCATTCCCGAAGGCACAGCCTTGCCGCGCCCGATTGTGGAGTATTTCTACAAAGACCCGCGCCTGAATGCGCCCTTGGTGAGTGAAGAGCATATCATCGCCTTTGGCTGGGCCAGCCAGCAAGACCTAGATGATATCATAGCCCTTGCCCTGCGCGTGAATGACTTTTTGTCAGGCGTGATGCTGGGCGTGGGCATCAGGCTGGCCGATTTTCGCATCGAGGTTGGCCGTGTCTGGGAGGGCGATTTCATGCGCCTGCTTTTGGCCGATGAAATCAGCCCCGATTCTTGCCGCCTGTGGGATCTGCGCCGCCCCGAGGGGGCTGGTGGCGTGGCCGAACCAGGCCCCTTGGCCGATGTTTATACCGAACTGGCACGGCGCTTGGGGGTTTTGCCTTCCAACGTCACGCACGCACCCAAACCGACCCTGATCAACTGATCCAACCCAGGAGCCCGCCATGAAAGCCCGTGTCACCGTTATGCTCAAAGCCGGCGTTCTGGATGTGCAAGGCGAGGCTGTGCGCTTTGCCTTGGGCACTTTGGGCTTTCCGGGCGTGAACGGCGTGCGCCAAGGCAAGGTGATTGAGTTGGATCTGGCCGAAACCGATGCTGCGACCGCTGAAACCTCAGTGAAAGCCATGTGTGAAAAGCTTTTGGCCAATACGGTGATTGAAAGCTACAAGGTCGACATACTCTAAGCCGCTTGACCTTAGCGCCGCCCTGCGCCACCCCTTAAGCCCAAAGGGGAGCCTACCATGCGCGCAGCCGTTATCCGACAGTATCGGGCCGATCTTAGCCTTGAAACCGTGCCCGATCCGGTGTGTGAGGCGGACGGCGTGGTGGTCAAAGTGCTGGCCTGCGGGATTTGTCGCAGCGATTGGCACGGATGGGCGGGCGAACACGCCAAGGTCAAACCCGGCGCTATTCCCGGCCACGAATACTGCGGCGAGGTGGTGGAGGCTGGCCCCCTAGCCCGCTGGAAAGTGGGTGACAAAATCATCGCGCCCTTCATCCTCGCTTGCGGAGAATGCCCCGAATGCCGTTCGGGCCAAACCACCACCTGCCGCGCCCAGCGTGTGCCGGGCTTTGGCGAACCGGGGGCTTACGCGGAATATGTATCCGTTCCCCATGCCCATAACCTGACGCGACTGCCCGATTTTCTAACCCCCGCGCTGGCGGCGGGCCTAGGCTGCCGTGTCACCACCGCCTACCACGCCTTAACCGGTCGGGCGGGGTTGCAGGCGGGTGAGTGGCTGGCCATCCACGGCACAGGCGGCATTGGTCTTTCGGCCCTGCTGATCGGCAAAGCCCTTGGGGCGCGGATTGTGGCCGTGGATGTTGTGCCCGCACGCCTGACCCATGCCCGGTCTTTGGGCGCCGAACACGTGATCAACGCCGCCGAAGGTGACACCGCCGCGCGCATCCGTGAAGTGACAAGCGGCGGGGCCCATGTGTCTATCGAAGCCTTGGGCATAGAAGCGACGGCGAACGCATCAATCGAATGCCTGCGCCCCTTGGGGCGGCATGTGCAGGTGGGCTTGCCCACGGGGCACACGGCCACGATGCAGATCAATATGAACGCCGTTTACATGAAGCAACTGGCGCTCTTTGGCACGCGCGGCATGCCCGCTTGGCGCTATCCATCGCTGCTGTCGCTGATCGAAACCGGTCGCGTTGATGTGCGCCCGATTGTGGCGCGCCATGTGGCCCTGTCACAGGCCAGCGGCGAACTGCGCGCCTTTGACGGCCCCATGCCCCCCGGTGTGGCGGTGATCACTGATCTTTTGGGCTGACTTAGCGCGCCTTGGGCGCTTGCCCCTTGGTCAGGTCATAAAACCCATCGCCCGTAACCTTGGCCCAATCCGATGCACTGCCGTCGGGCCAAATCACCCGCACTTCGGCTTGCGGGTCAGCCCCTAGGCCAAAGTGCCACCAGCCCAACTGCCCGCCCGCATGGCCCCCGCCCGACGTGATCTCGCGCCGCTGCACCCGCTCGCCTTGGCGCAGTTCAATCCAAGCGCCAATCGCATCGCGGTTGGCCCCATCTTGATGCAGCGCCAGTTGCAGCCAGTGGCCTTGGCTGGCGCCTTCATTGCGCCAAACCTCGGCGCCGGTGTTGCGGTTGACCACCACGATGTCCAACTGCCCGTCGCCGTTCAAATCCACCACCGAAGCGCCCCGCGCTTGCTCAAAGCTTGCGATCCCCGCCTTATCCCCCGCCTCGGCAAACGTGCCATCGCCCAAGCCCAACAGCAGGTTGTTGGGGTCTTTCATCGCGAAATCTGGCATGGCCGACACATTGCCCTTGGCCACAAACAAATCCTGCACCCCGTCGTTGTTCACATCCTGAAACTCGGCGTGCCATCCGGTCGAGGGGCGAAAATCGCCGCCCGTATAGGGCCGCTGCGCTATGGCATGGCTGGCAAAGGCGATGTCTTTGAACGTGGCCTTATCCGGCCCTGCTGCCAGCACCTGCAACTTGCTGTCTGACATCGAGGTCAGGAAGTAATCGGGAAAGCCATCGCCATTCACATCGGTGCTGGCAATGCCCATGCCCCAGATTTTCAAGGGCTTCCAGCCTTCGTCTGCCGTATAAAGTGAGGGCGCTTGGTTGGGGGCTATGTGCCACATCTGCTCGCTCCCGCCCTTGTAATACTCGCGGTCGTTTGACACCCGCAGGGCGGGCCTGCCCGAGCGGTTCCAGTCGGTGAACAGCATCGACAGGCTGCAAAAGCTTGGTTTCAGGTCTAGGGGGGCGGCAAAGCCTTGGCCCTTGGGGCGATACAGCGCATTGGGCGTGCAAGAGCCCCAAGGAAAAGCGTCCTGCGTGACGTCGGTGTAGGTTCCAATGGCCAAGGTTGGCCAATCTTGCCCCTGCTCCCACGTCGCCGCAAAGGCGGTTGACCACAGAGCGCGGCCGTCAAAGCCCCAAGTCTCGTTTGCGCGGGTGAACTGGCACTGGCCCAAGCCGCGCAGCACCATATCTTCGCCTGAGCGAAGAACCACAAGATCAAGGATGCCGTCGCTGTCGATATCCAGCGGATAGGCTCCCGTCACGCGGTCAAGTTCAACGCCAGCCGTCACCGCGGTGAACTTCAGCGCCCCGCCTATCGGGCTGTCATTGCGATAGAGCGTGGCCTTTTGCGTGCCCCCCGCCAGAAGCAATTCCGGCTTGCCATCGCCCGAACAGTCAAAGGCCGCAACCCCGCCGCCGGTCATAAACTCCCAATCGCCGGCATAGACACTTGAAATGCCAGCGCTGGCGGTTTCGTTGGCATAGCGTGGAATTTCAACATCAGCCATGGCAGGGGCGGCCAGCAAGGCCAAGGCAAACCAGCGCATCCTAGGCCCTCGTCTTCAAAGCAATGGCATAGGCCGCAATACAGCGCCCTTGGTCTTGGCCGTGTTTGATGGCGGGCATAAAGTGAATGCCGCCGTAAAGCCTTGAAATAGCTGCCTCATCCGCCGCCGCCCAAAAGCTTGCAAAACTGCGGGTTGGCACGCCGTCCGGCGTGGGGCTTTCATCGGTGAAGCTGTAATTTTCGCCAAACAAGGCTGTCAAAACCGAAGCCGCCGCGGCCGATTGGGTGGAATGGCCCGAAGGGTATTCGGGGAAGGGCGGGGTGATCAGCAAAGGCTCCCACTTGGGATCAATCACCTGTTTGATATAGCTGATCGGGCGGATCAGGTCGAATTGGTATTTCGCCGCCCAGCACCCAATGAAGGCATCCGCCATAGCCACACCCATCCGCGCCAAGGCTTCGACTTGCGCTGTCAGGTCCAGCCCCTTTTCAACCGCCACCTGCGTCATAATGGCGATCCAATGGCCGGGCGGGGTGTAAGACAGCATGGCATCATCCGACCAAAACCGCGCGATTTGCTTTTGTTCATCAGTTAGGGTTTGGCTGGTTGTGTAAACCTCCATCGCCTCGGCGTAAAAATCTGATGCTGGGTCTTCGGAATAGTCCGTCGGCGTGGGCAGGGTGCAGGTGTTGCCTGCGGGCATGGCAAAGGGGCGGTTCTTACCCCAAGCGGGCAGCAAAGGCGCCTGTTGCAGCACGATTTTCGAGGTTGGCACCCAATGCCCCGGCGCGGGGTTCAGGGTGTAGGTGGCAGGGAAACCCATGTTGTCGATAACAGCGCCGCCATCGGTGCGGGCCCAGTCCAAAACCGCCCCCGCCAAGGTCGCCCCGTAAGATCGGCTGGCGGCCACAACCTCCGCGCCTATACCCGCCGCAGCCTGCTCGGCCAAGCGTGCGCCTAAAGTTTGCATAGCGTGCTGGCCTGTTGGGCCGGTGTTGGAGAAAAGGTCGCGGATCAACCCTTCCATCACCGCGGTCAGGATCACCGCCGTATCATAGCCTTGCCCCGTTGCGCGGTCGGGTAGGGCGGTTAGCCCGTTCAATTGGCCTGTCAAACTGTGCAAACGGGCATCGCCGCTCGCCAGCGCCTCAAACCCTGCCACGCCCATATAGGCTAAGGTGCGGCTGGCTACGGGCGGGGTATAGGTGGGCGTATGGCGCACCAGTTCCAGCGCCAAGCGATACCACATAGACAGCACGTCGGCCGCCACCGCCTCGCGGCTATCGCCCGCAGCCCGTGCCGTGCCTCCAAGCAGCGCCAAAGCGATACCTGCCGTCAAAAACGCGCGCCGTTGCATAACCGCACCCCCCATTTGCCCTTTGCCCCAATATTCCGGGGCCCGGGGCTGGCCCCGGTCCTACCGCGTCAGCCCGCGCGCCTGTGTCAGATCAAACGAAGCGGTTCCACAGGTTTTCCAACCGCTCTTGGCGGCCAGATTTGGGCTGCGGTTCCAGCCCTTCGGCGGTGACGCGCGCGGCAGCCTCGGCAAGGCCACCTTTGAGCATCGCTTGCGCTTTGGGGGTAGACCACCCCGCGTAGCGTTCGGTGCGGGCCTTTTCCAAGCCGCCATCTTCCAGCAAAGCCGCAGCAGCCTTCAAAGCGCGCGCGCAGGTGTCCATCCCGCCGACGTGGCCTAGAATAAGATCTTCGGCATCAAGGCTTTGGCGGCGGATCTTGGCGTCAAAGTTGGTGCCGCCGGTGTGCAAGCCGCCGCCTTTCAGGATCTCGTAATAGGCCAGCGCCATTTCGGGCGTGTTGTTGGGGAATTGGTCGGTGTCCCAGCCCGATTGGTAATCGTTGCGGTTCATATCGATCGACCCAAGGATCCCCAAAGAGGTCGCCAGCGCCAGTTCATGTTCAAACGAATGGCCCGCCAAGATCGCGTGGCCCTGTTCGATATTGACCTTAACCTCTTTTTCCAAGCCAAACTGCACCAAGAAGCCGTAAACCGTGGCGACATCATAGTCGTACTGGTGCTTTGAGGGTTCTTGGGGCTTTGGTTCGATCAGGATCGTGCCTTTAAAGCCGATCTTGTGCTTGTATTCCACCACCTGTTGCAAGAAGCGTCCTGCGTGTTCGCGCTCGGCCTTAAGGTCGGTGTTCAGCAGCGTTTCATAGCCTTCGCGCCCGCCCCATAGCACATAATTGGCCCCGCCCAGCTTGTGGGTGGCATCTAGATTGGCTTTCACCATGGCCGCTGCATAGGCGTAAACGTCAGGGTCGGGGTTGGTGGCCGCACCGCTCATCCAGCGGCGGTTCGAGAACATATTGGCCGTGCCCCAAAGCAGTTTGGTCTTATGGGTCGCCTGCTTTTGGCCTAGATAGTCAACCATAGCTTCCAAATTGCGGTTGCTCTCGGCGAAGGTCGCACCTTCGGGGCGCACATCGGTATCGTGGAAGCAGTAGAACGGCACGCCCAAGATATCAAACATCTCAAAGGCGGCGTCGGCTTTCAGCTTGGCCAGTTCCATCGTCTCGCCAAACCATGGGCGCAGCAGGGTTTGGCCGCCAAAGGGGTCGTGGCCCTGATAGGCAAAGGAATGCCAGTAGGCCACGGCAAAGCGCAGATGTTCTTCCATCCGCTTGCCCATGACCACTTCGTCGGGGTTGTAGTGGCGAAAGGCGAATTCGTTGGTTGACGCGGGGCCTTCGTACTTTATGGCCGGGATATCTTTGAAAAAGTCAGTCATGGCGGCCCTTATTTTTAAGTTGTCTCAGTGTGACAGTTTCTGGATCGCCGCTGCGGCGGCACGGTAGCGGGCGTGACCGGCGTCAAAGGCGGCGGTCAGTTTATGGTCGGGGTCAATCGTGCGGGCAATCGGGGGCATCGTGGCAATCTCGGCCCCTGCACCCGTGGCGGCCATCATCCCCAAACGTGCTGCCCCCAATGCGCCGCCAAAGTCACCCGCAGCGGGCACCAGAACGGGGCAATCAAGGGCTGTCGCAATGGCTTTGAGCCAATAATCCGATTTGGCCCCACCGCCCACGGCAAGCAGGCTTTCCAGCTTGGTTCCGGTCGCAGCCAGCGCATCGCGGCTGTCGCGGAAGGCGAACGTCACACCTTCCAGCACGGCGCGGGTGCCTGCGGCGCGGTCGGTTTGATGTTCCAGCCCCAAGAAAGCCCCGCGAATGGCGGCATCGTTCAAAGGCGTGCGCTCTCCGCCAAGATAAGGCAGGAACAGCGCTTTGCCGGGGGATTGCAGCGCGCCCAGTTCCGACGTCAGGGTGCCCGCTGATTGCCCCACCAAACCTGCATACCAGTTCAGCGCATCGGTTGCCGCCAGCACGACACCCATCTGGTGCCATGTGTTGGGCAGGGCATGGCAAAAGGTATGCACGGCGGTCGCAGGATCAGGCTGATAACCATTATTGGCCGCAAACAACACGCCCGAGGTTCCAAGGCTGACAAAGGCTTGGCCCGCTTTGACCACGCCAACCCCCACACCAGCGGCCGCATTGTCACCCCCGCCCCCTGCCACAACCACACCGGCCGGCAGGCCCCAGCGGCTGGCGAGTTCGCCGCGCAGTTGGCCTGATACGGCTGATCCCTCGACCAGTCGCGGCATCTGCGCCCGTGTGAGGCCGGTGGCAGACAGCAAATCCTCTGACCAATCGCGCCGGCCAGTGTCAAGCCACGCCGTGCCAGCGGCATCCGACATCTCGCCCACATGATCGCCCGTCAGCCACAGGCGCAGGTAATCCTTGGGCAGCAAGACCTTGGCAACCTTGGCCCAAAGCGCGGGTTCATGCTTTTGCACCCAAGCCAGTTTCGGCGCTGTAAATCCCGGAAAGACGATATTGCCCGTCACGCGGCGAAAGAGCGGGTCGCCGTCCATCTCTGCGGCTTCCACATGGCTGCGGGTGTCGTTCCACAAAATGCAGGGCCGCAGCACGTCGTCTGCAGCGTCCAGCAGGGTGGCGCCATGCATATGCCCCGACAGGCCAATGCCGCGCACAGCCCCCAAGCCATGGGCCGAGAGCTTGTCCAACACAGCCTCGGCGGCGGTGATCCAGCTGTCGGGGGATTGCTCGCTCCATCCGTCATGGGGGCGTTGGACGGTCAGCGGGGCTGTGGCCTCGGCCAAGACCTTCTGATCGGCGTCGATCAAAATGCCCTTTAAGCCCGAGGTTCCAAGATCAAGACCGATGTACATTACGCAGCCTTTGCGGGTTTCTTTCCAAGAATGATCATGGACAGGATGTCTTCATCTGTCACCTGGTTCACATCCACTGTGCCAACCAACTGCCCGTTCTTCATCACCGAAGCGCGGTCACACAGTTTCATCACATTGTGGATGTCATGTTCAATCAGGAAAATACCCAAGCCTTGCGCCTTCAGCTCTTGGATCAGTTCGGCCACCATTTGGGTTTCTTGCGGGCCAAGGGCGGCTGTGGGTTCGTCCATGATCAGGATCTTGGCGTTGAAATAGACCGCGCGGGCGATGGCTACGGATTGGCGCTGACCGCCCGACAAGGCGCTGACCGGCACGTTGAACTTGCGAAAGTTCGGGTTCAGGCGGGCCATGATCTTGCGGGTCTCGGCCTCCATCTTGCTGTCATCCAGAAAGCCGCCGGGGCCAACCAGTTCACGGCCCAAAAACAGGTTCGAGGCGGCGTTCAGGTTGTCGGCAAGGGCCAGTGTTTGATAGATCGTCTCGATGTTCTGCGCGCGCGCATCGCGGGGGTTGTTGATTTCAACCTCGGCGCCGTTGATCAAAATCTGCCCGGCATCGGCCTTGTAAGCCCCCGACAGGCATTTGATCAGGGTCGATTTTCCTGCCCCGTTGTGGCCCAAAAGCCCCACGACTTCGCCCGGATACAGGTCAACCGTGACATGATCGACCGCTTTGATCCCGCCGAACGAGATCGACATATCTCGCAGTTCGACCAAGGGAGTTCCTGTTCTTGTCACCATGATCTTGGCCCCCTCACTTCAGACGCTTGCGATAAACGATGTCCAGCCAAACCGCCAAGACCAAGGCGATGCCGATCACGATGCGCTGGTAAGACCCATCGCCAAAGCCGATCAGCACCATGCCGGTCTGCAACGAGGTCAGGATAAGCGCGCCGATGATGGCCCCGTAAACCGTGCCCACCCCACCGGCAAGCGATGTTCCCCCCACCACAGCGGCGGCAATCACATACAACTCGTCAAGGTTGCCCATGGCGTTGGTGGCGCTGTTTTGGCGGGCAGCACCGATCACAGCCGCAATGCCAGCCAATCCGCCCATCAGGGCAAAGATCTTCACTGTCATGGTGCGGGTATTAATGCCCGACAGGGCCGCCGCTTCGGGATTGCCGCCGATGGCAAAGACATAGCGGCCAAAGCGCGTGCGGGTCATCAGCACGGTCATAAAGATGGCGACCACGATCAAGATCAGCACCGGATAGGCATAGCCGTGGCCAAACTCTGCCCCGTCAGGCACGGGCAGGCCCAGTTGGTCGTAGTATTTCTTTATGTTGCCCTTGGGCCAGATGTAGGAATTCACGATCGCCGTTGCACCAAGGATAATGGCACAGATTAGCCCGCCCATGAACCATTCCGCCCAGACTGGGCGCTGTTGAAAGCCGTGCAATGTGCGGGCCTTGCGGCCTCGGACGACGCCCCAAACCACCGCCACAACGGCGATAGCCGCAAAAATCCAGCTGCCAGTGCGGCCCAAGGCCCCGAACGACCCGCCGCCGATCAGCGCAAAGGTGTCGTCCATCGGGGCGATGGTTTTGCCGCCCGCAACCAAAAATGCAGCGCCCCGCCACACCAGCAAACCGCCCAGCGTGACGATGAAAGAGGGAATGTTCAGATAGGCAATCATGCTGCCCTGCAGGGCCCCGATCAGCGCACCCATAACGATCCCGAAGATCACCGTGACAACCCAGATCGCCGGATGGCCAAGCCCAAGGGCGGGTGTGAGGAAATCAACCTGCAAAAGCCCCATATACATCCCCACCATGCCCATGATCGAGCCGACGGAAAGGTCGATGTTGCGGGTGATGATGACCAGCACCATGCCCGTGGCCATGATGCCGATATAGGCCGTCTGAACGCTAAGGTTCCACAGGTTGCGCGGGGTCAAAAAACCGTTTGCGTCAGCTTGGGCGGCCCCCAGCAGCATGCTTGGGCGGCCAAGGACAAAGGTCGAATAGGCCTCAAACGCCACCCAGATCAAGACCAAAGCGCCGACCATGCCCAACAGGCGGGGGTCGATTTCGGTGGCACGCAAAAACCGGCCAAAGCCGCTTTCGGGTGCAGATTGGGTCGCGGGGGAATGGGATGTGTTGCTCATGTCCTCGTCCAGCCAGAGAGGGGGTATAGGCCCGCAGCGGCACGTGGCCCAAGCGGTGTTTTGCAGCACCATGATCTGGCGCGTCATGCCACCCGTTATTCACAAATGAAAACCGGCGCCGCCCTGATGCAAGGCGGCGCCGGAAGTTTAGATTAGATCACTGACAAGCCGCAACGTCGGGCAAAGCCCCTTCGCAAGCAGCTTCTTTCGAGATGTGACCCGCGTCAATCGCAAGGTTCAGCGTCTCTTTGGTGATCGGTGTCGGGTTCAGAAGGATCGCGTTCATTTCCACGCCCTTTTCGCCGCCCGAGAACTTGGAAGCGCCCGGGATCGCATCCAGCGCTGCCCCGTCAGCCAAAGCCGAGGCGATTTCGCCAGCGGCCTTGCCAAGGTCACGTGCGTTCTTCCAGACCGAAACGGTCTGAGTGCCACGTGCCACACGGTTGATCGCCGCCATGTCGCCGTCTTGGCCACCCAGCGGAACGTTCAGGCCCTGCGCTGCCAAAGCAGCCGCAGCACCGCCGGCCATGCCGTCGTTCTGGCTTAGAACGGCGTCAACAGCGTTGTTGTTGGCGGTCAGGATCTGTTCCATGTTCTTTTGCGCATTCTCGGGCTTCCAGCCGTCCGAGTTTGCTTCGCCAACGATCACGATGTCGCCCGAGGCAACAGCCGCGCCGATGACTTCTTCCATGCCTTGACGCAGGAAGCCAACGTTCGGGTCACCGGGGTCACCCTTGATGATGGCGTAGTTGCCCTTGGGGGCCACTGCAAAGACCGACTCTGCGATGATGCGGCCCACGCCGACGTTGTCGAACGTCAGGTAGAAGGTGCGCGCGTCTTCGATCAGGCGGTCATAGCCTACGACCGGAATGCCTTCGGCAGCGGCTTTCTCGATAGCCGGTGCGATAGCGTCTTTGTCCCAAGCGTTGATGATCAAGGCGTCAACGCCCTGTGCGATCAGCGCGTCGATGTCGGACAATTGCTTTTCAGCCGAAGATTGCGCGTCAGCCGAGACATACTCGTTGCCAGCAGCTTCAATCGCAGCTTTCATTGCCGCTTCGTCGATCTTCCAACGCTCTTCTTGGAACTGAGCCCAAGACACGCCGATTTTCTTGCCTTCTGCATAAGCTGCAGTGGAAAGGCCGGTAGCTGCAATGATGGCAGCCAGAAGTACCTTACGCATATAAATCCTCCCAATGGATGCGGCCATGCGGTGGCCGTCCCTGCAGATTCGCGGGGATTTGCGGAAACTGCCCCTAATAAATTCAGTTGTCAAAATAAAAGTGATGCGGCAATCTGAGATTAGCGATAAAAGTGGCGTCAAAATTGCTGCAATGCGGCAATTTTGGCGGGAAGTGGGGCGATTTGAACGATATTTCGTTCGGGATGTGAAGAAATGAGCAAGGACTTGGTAGAGGTAGCGGGCGAGGGCCGCTTGGGTTGTGGCCCGCTGATCACCCCGTGGTCAGAGCAGATGCGCCCCTTGCGCCAACAGGTTTTTGACAGAGTGCGCGCGCAGGGATTGGTGGCGCGGGTGCAAGTGGCCAAGGATTTAGGGGTTAGCCCTGCCACTGTGACCACGATCACCTCCGAGTTGATCGAAGCGGGCCTGATCGAAGAGGTCGCCGAACCGCGCGATGCCGACCATGGCCGCGGCAGGCCTGCTGTGGCCTTAGGCGTGCGGGGGGCGGCACATTTTGTGGTGGGCATGAAGTTGTCTGACCGCGAACACACCGCCGTGGTGGTGGATTTTGCCGGCAACAAGGTGGCGGATGATGCCATCGCTCGCGATCCAGGCCCGGCCTCGGTTGCCGATATGCTGGACGCGGTGGAACATCTGCTTGATAGGGTCTGCGTCAAAGCTGGACTGACGCGCCGCGATCTGTCGGGGGTGGGGATCGGCTTGCCAGGATTTGTCGACCATGATCAAGGCCTTGTGCATTGGTCTTCGACCTTGGTGGAGCGGGCTGTTCCCATGGCCGCAGTGGCGCAAGCGCGGTTGGGCCTGCCCGTGTCGATCGACAATGACGCCAACTTGGTCGCCTTGGCCGAGCTGTGGTTTGGTGCTGGGCGCAGTTTGGCGGATTTTGCCGTGGTCACCATTGAACACGGGGTGGGGATGGGTTTTGTGATGAACCACCGCATTTACCGCGGCGCGCAACGGCTGGGGATGGAACTGGGCCATATCAAGGTGGAGCTGGACGGCGCGCTTTGCCGCTGCGGCCAGCGTGGGTGTCTTGAGGCCTATGTGGCAGACTATGCCCTTGCGCGTGAGGCCGTGACAGCGCTGAACCTAAACGCGAGCCAAAGCCTGTCGATGCCGGTTTTGCTGGAAAGCCTTTACGACCATGCCAAGGCGGGCAATGCCACAGCCCGCAGCATTTTTCGCAGGGCGGGGCGGTATTTGGCGATGGGCTTGGCCAATGTGGTGAACCTGTTCGATCCGGCCCTGATCATTCTGTCAGGCGTGCGGATGCAGTATGATTACCTGTACGCCACCGAAACCTTGGCCGAGATGCAGGACTTGGTGATCAACTCAGGCCGCCCGCGCTTGCCGATTGAAATTCACGCTTGGGGCGATCTGATGTGGGCGCATGGGGCCGCGGCTTTGGCGCTGTCAGCGGTGAGCGAAAAGGCCCTGACAGCGCAGCGCGAGATTGCGGCGCAGTAAGGGCCCTTTTCTGTCCTGCGAGCAGCAGAAGGGTTTCACACCCGTCAGCCCCTTGTTGGAGTTTATCGGCCTTGAGGCAGGGAAAGAGACCTTAAGCCGCCACAACCTGATAGCCCGCCGCAGCCATCACGCGGTGCAGCTCTTTATTGCCCTTGGTTGACCATTCCAGCGGCGGGGCTTTTTTCGGGTCTTGTTCAGCTTCCACCACGAACCAACCCTCGTAGCCATAGCTCGCAAGGCGTTTCACGATGGCTTCGAAATCCAGCGATCCATCGCCCGGCACAGTGAACGCGCCTTTGACCACAGCGTCAAGGAAGCTTTCCTTGCTGCGGTCAAGGGCGTTGATCACCTCCATCCGCACGTCTTTGGTATGCACATGGGTGATGCGGGCGTGATGATTGTCGATCGCGCGCAGCACATCGCCGCCGGCAAAGGCCAAGTGGCCGGCATCAAACAGCAAGGGAATGCCGGCACCTGAGTGCTTCATGAACAGGTCAAGCTCGGCTTCGGTTTCGATCACCGCCGCCATGTGGTGGTGGTAGGACAGCGGCATCCCTTGGTCAGCACACCATTCGCCAAACTTGGTCATGTTGCGCGCATAGGTCTTGATCTGGCCTTCATCCAGCTTCGGCTTGCTGGACAAGGGTTTAGAACGGTCGCCTTGAACCGAGCGCGCCACTTCGCCGTAAACAATACAGGGCGCTTTGGCGGCGATGAACAGGTCCATCTGGGCGCGGATGCGGTCTTTGTTTTCTTCCAGATCGCCTTCCAGCACGGTGCCAGAAAACCACCCACCACAGACCGAAATGCCGTATTTATTCAGGATCGGCCCCAGTTCCGCGATAGTCATCGGAAAGCGGCGTCCCGTCTCCATTCCCGTATAGCCCGCCTGAGACGCCTGCCGCAGGCAGTCTTCAAGGCTGACATCGTCGGACAGTTCCACCAGATCGTCATTCCACCAGCAGATCGGGGAAATCCCCAGTTTGGCTTTCAGCATCGCATCACCTTTGGGTTTGGCTTTGGATTTTGACTAGCCAATCTGCCCCCTTTGGGCAAGGGGTTTGGAATGAAAATTCCAAAAAGGGCGCTGGGCGCTACAGATATGTCAATGACTGCTCAGGTGGCTGATCCGCCTACGGTCAAGCCACCAATCAGCAAGCTGGGCTGGCCCACGCCCACAGGAACATACTGGCCCGCCTTGCCACAACTGCCGATCCCGGGATCCATCCGCAAATCATTCCCAATGCCGCGGATGTGATTAAGCGAGGTGGCCCCGTCGCCGATCAGCGTCGCCCCTTTGACAGGGGCGCCGATGATGCCATTCTTCACCCGATAGGCTTCGGTGCAGCTGAAAACAAACTTGCCGTTGGTGATATCAACCTGCCCGCCGCCAAAGCCCACGGCATAGATGCCGTCTTTCAGGCTTGCGACAAGGCTTTCGGGGTTGTCTTGGCCTGCCAGCATATAAGTATTCGTCATGCGCGGCATGGGAATATGGGCAAAGCTTTCGCGCCGCCCGTTGCCGGTGGCCTTTACCCCCATCAGGCGGGCATTTTGGCGGTCTTGCATATAGCCCACCAAAATCCCGTCCTCGATCAAGACGTTGCGCGCCGAAGGCGTGCCTTCGTCATCGATTGAAAGGGACCCGCGCCGGTTGGGGATCGTGCCATCATCCAGCACAGTCACACCCTTTGCAGCAATGCGTTGACCCATAAGCCCCGCAAAGGCCGAAGTTTTCTTGCGGTTAAAATCACCCTCTAGTCCGTGGCCAATGGCCTCGTGCAGCAAAATGCCCGGCCAGCCCGGCCCTAAAACCACATCCATCATGCCCGCAGGGGCAGGTTCGGCGTGCAGGTTGACCAAGGCGATGCGCAGCGCCTCGCGCAGTTGAGCTTGCCAAAAGGCGGGTTCCAGCAGTTGTGCCAGCCCATGCCGCCCACCGCCGCCCGTGCCGCCCTGTTCGCGCTTGCCCTGTTCTTCGACCACGACAGACACATTCAACCGCGCCATAGGCCGGATGTCAGACAAGCGCAGCCCTTCGGGGCGCAAAATTTCCACCTCTTGCAAGCCCGCCGATAGCGTGGCCGAGACTTGGATCACCCGTGGGTCCAGCGCGCGGGCATAAGCGTCGATCTCTTTCAAGATGTCGATCTTGGCGGCAAAGACGGCATCGGCCATCGGATCGGCATCCGTGTACAGGCGCACATTGGTGCCCTTGGGCGGCGGGGCCAAGACACCCCCACCATCGCCCACAGCCAAGCGCGCGGTTTCGGCGGCGCGCAGCATGGCCTTTTCGCTGATTTCGGTCGCGTGGGCATAGCCTGCCACCTCGCCCCGAACGGCGCGCAGGCCAAAGCCTTCGGACGCATCATAGCTGGCGGTTTTGATCCGCCGGTCATCCAGCACCACCGATTCCGAGCGGCGGCGTTCTAAGAACAATTCGCCATCATCCGCCCCCGCCGTGGCATCGCGCAGAATGCGCAGGGCTGCGGCCTCGTCCACATGGGTTTCAAAGGGGCGAAAGGGGGCGTCGGGCTGGCTGTCAGGCATTTTGGGGCTTTCTATCTGTTGGTCCGAACCTAGGCGCAGCCGAGCCCACCCGCAAGGCGGGCTGGGGGTTTTGTGATCGTTGGGCCTATGGCAACAGTCAAAATCCGGCGGCTCACGCAAATGTTCCGCAAAAAGGCGGCAAGGCACGGGGCCTTCGGAGAAAATCGCGCCGAGTTTCTCTTGTCGCGGCGCGCCGAATATGGTTTCAGGTGCGTCAGAACGAACGGGATTCTGCCCAAAGCGGGCCGGATCGAAAAAGCGGCAAAACGGCCGCACAGGCACGGGAATTGAACATGGCTCTTCTGACCCCCCTTCGCGGTCTTACCACTTCGGCACTGGCGGCTGTTGCAAGCCTGACGCTGACAGGCGCGGCCTTGGCCGAGGCTTTGCCGAAAATCGGCGTGCCCGAACCGGGCAAAATGGGGTTTCAACCGGCCTCGTCGACTGTGGCGGTGCAAGCCCAAGCGCTGGAATCGATGGTAATGTGGATTATCACTGCCATCACGATTTTTGTCTGCTTGCTGATGCTGTATGTGATCGTGCGCTACAACGCCAAGCGCAATCCTGTGCCGTCTAAGTTCACCCACAACACGCCGATCGAGATCTTGTGGACCTTGGTGCCGGTTTTGGTGCTGGTCTTTATCGGATCGTTCTCGCTGCCCGCTTTGTTTGATCAGGTGGAAATCCCGCCCGCCGATGTGACTGTGAAGGTCACGGGCAACCAGTGGTACTGGTCTTATGCCTATCCCGATGCGGAAGTGGCTTTTGACTCTGTTATGCTGGACAAGAAAGACTTGGCGGCCGCTGGCTATGCCGAGTCTGATTACTTGCTGGCCGTTGACAATGCGATGGTCGTGCCCGTGAACAAGGTGATCAAGGTCGAAATGACCGGCGCAGATGTCATCCACGCTTGGGCTGTGCCCGCCTTTGCCGTGATGCACTCGGCCGTGCCGGGCCGCTTGGGTGAAACTTGGTTCAAAGCCACGCAGGAAGGCATCTACTTCGGCCAGTGCACTGCGCTGTGCGGTCAGGGACATGCCTATATGCCCATCGCGGTCAAGGTTGTGTCAGATGCAGCCTATGCCACTTGGCTGGAGCAGGCTAAGGGCGGCAACTACGTGCTGGCGTCCAACTAAGGGTCAGGGCTGACGCCTACCTTACGGAATTGGCTGGGGCCCCAGATGGGGCCTTCGTCGTGACAGGGTCAACGAAAGCGAGTGCCATGACCGACATCAGGTCCAGCGGCGAAATGGCGGGGCATGGCATAGCGGAGCCGGGCTTTTCCGACTTTGTGCAACTGCTTAAGCCGCGTGTCATGTCGTTGGTGGTGTTCACGGCCCTTGCGGGCATGATTGCAGCGCCGGTGCATTTGCCGCCTGTCGCCTTTTTCACCGCCATTTTGTTCATCGCTTTGGGGGCAGGGGCTTCGGGCGCGTTGAATATGTGGTGGGATGCCGACATTGACGCGCTGATGAAGCGCACAGCGCGCCGTCCGATCCCCGCGGGGATGATCGCCCCCGGAGAGGCTTTGGGCTTTGGGATGGCGCTGTCGGTGGGCTCGGTCATCATGTTATGGCTGGCCACCAACTGGGTGGCTGCGGCGCTGCTGGCTTTCACGATCTTCTTCTACGTGGTCGTTTATTCGATGGGGCTGAAGCGGTTAACCCCGCAGAACATCGTCATCGGTGGCGCTGCGGGGGCTTTCCCGCCCATGGTGGGCTGGGCTGCTATGACAGGGTCAGTCTCGCTAGAGGCGTTCTTGATGTTTGCGCTGATCTTCATGTGGACGCCGCCGCATTTCTGGGCCTTGGCGCTGTTCATGAAGGAAGACTATTCCAACGCCGGTGTGCCGATGCTCACCGTGACGCATGGCCGCAAATCAACCCGCCGCCACATTCTGGTCTATACGGTGCTGATGGTTCCGGTGTCTTTGGCCTTGGCCTTTACCCCTGTGGGCGGGCCGGTCTATTTGACGGCCGCCGTGGTGATGAACGCAGGCTTTGTCTGGGGCGCGTGGCGCATCGTGATGCGCGACGAGGGGATGGCCGAGGCCGATCGTTACAAGGTGGAAAAGAAAGTCTTTTCCTTCTCGCTCCTTTACCTCTTCGTCCTTTTTGGCGCAATTTTGGTTGAGGCTGGCTTGCACAGCTTTGGCTATGGGGCACTGTGATGGCACTTCGCGCTGAACATGAAATCTACCGCCGCCGCTTTTCGCGCAATGTGGGCGTGGGTGTGGTCTTAGGGGCCTTTGTGCTGCTGTCGTTCCTTTTGACGGTGGAAAAGGTCACGCATGGCGACCCGATGCACGCCATTCAGGGCAAAGGGGCTGTGAACCCCGATGGCACGCCGATTGTGGCCCAGCCTTTGGTCAAGGATAGCAACTGATGGCCAAACTATCACCGCAAAACCGCACGGCTGGATGGCTGGCGCTGGTGGCGCTGGTGATGGTCAGCTTGTCATTTGCCGCAGTGCCGTTTTATGACTGGTTTTGCAGGACAACTGGCTTTGCGGGCACGACATCTGTGTCGCAAAATGCACCAGATCAGCCCTTGGATCAAATGATCACCGTGCGCTTTGATGCCTCAAAAGAGCGCGACATGCCATGGATTTTCAAAGCCAGCCAACCCACGATGAAATTGCGCATCGGCGAGACGGGCTTGGCCTTTTACGAGGCGACAAACCCCACCGATCAGCCCGTGGCAGGCCAAGCCAGCTACAATGTCACGCCTGATGGTGCGGGCGGCTATTTCACCAAGATCGCCTGTTTCTGCTTTACCGCGCAAATTCTGCAACCGCACCAAACCGTGCAGATGCCCGTGACCTTCTATGTCGACCCCGCCATCGCCCAAGACCGCGAGGCGAAATACATCACTGAAATCACGCTATCCTATACTTTCCACCAAATCTCGCTGGAGGATGCCGAGGCAGCCCTTGCACCCGCAGCCACCAAGCCGATAAACTAACACGAGAAAAACGAGGGAGCCCGCCCCATGGCGAACGCCAAGAACCACGACTACCACATCCTGCCGCCATCGATCTGGCCCTTTGCCGGGTCACTGTCGGCCTTTGTCATGCTGCTTGGTGTTGTCTTTTGGATGAACCACGGCTCGGCCGAACGCGGCACGCCGTTTGTGATGCTGATTGGCCTTCTGGGCGTGCTTTACACCATGTACGCGTGGTGGTCCCATGTCGTCCATGAGGCCAACACTGGCGATCACACCCCCGTGGTGCGGATTGGTCTGCGGTACGGCTTTATCATGTTCATCATGTCCGAAGCGATGTTCTTTGCCGCTTGGTTCTGGACCTTCTTCAAGCACCGGATGTATCCGATGGGGCCGATGAGCCCGATCCAAGACGGTGTTTGGCCGCCTGCGGGGATCGAACTGTTCGACCCGTGGCACCTGCCGATCATCAACACGCTGATCTTGCTCTGCTCGGGCGCTGCCGCCACTTGGGCGCACCATGCGCTGGTGCATGACAACAACAACCGCCGCGACATCAAGAATGGCTTGATCCTAGCGGTGGCTTTGGGCGTGATGTTCAGCTTCTTTCAGGTCTACGAATACGCCCATGCGGGCTTTGGTTTTGCCGGCAACATCTACGGCGCCACCTTCTTTATGGCCACGGGCTTTCATGGCTTCCACGTGCTGATCGGGTCGATCTTTCTGCTGATCTGTTTGATCCGCGTTTATAAGGGTCACTTCACGCCCGAAGCCCATATCGGCTTTGAAGCCGCCGCTTGGTACTGGCACTTTGTGGACGTGGTCTGGCTGTTCCTCTTTGCGGCTGTCTACGTCTGGGGCGCTGGCTGACCCCGCGGTGTTCTGCGGCAACGCGGGGGGTTCACACCCCCGCACCCCCGTGGGATATTTGATCACATATGAAAGGGGGCGCGCAGTTGCGCCCCTTTTGCTTTGGAGAACGCAATGCGGCGGATGATCGGGCCAAGTCTGGTGGGGGTTTTTGGGGTTGTGATTCTGATCACGCTGGGTCTTTGGCAAATGCAGCGCATGGGTTGGAAAGAGGCCAAACTGGCCGCCATCTCGGCCATGCTGGTCGATGCGCCGGTGGCTTTGCCGGTGCAGGCAACGTCAGAGGCTGATCGCTATCGCGGCGTTATGATGGAGGGGGCCTATACCGGCGAGGTGGCTTTGAAGCTGGACAGTTTGCAGGGCCAAGGCCCCGGCAAGCGGGTGATTGCGGTCTTTGTAACCCAAGACACACGGCGGGTGTTGGTGGATCGCGGCATTTGGCTGGACGGGACCGCGGCTACGCCAACCCTTGCCCATTCTGCCCAAGTGTTGGGCAACCTTGATTGGCCGCAAGAGGCTGACAGCTATACCCCGCCGCCTGACCCAAAGACGGGCCTGTGGTTTGCCCGCGATGTGCCCGCCATGGCCAAGGCCTTGGGCACAGAGCCCACACTTATTGTCGCGCGCGTACCCACCGGTGACGGAATTACACCAGTGCCGCTGGACACCTCGTCTATTCCCAACAACCATTGGCAATATGCCGTGACGTGGTTTTCTTTGGCCGCTGTCTGGTTCGTGATGACAGGCTTTCTGTTGTGGCGTATCAGGCAGCAAAGCTCGAAGGCAGTATGATGCGCTATATCTCGACCCGGGGGACGGCCCCTATCTTGACCTTTGGCCAAGCCATGATGACGGGGTTGGCCCGTGACGGCGGGCTTTATGTGCCCCAAGCGGTGCCGCAGTTCAGCACGGCTGATTTTGCGGCCCTTGCGGGCAAGTCTTATGAAGAGATCGCATATGGCGTGATGAAGCCCTTTATGGGCGACACCTTCCCCGATGACGAGTTTCGCGGCCTGATCGCCAAAGCCTATGCGGGCTTTGGCCATCCTGCGCGCGCCCCTTTGAAGCAGTTGGCGCCCAACCATTTCCTGCTGGAACTCTTTCACGGGCCGACCTTGGCCTTTAAAGACTTTGCCATGCAACTGATCGGCCAGATGATGCAGGCATCTCTCGCCAAGACGGGCGAGCGGATCACCATCGTGGGGGCCACCAGTGGCGACACGGGCAGTGCCGCCATCGAAGCCTTTCGCGGCTTGGCCAATGTGGATGTGTTTATCCTGTTCCCGCATGGCAGGGTGTCAGATGTTCAGCGCCGCCAGATGACCACACCCGTGGAAAGCAATGTGCATGCCTTGGCGATTGAAGGCTCGTTTGACGATGCGCAGGCGCGGGTCAAGGATATGTTCAACGATTTTGCCTTCCGTGATGGCGTGCGCTTGGCGGGGGTGAACAGCATCAACTGGGCGCGGGTTCTGGCGCAGGTGGTTTATTATGTGAGCAGCGCGCTGTCTTTGGGTGCGCCGCATCGCCCTGTCAGCTTCACCGTGCCCACGGGCAATTTCGGCGATGTCTTTGCCGGCTATATCGCCCGTTCGATGGGTCTGCCCATTGCGCAATTGGTGATCGCGACCAACCAAAACGACATTCTGGACCGCGCCCTGCGGTCGGGGTCTTATGCGATGGATGGGGTGAAACCCTCGATCTCGCCCTCGATGGATATTCAGATCTCGTCCAACTTTGAACGCGCTTTGTTTGATGCCTATGGGCGCGATGGGGCAAAGGTTGCGGGGTTGATGGGTGAATTGAAGGCGGGCGGATTTAAGATTTCCGATGCGGCGTTGAAAAGCCTGCGGGGCACTTTCGCCTCGGGGCGGTGTTCAGAGGCGGAAACGCTGGAGACGATCACGCGCACGCTTGCCCAGACTGGAGAGCTTTTGTGCCCGCATGGTGCTGTGGGCGTGAAGGTGGCCGAAGAGCATTTGGGCCAAGTGCCTATGATTACGCTGGCCACAGCCCATCCGGCCAAGTTCCCCGATGCGGTGGAAAAGGCCAGCGGCATCCGCCCTGCCTTGCCGCCGCGCATGGGCGATTTGTTTGAACGGCCCGAACGGGTCACCCATGTGCCCAATGATCTGGGCGCGCTGCAATCTTTGGTCCGCGAAAGGATCGCTTCGTGACGGTCAAGCTAACGACACTTTCCAACGGATTGCGCATTGTCACCGAGGATATGCCGGGGCTCAAAAGCGCCTCGGCCGGGGTTTGGGTGACAGCGGGCGGGCGGCATGAGCGGCCCGAGCAAAACGGCATCGCGCATTTTCTGGAGCATATGGCGTTCAAGGGCACCGAACGCCGCAGCGCCTTGCAGATTGCCGAAGAGATCGAAGATGTCGGCGGCTATATCAACGCCTATACCAGCCGCGAGATGACGGCCTATTACGCCCGTGTCTTGAAAGACGATGTGGGCATGGCGCTGGATGTGATTGGCGACATCGTGCTGAACCCCGCCTTTGACGAGGCGGATATCGAAACCGAACGCCATGTGATCTTGCAAGAAATCGGGCAGGCTTTGGATACGCCCGACGACATCGTCTTTGATTGGCTGCAAGAGGTGTCATACCCCGACCAATCCTTTGGTCGCACCATTCTGGGGCCGCAAGAGCGGGTCAGCGCCTTTACCCGTTCCGATTTGCAAGGCTTTGTCGCCGAACGCTATGCGCCGGGGCAGATGATCTTGGCGGCTGCGGGCGGGGTGGATCATGACGCGATTGTGGCGCAGGCCGAGGGGATTTTTGGCGGGCTAAAGGCGCGCCCAGCCTTGGGCTTTGAAGCGGCGCGCTTTTCGGGCACGGAACGGCGTGAGGTGAAAGATCTGGAACAGGTCCATTTTGCAATGGCCTTTGACGGGCCGGGGTATCGCCATCCCGACGTGCATGTGGCGCAGATCTATGCCACGGCGATGGGGGGCGGCATGTCAAGCCGCCTGTTCCAGAAGATCCGCGAAGAGCGCGGCCTGTGCTATTCGATCTTCGCGCAGGCAGGGGCTTCGGAGGATGCGGGGCAGATCACGCTTTATGCGGGCACGTCCGCCGATGAGATCAGCGATCTGATGGGTCTGACCATGGACGAGATGAAACGTGCAGCCGAGGATATGTCAGACGCCGAAGTGGCGCGCGCGCGCGCGCAGATGAAGGCGGGGATGCTGATGGGGCTGGAAAGCGCGTCGTCCCGTGCCGAACGTATTGCGCGGATGCTGGCCATCTATGGCCGTGTGCTGGATGTGGATGAGGTCGTGGCCAAGATTGATGCCGTGACCACCGCCGATGTGCGCCGCTTTGCCGGGGCCTTGACCGAGGCGGGATCGGCCTTGGCCCTTTACGGCCCCGCAGGTGCTGCCCCCGACCTAGACACGATCCGCGCGCGGTTGCGCGGCTGATGTTTGGCCTGCGCAAAAAGCCCAATATCGAAAGCGAGCGGATGACGCTGCGTCTGCCCGTGCACGCCGACTTTCGGGCTTGGGCGGAATTGCGCGAGATGTCGGCCGATCACCTGATCCCGTGGGAACCCGTGCGGGCCGAAGACCATCTGTCGCGCAAGGCTTTCACCAACCGCGTCTATTGGGCGGGGCGAGCCGATGCACAGGGCACGGCCTTGCCTTTGATGATGATGCGCCGTGCCGACAATATGCTGCTGGGCGCCATTACGCTGGACAATATCAGGCGGGGGCCTGTGCAGGCGGGCACCTTGGGCTATTGGATAGGTGCGCCCTTTGCCCGCCAAGGCTATATGCGCGAGGCGATCCAAGCCGTGGTGCATCACGCCTTTCAAATCATGGATCTGAGCCGGGTCGAGGCGGCCTGTTTGCCCGAAAACGTGCCCTCGCGCGGGGTGCTAGAGACATGCGGTTTCAAATATGAAGGTGTTGCGCAAAGCTATCTGCAGATCAACGGGCGCTGGCGCAACCATGTGCTTTACGCCAACCTGCGCTTTGATCGGCGCGGGCGGACGGATGTGGGTTAGGCCCAAACGCGGGGGGCTGCGCCGCCCCCCGAACCCCCTGCGCCTAGGGGAGGCTCGCCTCCCCTAGGGACCCCACCAGGATATTTGGGCACGTATGAAAGGCAAAAGATGTTGAACGCTGCTGACCTTGCGTTTCTGGATGGCCTTGCGGCAGAGTTGCCTGCGGGCACACTGCGCGCTGTTGAGCCGCGCTATCTGGAAGAGCCGCGCGGCAAGGGGCGGGGGCAGGCGGCGGCGGTGGCATGCCCTGCGTCAGCCGAAGAGGTGGCGGTGATTGTGCGGGCCTGTGCTGCGGCGCGGGTGGGGCTGGTGCCTTGGGGCGGGGGCACGGGGCTTGTGGGCGCGCAGGTGATGGGGGCAGGGCCAGTGCCGCTGCTGGTGTCGCTGGAACGGATGAACCGGATCCGCGCGACTTATGCCACCGAGAATGTGCTGGTGGCCGAGGCGGGGGTGATCTTGGCCGATGTGCACCAAGCGGCCGAGGCTGTGGGGCGGATATTTCCCTTGTCGCTCGCCAGCCAAGGATCGTGCCGCATCGGGGGCAATTTGGCCACCAATGCGGGCGGGGTGAATGTGCTGCGCTATGGCAATGCGCGTGATCTGTGCTTGGGGATCGAGGCGGTGTTGCCCGATGGGGCGATCTGGCACGGGCTAAGCCGACTGCGCAAAGACAACACGGGCTACGATTTGCGCAACCTGCTGATCGGGTCAGAGGGTACCTTGGGCGTCATCACGGCCGCCAGCTTGCGCCTGTTCCCCAAGGCCACCACCGAAGGGGCGGCGTTGATGGTCGTGCCCGACCCTGCCGCGGCGCTGGCCTTACTGACCTTGGTGCAGGCGCGGTGCGGCGGCGTGTCGGCGTTTGAACTGATCTCGGGCATGGGGCTTCGGTTTTTGGCCGAAACCATGCCGCAGGTCCGCCAGCCCTTTGCGCAAGTGCCTGAGTGGATGGTGCTGATTGACCTTGGCCTCACCGAGGGCGCACCCGAAGCGGTGTTGAGTGACCTGTTTGAAGCAGCCCTCGCGCAGGGGCTCGTGACGGGGGGCGTCATCGCCCAATCCACCGCCCAACGCACCCAGTTCTGGGCGCTGCGCGAAACGATCCCCTTGGCCAACCGCGCCGTGGGGGCGGTGTCGTCGCACGACATATCCCTGCCGTTGAGCGAGATTGCCAATTTCATCCGCGTGGCCGATGCAGCCCTTGCCGCGCTGGGCCCATGGCGGATCAACTGCTTTGGCCATTTGGGTGACGGCAACCTGCATTACAACGTCTTCCCGCCCAAGGGCGAAAAACCCGCCCGCTATCAGGCCAAGGCCCAAGCGGTGCAAGACCTTGTCCATAGCATGGTCATGGATCGCGGCGGGTCGTTCAGCGCCGAACACGGCATTGGACGCCTAAAGGTGGCTGACCTTGAACGCTTTGGCGACCCTGCCAAACTTGCCGCGATGCGCGCCATCAAGGCCGCGCTTGACCCCTACGGCATTATGAACCCCGGCGCGGTTCTGCGCTAAACCTATTCTTTGGGGCGAAACCACGCCGCACGATGCTTTTGGCATAAGCACGCCCTGCCGGAAGTCCGACAGGGCGCTGGGTGGGGTAGTGGGTCACTTTTGCAAGCAGCGCCCGTCCGGTTGGGTAGACCGGATAGGGCAGGGATAAGCTGATTCGGGTTAGAAAAGGGTTAACATCCGCGCAAAAACCGCGTTAAAGCCCCTCAAAGGCGCATAAAGCGTGCACTTCCATCCCCAGCTCTTCCAGCTTCTTGCGCCCGCCCAGATCGGGCAAATCGACCACAAAGGCGCAACCGATCACCTGCGCGCCCAAACGCTCGATCAAGCGAATGCCCGCTTCGGCCGTGCCGCCTGTGGCCAGAAGATCATCCACCAACAGCACCTTTTCACCTGCGCGCATCGCATCGTCATGCACCTCTACCACGGCCTCGCCGTATTCCAGCTTATAGGCCTGCGAGATCGTCTGCCCCGGCAGCTTGCCCTTCTTGCGGATCGGCACAAATCCGGTGGAAAGCTGATGCGCCACAGCGCCGCCCAGAATGAAGCCCCGCGCCTCTAGCCCCGCCACCTTGTCAATCCGCATTCCCGCATAGGGGGCCAAAAGCTGGTCGACACACATGCGAAACCCGCGCGGATCGGCGAACAGCGTGGTGACATCGCGAAACAAAATCCCCTCATGCGGGAAATCGACGATGGTGCGGATATAGTCTTTGACGGTCTTTTTCATCGCGGCCCCTGTGATGCGCGGGTTATGGCTAGCACGACCTAAAGCTGCGCTACAAGCGTCAGAACCCATGCTCTCGGAAGGACTGCTGCGCTGGATTGGGCCGTTTTCGCTTGAAATCCAATGGGCCGCTCTATTGCATGGCGCCATCAAACCGTCAAAATAAGCAATGCGATGTCTTTTAACGGCGACCAACCCCATGCGAAAGGGCAAGCGATGACAGTTCAGCTTTTGGCGTCGGTGCGGGCTGCGTTTGACACGGTGGCGGTGGCGCGGCCGTTTTTGGCGGAGTGGCCGGAGGTGGGGGCGTCTCGGGTGGTGGAGCCTGCGACCCTTCCTGTCTGTCGATGGTTAGATGCGATGGGCACGGCGGGCATCGTGGGGCAATTGCGCGCGGCCGCGTCATCCCTGCGGTGGCAGCAAACCTACGGTGCGGGGGATTTTGGGGCGGAGTTTCTGCAAGCCTATGGGTGGAGCGAGTTTATCGGTCTGCGCGGGCCTTATCCCAGCACCCAGATCGCTTGCGGTGTTTTGCTGCTTGGGCCGCATATCACCTATCCCGCCCATGCCCATGCGGCCGAGGAGGTGTATCTGCCGATCTGCGGCCAAGCGGAATGGCAGCAGGGCGATGGCGCCTTTGCCCCCATCCCCGTTGGCCAGCCCATCCACCACGCGCCTTGGGTGCCCCATGCCATGCGGGTGGGGGCAGAGCCGCTCGCAGCACTTTACCTGTGGCGGGGCGGGGATTTGGCGGCGAAGTCGGTGATTTTGAGCACTTAGTCGGGGCGCTTCAGCGTCAGGGTTTCAGTGATCTGGGCATAGTCCATATAACCCAAGCGCGCCATGACTTGGGCTTTGACCACATCAAACCTGCCCCCCGTCAGGTAGTCATCTCCAATATGCACACCGATCACGGTGCCTATGACCATGAAATCCTCGCCCCCTTCCAGCGTCACCACCTGTTGCAAGCGGCATTCCAGCGTTGCGGGCGAAAGCGCCACACGGGGGCAATTGATTAGGGTGCATTCGGCCTTTTCCACGCCCGCATGGGTGAATTCATCCACCCCGTGGGCTAGATGGGCTGAGGTTTGGTTCATCTTCTCCCACATCGGGCGCGAGACGACATTGGCGGCAAAAACGCCGGTTTCTTGAATGTTGCGGAGCGAATCTTTCATCGTGCCCGCAAACATCACCTGTGGCGGGGTATAAGCGACCGCGTTGAAAAACGAATAGGGGGCCAGATTGTCGCCCTGCGGGCCACGGGTCGAAATCCAGCCAATCGGGCGGGGGGATACGATGGCGTTAAAGGGCGAATGGGGCAGGCCGTGGCCGTCTTTGGGCTGGTAGAACATGAGGCGGCTCGTTCGGTTTGGGGGCAGGGCGTGGTCTATGCCAGCTTAAGCAGGGGGCGCGGGGAAGGGAAGGGGGCGGGCGCAAACCTTGGGATTTGATCCTGTCATCTTCACATGTTACGCGCGTTTACAGATGATTCCCCTTGGCCCTAAGCGGAGGCGCCTTGTACCAGTTGGAAGAAGAGACCGAAGCCGACTGGTGGGAGGTGGAGGCGCTGTATGACCTGTGCTTTTCGCCCGGGCGCACGGCCTTGTCGTCTTACCGCTTGCGCGACGGGGTGCCCACGGTGGCGGCTTTGTGCCTGACGCTGCGGGCCGACGGTGTGCTTGCCGCCGCTATTCGCTATTGGCCCATCGAAGTGGGGGGCGAGGATGCTTTGCTGCTTGGCCCCATAGCCGTGCATCCCACCCATCAGGGCGAGGGTTTGGGCGGATTGCTGATCAACGAAAGCCTGACCGAAGCCCGCCGTTTGGGGTGGGAAAGGGTGCTGCTGGTGGGCGATTTGCCCTATTACAGCCGCTTTGGCTTTGAAAAGCTCAGCCATGTGATCATGCCGCCCCCCACCAACCCCGACCGGGTGTTGGGCTTTGCCCTCAAAGCGGGCGCATGGGATCATGTGGGCGGGCCTGTGAGCAAAGTCACCGCCGCCTAGGTCTTTTCAGCGCGCCGCCTGATGCCCATATTGGACGCATGAGCCAACTTCCCGCCCGCATCTTGCACGATCTTGACCTTGAAGTCGCCACTTTGGCGCAAGACAGCGCGCGGGTGGACCACTCTTGGGTGGCACGCTCGCGCAGTTTGGGCGCGGGGGTTGAGGCGCAATGGGCGCGTCTGCCAGACGCCGTGCGTGCGCAGGTGGAAGCGCAGGTGGCCCAAGCCCTGCGCGTGGGGCTAGGGATAGCCAAAGCCGCCCCCCAAACCAGCCCGCGCCAGCAACGCTGGATGGTCATCGCCTCGGGGGCTGCGGGGGGCGCTGTGGGGCTGGCGGGGGCCTTGGCCGATTTGCCTGTGGCGTTGGTGATCTTTTTGCAAGCCATCCGCGAAGAGGCGCGTGAAGCAGGGCTTGACCCTGACCGCGATGGCGTGGCCTTGGCAAGCTTGGAAATCCTGTCCAGCGGGCGGGTGTTGGCCGTGGCCGAGGTGCTGAACCCTGCCTATGTCTCGGGGCGTTTGGCGTTGGCGGGGCCGACCCTGTCGGGTTGGATCGCGCGCACCGTGCCGCGCCTGATCCCGCTTTTGGGGCCAAGGCTTGCGGCATCGGCGGTGCCCCTGGTGGGTGCCTTGGGCGGGGCCGTGCTGAATGCGGCATGGCTGGAACACTACCGCAGCCTTGCGCGCATCCGCTTTCGCCTGATGGCCTTGGCCGAACACCACGGGGCCGAGGCGGTGGTGCGGGCCTATGCCCGGGCGCAGGCATTGCCCGCGGTGGACTAAGCGGGGGTTTCACACCCCCGCACCCGCGCCAAAGAGCGGGGGTTTCACACCCCCGCACCCCCGTGGGATATTTGGGC
>Ga0209550_10000625_pt1 | contig 33643 bp, 33 predicted proteins | sample LauGreSuBDMM15SN_2_FD_187567 | JGI IMG/M metagenome (GOLD analysis project Ga0209550, IMG submission 187567) | Freshwater lake microbial communities from Lake Michigan, USA - Su13.BD.MM15.SN (SPAdes) (version 5) | ecosystem: Environmental > Aquatic > Freshwater > Lake | place: Lake Michigan... | reverse complement strand
CTTGATAAGGGAATAATGTCTGGAAAACTTTACGATTGTAGTAAACGAGATGGAACCTTTAGCTGGAAAAAAATACATTCTCAAGGTAAAGCTGTTAATTTAAAAAGAATTAAAAAAGCATTCTTATATAATAAACTAACAAACAATATTGTTTCATACTTAGATGCAATCGATCCGAGTCAAGGGCAGATACCGGGAATTGCCGAACAAGAAATAAAATATAAAACATTTTACGACCCTGCGACATATTCGATAGGAACAACAACTGTGACAGTTGATGACGGTATGGCTTGGTCTAAATCTCAAGTTGGTACATTATGGTGGGATTTACGCACTGCAAAATTTATCGAAAGTCACGATTCTGCAGATGTTGTATATAGAAACAGTACATGGAATACATTGTTTCCTGGTGCAAGTATTGACATATACGAATGGGTTGAGTCTAAATTAAAACCGGCAGAATGGAACACTACAGCTGATACAGAATCAGGACTAGCTAACGGTATTAGCGGAACTACATTATATGACAATACCGTTTATAGCGTTATTAGAAAATACGATGCAGTCGCTAAAACTTTTAAAAATGTTTACTATTACTGGGTAAAAAATAAAAAGACAATACCAAGTTCTTTAAGTAGGAATATGTCTGCTATTAATGTAGCTAAATTAATTGCTAATCCTCGAGGCGATGGTTATAAGTACCTAGCATTAACTAGCTCAAATAGTTTTAGTCTTGCTAACTGCCAACCGTTATTAGAAGACAATAATGTTATATTGTCAGTTGATTATTGGATTTCCGACTCGGCGATAACTCAGAGTAATATTCATAGCCAATGGAAATTAATTTCAAACGATATTAATTCTGAAATCCCAACCAGAATAGAAGATAAGTGGTTTGACAGCTTATGTGGGAAAGATATTGCTGGCCGAGTAGTTCCGGACACTAATCTTCCTGCTAAGTTACGATACGGTATTGAAAATCGACCGCGACAGGGCATGTTTATTAATAGATTTGAGGCATTAAAACAATTTGTTGAGAAAACAAATCAAATATTGATTAACAATCAAATTACTGATCAAAGAAATTTAACACAGTTAGATAGCTATGATATGTTGCCAAGTAGTATTACTGGAATATATGATACTATTGTAGACACTGACGCAGAACTTAGATTTGCCAATATCGGAAGTTTTAGAAAACCTACATTAACAGTAGGACCTCCGATTGACGGTAAGATTACTTCTGTTAATATTCTTGAAAAAGGTAGCGGGTATTTAATAGCCCCATATATTACAGTAAGCGGCGCAGGCACTGGCGCAATTTTAAGAGCAACTATTAATTCTAGCGGACAGATTAACGGAGTTACAATTGTTGCAGCCGGCGAAGGGTATGATGACAATACATTTTTAAGTGTTAGAAATTATTCAGTTCTTGTACGGAACGATTCGCAAGCCGCCGGAATTTGGAGTATATACGCATATGAACCGTCTACTGAATTATGGTCTCGTACTAACGGACAGTCATACGACACTAGAAAATTCTGGACTTATGCAGATTGGTATTCTACAGGATATAATCAATTTACTGCAATCGATCACTCAGTTGATACATTTGCAGAGCTAGGACAACTTAGTATTAGTATAGGGCAAACCGTTAAAGTTAGAACTACAACTAATTCAACATGGATTCTACTAGAAAAGTATTCTAATAATATTACAATTGATTGGACTACTAGTTATAAAGTAGTAGCAGAACAAAAAGGAACAATCCAACTAAGTTCAGCTCTATATGAATCTGCAAATACAATTTATGGATATGATTCGGCATTATATGATGGCGGAACATTTGATAATAATGCTTCAATTGAGTTAAGAATAATTCTTAACACACTAAAAAATAATATATTTGTTGATAATTTAAAACAAGAATATTTAAACTTGTTTTTTAGCAACGTTCGATATGCGTTTAGTGAACAAACTTATATTGACTGGATTTTTAAAACTAGTTTTGTTAAGGCTCAACATAATGTGGGTAATTTAGATAAACCAGTAACCTACAAAAATGATAATTTAGCTGACTTTGAAAATTATATTGATGAGGTAAAACCATATAGAACTAAGATTAGAGAATATATTAGCTCTTATACAAACCTTGAAAATAGTCAAACATCGACTACTGATTTTGATCTCCCTCCGGTATTAATAGGAAATGCTGTAATTCCTATCACCGGCTCGGTTGTTAACGGCACAATTCAAACTGACAGCTCTGTGATGAATTCATATCCGTGGAAATATTGGTTAGACAACGTTGGATTTAAAATAACACAAATTGTCGTTACGGATAGCGGAAGCGGATATCTAACTCCCCCTGTAATACGAATTACTAGTAGTTCTGGCGCTGGCGCTGTGGCAAGAGGATTTGTTTCAAACGGAAAATTAACAAGAATATCACTAATCTCAAACGGTTCAGGCTATCTTGAAGCTCCTATAATTGTAGTAGACGGCAACACTACAGGAACACTAGCAAAAGCAGTTGCAATTATTGGTCACGGCGTGGTAAGATCAAATCTTATAAAAATTAAATTTGATCGCACAACGAGTCAATATGTTATTACACAACTACAGGAAACAGAAACATTTCCAGCAACTGGTTCACAAAAACAATTTGTCTTAACATGGGCACCTGACGTACGGGTCGGAAAATCAATAGTCGCTATAAAACTTAAAACATTAACTACTAGCACAGAAGTACTACAGGGCGAGTATTCATTAGCTATCACAAAGTCATCTGCTAGTATGTACACTAGATATTATGGTACTTTAACATTTAATACAGCGCCTCCTAAGGATGCAGTTATTACAGTTACATATATCAAAGATTGGTCATTATTAAATGCCGCTGATAGAATACAGCATTATTACGACCCGGCATCTGGAGAACTAGGTAAAGATTTAGCACAACTAATGGACGGCATAGATTACGGTGGCGTAATTGTTAGTGGTCTAGGTTTTGAATTAGCCAAGGGCTGGGACAGTCTTCCGTACTATAGTGATAAGTGGGATACTTTTGATACTACATTTGATGATTACATTGCTACCGCGGCGACTGATGATCAATATTTGTATACATTACCTTACATTCCAGAACAAGGTACCGGCAAGATAAACATATACCAAGCAAAGCTGTTAGTTGAATCGTATCTGTCAGATGGCGAGCAGTTAAATTATGATTTTAATATTCAAGCTATTAATCCGGTAGTAACTGTTACTACTGAATTAGATATAACTGATGCATCCGCGACGTATGTGCAAACCGGAAGTACCGGAACAACTTTAAAAATATCTGGTTTATCTGGAACAATTGTTTCGGGAATGAGTGTTATAGGCACAGGATTTAATTCGGGGCAAACTGTAGTTACTGTAGTTAATAGTTCTACTTTAATTTTAAGTGCTTCGCCGAACAATCAACCAGTTGGTACTTTATATTTTACAAAGAACATAGCAGGTGTTGATATATTAGAAGTTGAAAATACCGAATTGCTAATAGCCGGAGATGCTATCACAGTAACTCCCTTTATTGCAGATACTATCGGGTACAATACAAAAATACTTCGAGTACTATCAAGTACTACTGTACAGTTAGATCAAATTTTATTTAAGAATATTACAAATTCTACAGCAACGTTTACTAGAACATTGGGTATATCCACTGACTATGTAATTAACATGAATGGGACAGTAACCTTACTAAATCCAGTTGATGCGGGTAGTTCTATTAATATTTCTTCATTAATTACAGCCCTTGGCTCGTCCGGTGCACTTCGTGTAGACGACGGCACTTACTATACTGACGGGATTACAAAAATCATTGACATCTCTGGATATGTTGATTCAGTTAGCAAAGGTGATCAGATTATTATTCGTAAGTGGACTAGTGATGGTTCAGTTAAACCACAGGATACTGATTATGATACAGCTTTAGAGGGTGGAAACCTAGCATATACTTCTGCTACAGGTTTACTAGCTGATACTATTATAGTAGATGGTGACGGATTTGTAACTCCAACTTCGAGTGGAGCTCCTGAAGAAGTAGTTCCAGGACAAGTAGTGGATACTATGGCTATTAAGGTATTTGATAGACCAAGTAGTGGTAGCGCAGTAATTAAAGTTGACAGCTACTTAGCTGACGGTAATCAACGTAACTTTCAAATATCGCAAACTCCGAATAGCCATCAAGCAGTAATTGTTAAATTTACCAAAGGCCAGCGTACAGGGACTGTGTTAGAATCTGTGTCGTCGATTAAAACTGAAATTGATGATTACATAGTATTATATAATACTAATGAAGTAAGATTTGTTACAGCTCCGCCCGCTGGCGAATTAGTGTCAATATTCAGTGTTGGTTTTAACGGCACGGGCATTTTAGATTTAGATTATTTTATAGGTGATGGCACTACTAACGAATTTATAACAAAGGCGGCTTGGACTGACCCAGTGACATATTTGGTATATGTAAATGGTTCTCCGGTTAATGTGGTACTATTTAAAACAGATACTAGTTATGAGGATATTGATCAAATCGGCATAAGATTTATTAATCCGCCGCTGGCTAATAGTGTTATAAATTATATTATTGTTACAGGCAGCAGACAAACATTTTCAATTACTAAATCTGAAATTATTACTCCTACAGGAACTGATACTTACGATCTTCAAAACATATCAGGTGATTCTTTACCAATAGAATCTAGCATGATAGTTAGAGTTGGCAATACTATTTTGTCTGGTCCAAATAATAGCTATTTTAAAATAGGAAGTAACAGATTAAACTACATAATTGACCCTGCAAAGTTTGTACCTTTTAGTGTTGCGGCAACTGACATTGTTGTGCTAGCTGACGGAATCTTATTAACTCCTAGCACTGATTATATTATTGACCTTAGCGGGCTTACAATTAAGATCAATAAGACAACATATAATAAGTATACCGGAAAACAACTAATTGTTAGTATTAGAAAAAATCAAGGATATGTTTATGTTCCATCAATTGGAACTTCTCCTGCACAAATAATATTTGCACAATCATATTCTGCCGGATTAATTGAAGTTACTGCGTTTTATAAACATGATATATTAGATATACAACGTACTGGAATTAACATAACATCCAATTTATCATTAACTCCGGATACGGCAGAATATTATAACTATACTGCGTTAGCCGGTGGCCTCTTAAAATTAGATAGAACAGTAATTGATGACAACTACGTTTGGGTTTTAAAGAATGGTACTTTGTTAACACCTAGTGTTGATTTTAAAGTTAATACTGATCGACAAAGCATAACGTTAGCTACTCCACCATCACTAACAGATGAAATTACGTTAATAACTTTTAGTAGTAATGTGTTAACTTCTGGAATCGCATATATGCAATTTAAGGATATGTTAAACAGAACTCACTTTAAGCGATTAAGTAAAAATAAGCAAACACAATTGACTGTTGAATTAAAGTATACTGATATAACAATCACAGTTGGTGATGCAAGCAATTTTGATATACCTAATCCGCAACAAAATAAACCGGGCATTATCGAAATTCACGGCGAACGAATTGAATACTTTACTAAAGTTGGTAATGTATTAGGTCAAATTCGTCGAGGTACGTTGGGGACGGGTACACCTAGCACACACCCAATAGGATCATATGTACAAGATATTGGGTCTAGTGAAACTATTCCTTACACTGAAACTACCAAAACTGACAGAGTAATCTCAACTGGTACTAACATAATTGATTTAACTTTTGTACCAACCGTTGACGATCTGTCAATTTATCAGTGGTTTAACGAAAACGGATATACGTTTACTGAGAATTTTGAAATAGAAAGTTCTTACAATATCAACGATGTAGTAGTTTTTAATAACAATTACTACTATACCGTGTATCCAGTGCCTAGCGTTAAGAATCGATTAACGACGATTAATTATACCCCGATAAATGCTACGTATTGGAAGTTATATGTTACTTCGATTCCGCCAGGCTACAGTCAATCAAACGATATAGAAGTGTTTGCCGCCGGAGTTAGATTAAAGAAAAAACCTTACAATCTATACAGTGTATTAAACGGGCCGGACAGCCCTGCAGCCGATGACAGATTTGATGCTGAATTTTCTGTAGATGGAGAATCTCAGCAAGTTCGTCTAACAGAAACTGTTCCGTTCGGAACAACTGTGACGGTTGTTAAGCGGTTAGGTATAGATTGGGATCGTTTAATTAACATTCAAGACGATAATAGTAAGATTGCTAAATTTCTGAAGTCTACTCCGGGCGTTAGCTATAAAGCTGTAGCAAAATCCGAATAAACTAGCAGATAATAATACTTGATAAATATAAAAAAGAGAGATTCATATGCAGAGTAAAGACACAACCGGCGTACATATAGAAGGTCATATTAAGATATTTGATCCCAATTCTGCTGAAGTTTACGTTAATAAACGCAATGCCATTCATTACGAAAATATTAGCATTGCATTAGCGCAAAGTTTAGCAAATAGCGGCCAGGGATTTATATCTCAAATGGCATTTGGTAACGGCGGCACAGCAGTTGACCCAACGGGAATTATTACATACTTAACCCCTAATAGTTCTGGATCCAATGCCGGCTTATACAATCAAAGATATAGCAAATTTGTTGATGATAGATCTAGCAATAACACAGATCCTACTCGTAACTATATAGAAACTCGACATGTAACTGGTACTAACTATACTGATATTTTTGTTACTTGTTTGTTAGATTACGGTGATGGACCAGGGCAACTAGCTTTTGATAACACTACTAATTCAAACAGTGATTATGTATTTGACGAACTAGGATTAAAAAGCTATAGTTCAACAGGACAAAGTTTATTATTAACACACGTTATATTCCATCCAGTACAAAAATCGTTAAACCGATTAATACAGATTGACTATACTGTACGAATTCAAAGTTTAACCGGCTTAGTGGGAGCATAACATGGTTTATAAAGTTACGTTTACTGAAACTGCTAACCCTGCAAAGCCTCCTATCAATGTTAACGATCAAACTATTGAAAATACCTCAACTAGTTTATCGTTTGTAGGTAAAAATTATGCAGGATATGCTCCTGTTATTGCAGAAAACTTTTTGCATTTATTGGAGAATTTTTCTAAAATTACTCCTCCAAGCAATCCTGTACAAGGACAATTATGGTATAATAATACTCCGGGTGTAAACTTATTGACTGTTTACGATGGAACTACTTGGGTTCCTGCAGGTGCAGTTTCAAAGAAAGGTACCCGCCCAGAAACTCCTATCGCAGGCGACCTATGGGTCGATACGACAAATCAACAATTATTTGTTTATTCGGGCTCTGGCTGGCTACTAGTTGGTCCACAATTTAGTGCTGGTCAAAAAACAGGTCCAACTGTTGAAACAATCACTGATACAAACAACGTTGCTCGTCCGGTAGTTGTAACATACTCCAACGATCAACGGGTAAGTATCCAGAGTAACATAACATTTACTCCCAAGGCAACTATTCTAGGATTTCCGACAATCGGTCGCGGTATTAATTTAACAACCATTTCCCAAAGCGAAGCAAATATAATCAGCTTACCTAAATTTTGGGGAACTGCTAGCCAAGCCGATGCGCTGAATTATAACGGAAGTGTAGTACAAGCTACAAACTTTTTAAGAAACGATCAACAAAGTAATACTAACTATCGAATTAATATTAGAAATAATGATGGTTTAAGTTTAGGAAGTGATCTAAGTTTTAATATTGGTACTGAATCAGGCGCTGCCTTTTTATACTCGTTGCGTGACGGAGTCCCTATTGAATTAAGAGTTAACAAAGCTGGTGCGCAATCATCAGTATTAACAGTAACAGCCGATAGTAGGATCGGAGTTAATAATACAGCTCCTATAGAAGCATTGGATGTTTCCGGAAATATTCGATTAACTGGAGAACTGTTTGCCACATCAATTACTGATTCTGCATTTACTACATCAGCCAGCACTCATACATTAGGTGCTTTGGAAATTGTAAATGAATTGCCGGTAAATAATCAAATTCCTAATAGATACATTAATACATTTGGACAGATCAGACTTAATAATCTTGATCTTAATAGCGACCCTGCACTAGGAACAGTAATAGTTCCAGAATACACAAACGATTTAACAGAAGCATCGACGTTGTCCTTGTCGTATGCTTCTCAGCCACTGTATGATATAGGAACTCCGACTCGTAGATTTAACACAGTCTATTCCAAAAATTTTGTTGGAGATTTTAACGGAACATTTACTACTAGCACTACTATAAACGGGAGTGTTAGCGGTTCTGCCGGCTACTTAGCAGGAGACACTACATTTAGAATAGGCGACAGCTTAGACCCAACGGTAGCTAGAAGTGATGTTACAAGTAATGTTGTAAGTTTTGGAGGATCTACTAATATTGGTAATCCTGTAATATTTACAGCAACAATTACACAAGACTTTATTACTAATAAAACAGAAGTATTTGATTCATTAGCGACAGATTCAATGTTAGTTTATAGATTAGGAGCAAGTGGCGGCCTAAAAAGAATGACTAAACAAACATTTGTTTCTAATATCTCAACAGTACCTGTCGGTGCAATAATGCCATATGCAGGAAGTACGCCGCCTACTGGTTATTTGTTATGTGATGGTAGTGAAGTTATTAGAAACGATTATCTTGAATTATTTGGAGTTATAGGATTTGCTTATAAACCATCGAGTTCTTTAATTGGATCAGGAACATTTGCATTACCAGATTTAAGAGGACGATTTGCATTAGGTAAAGATAACATGGATAACGGAAATCAAATTCCGAGTATAGATAATGTTGCAATTTTAGTAGATGCAGGCGGCGGCTCGGCTAACCGAGTAACAGCAGATGTTGCAGATGTAGTAGGAGCCGCAGGCGGCTCAGAATTAACAACATTAGAACTTAAACATTTACCTGATCATAAACATAATTTAAACAGTGGATTCCAACAGTATTATGCTTCAGGATTACCTGGAGCAGGTGCAGACTCAAATGCAGTACCGGGTTTAGGTATGCCAACTACTAGTACTGGTTCTGGATTACCAGATAGTGGAAGCGTAAAATCTAACACACTAGGTGAGGCTTTTGTAACTATGAATCCATATTTAACAATTAATTATATAATTTTTACTGGTAAACTATAATGAGCTATACTATAAACAAAACAAACGGGGATGTACTAACAGAGATAGTCGACGGTTCTATTGATCAACTATCTACTGATTTAACATTAATTGGAAAAAACACTAGTGCATACGGTGAATTGTTTAATGAAAATTTTGTACATATATTAGAAAATTTTGCAAACACATCTAGCCCCAACAATCCGATACAAGGTCAATTATGGTATGATACTAGCGAAGGTAGATTAAAAGTTTATGATGGTGCTGGATGGAAGGTGTCAAGCGGCACTGTTGTTACTCCCACTATACCTACATTAACACAAGGCGATTTGTGGATTGACAGTACTAGACAACAGTTATATTTTAACGATGGATCGTCAACGTTATTAGCAGGTCCGATATACAACGCTCAACAGGGAGTTAGCGGATTCCAAGTTATAGATGTAGTTGATGTTAATTCTTTAAATCATACAATTGTATTAATGTATGTAGCGCAGACTTTAATTGGGATTTTTTCTAAAGACAAATTTACCCCAGTCGCCCCACTTGCAGGATGGTCGGGTTCTCTTTGGAGTGGTTTTATTACTTACGCTCTAGGCGACCGTGTAATTTATGTAGTCGATGGTAAACCTTTAAGCTATGAAGTATATTCAGTGCTTACCTCTGGACCCAATATTGGATATGTCGCTCCGGGAGTAACACCCGCCGACGGAACATTCTGGAAGGAAATTTTTATTAATCCGGGATTTAATGCGGGATCAGATACTGACGTAAAATTCCACGTAGCCTCAACTCAAGCAGATAGTTTGATTGCTAGTGACGGAACAGTTAAAACTCCAAGCAGTTTCTTGTCGTCAACAGATGACACTACCACTGCAATTGGTAGTGTCATTATTCAAAATGATACTCCGTTAAAATTAGGTCCACAACAAAATTCTGAAATATTTGTTGATAACAATTTGTTTTCGATAGTATCAAACACTATTAATCAAGATTTTTCTATAGTAACTCAAAGTGGCACTGGTCTAGTAAATTCTGTGTATATTGATGCGCAAAATCAACGAGTGGGAATATTAACAACTACTCCTACTACTACATTAGATGTAACAGGCGATGTTAGAATAACTGGAAATCTTACAGTTGAGGGATTAGCATCAAATATTAATTCAACAAATTTAATTATTGAAGATAAAAGAATTGAGTTAGCGACTGTAGATGAGATTTTAAATATATCCGGCACGATATCTAGCAGTTTAGCCACAACAACGATAATAGGACTGCCCAGTGTTACTGGTCTACTTGCAGGCCAGGCCCTAACAAAGATAGCAGGAGCTGGCGCATTTGGACCTAATGCTAAAATTGTTAGCATTAACAGTACAACAGAAATTACCATCGAGGCAGACTCTGCAAATACCGCAGGTGCTCTTAGTTTCAGTGTTGGCGGCTCAACTGATAGTACAGCGGACGGCGGAGGCATACTGGTACATGGTTTAAGTGATAAGTCTTTTCAGTGGGATTTAGATACAGATTCTTGGGAAAGTTCTGAAAATATTAACTTACTTGCTGGAAAAACATACAAAGTTAATGGATTTTCAGTATTGAGCCAAAGTTCATTAGGCATCACAGTATCAAGTGCTCCGGGATTAACTAGTGTTGGCGCCCTAACTACGTTGCAAGCAGGTTATTTAAATGTTGCTAACAGCACATTGTCTTATGTAAATCCATCAGTTAGTGATGGAACAATATATATTGTTCCTAAAAATAACGGAACAGTTGACGTTAGTTCAGCAAGAATAACAAATTTACAAGATCCGGCAAGCGATTTAGATGCAGTTAATTTACAAACTATGCGGTATGTGGTTACAACTTATCCTCAAAGTTTTTCAATTAACCAGGGAGCATTGTCAGATGCTACAATTGCCGCAACTATTGTAACAAAAATGTGCCCCCCAATTGAGCATGAAAACGATGCTAAAGTACGAGTTTGGTGCTTAGATACACTGGTAGCAAAAGAGTTCACTTTAGTCAGCGACCAGTGGGCTTGGACAGCGGATTTGTAACAGCCAAAGTAGCATAAATACAAATAATAAGGAACGAGCGAACATGCCATACGCCATAAACAAATACAGCGGTACACTAATTGCAACAGTTGCCGACGGAACAATCGATAATACTACTGATCTTAAAATAATTGGTAAAAATTATGCCGGATACGGCGAAGTGCAGAATGAAAATTTCTTGTATCTACTTGAAAACTTTGCAAACAATAATCCTCCTCCACGGCCAATACAAGGTCAGTTGTGGTTTGATGCTAGTCTTAGTAAATTAAAATTTTATGATGGCGCTAAATTCCGCACAACTGGCGGTGCCGAAATTGGTGGTACTGAGCCTACGGGATTAACCGTTGGCGATTTTTGGTTCGATACTGATACTAAACAACTTAAAGCATGGAACGGCGCCGGCTTTACCTTGATTGGACCGCAAGCCGGCGAAGGAGCAGGCGTCACAGAAATGCAATCATTGGCACTTCGTGATAGCACTGGAGCAACACATGATGTTATTGCTGGCAAAATAAACAATCAAACCGTCTTTATTATTAACAAAGATCAAGGCTCTAATGCAGATGATTCATGGACATTGCAAACACCATTTGATGGATTTACAAAGATATATCAAGGTCTTACACTAGCGTATGCTAATGATAATGCAAATCCAGGGCAATCAACAGACTATAAATTCCATGGAACCGCAACCGACTCGGACAGATTAGAAGGATATACAGCTAGCGACTTTATTTTATCAGATGCGGCCGAATTTGGGGCAACTGTAGCATTTTCTGATACTGGTTTTACTGTAGGATCTACACCAAGGTTTAGACTATTTAATTCTGGACAAACTCCTACATTACAAAGTCAAAATACTACTATCAATTTTCAAACAACAGTTTCGGGATTAACAAAAACTCCATTAAGTTTAGTGGGGGTTGATGTTATACCTGGAGTTGACAACGCTACAAATCTAGGTACTGCTACACAAAGATTTAAAACTATATATGCAGTGTCTTTAGAAGGAACTGCATCCAAGGCAAATCAACTAGCAGTAGGCGCTGATTTTAGAAATGCAAGTTCGATATCAAGTTCTGGAACTATTGTAGTTAGAACAAGTGCCGATGAGACAATTAACGGCGTAAATATTTTAGCAGGAGCAGTTAAAGGTACATATTTTGTTGGTACTGCAACTAGTGCAAACTACGCTGACTTAGCTGAAAAATATCTAGCAGATGCTGAATACGAAGTAGGTACTGTTATGTCAGTTGGCGGAGCATTTGAAGTAACAGCCTGTCAAGAAGGTGATAGAGCATTAGGTGCTGTTAGTGATAAACCAGCCTATTTGATGAATTTTGAATTAGAAGGCGGCACAATTGTTGCACTAAAAGGCCGTATTCCAGTTAAAGTATCCGGTACTATTAAAAAAGGTGATCAATTAATTGCAGGCAAAGACGGTACTGCACAAGTTGGCATTCCACATGCTCCGGGTGTATTTGGTATAGCATTAGAAACAAGTGATGATGCCGGCATCAAACTTGTCGAATGTGTTATATTATAAAAATAAATAATTCAGGTATATAAAGGATAAAAAATGGCTGGCCAATATTCTGCAATTCTAGCAACGGACTATAACGTCATACAATCGAAAGTGGCATTAGTGCTAGGACCAGGATCTGGTAACACTGGGTACGGGCAACCAGTATCTAGTAGTCAAGTAACAAGCAGAACTAATGCTACCTATGCTCAATGGAATAATCTTAGAGCTGATTTATTAAAAGCTCGCCAGCATCAAACAGGCAACGATATGTCTGCTTTTTTAAATGTTGCTAGCGCACTTGAAAATATTACAGAAGCAGATCGTTTAGCATTTAACGAACTGGCAAACGAAGCACAAGACCAAACAAATCGATTAATAACTCCACCGGCTAGTCAAGCAACTAGAGAAAATTTAGTAGGAGTACAGCAACGTGCTACACCTTGGCAAGGTAGTTTAACACAAACAGTAACAGTTACTTTTGATACTCCTAATTCTGCTAGATACTTTTTTAATACAGGTAGCCAAGTAGAATTCAAAGCCGCTAGATCTCTAGGAACATCAAACACTAAAAACAATACGTGGACTACTATGTTTAGTAGTATGGATACTATTACTTTTACACACAATTCGACCGAGTGTAGTGGTACAGGCGATCCTGCCGCGACTATTGGCTACTACGAATTAGATACTACTGATAAACTTATATTTCAAAAATTAGCCCCGAGTGGCGCCTATGCAAATAATAGATATTTTATCTTAGCTAGAAAAGGAAATATAGGACTAGAACAAATTATTTTTACAATAGGTATGCAAGACGCAGCCGGCGGTCCAGTTGATGAGAATCCGGACGGTCTTCTAACATCTACAGTACAAGTATATTATGCTACAGGTGATAACGTATCAGTATCTAAACCACCAGCAACTACCACTGGTTTGGCATAATAAAGGAATTTCATGGCAGCGGGACAAGGTAATAAAATTGAATGGACGGACTATAACGCAATTCAAAGTGTAATTGCTCCGGTTCTTGGAGCCACAGCTACAGGATCAGGATCTACAGGGTACGGGCAATCTGTTGCCAGTAGTCAAGTCACCCAATATGCAAAAATAACCAACACTCAATGGGCTAACTTACGTACTGATATATTACGTGCCCGCCAGCATCAAACTGGTACTGATTTATCTAGTACTTTAGCAGTTCCCTATTTTGATATTACAATAACACAAACTGCGATCAATACAAATTTACTTACTACGGGCACTACGTCTCAACTAGCAGTTAATAGTCCAATTATATTTGTTGGAGACTCGTTGCTAGGCGGGGTACAAACTAATTACACTTACTACGTTAAAACTATCGAAAGTGCAACAACATTTACAATATCTTCTAACCAGGGTGGTGGCGTATTTACGTTAAGTACCGGAATTGGATCAATGATTTGTAGATTTGGTGGGACAAAGATTACAGAAACAGATCGCGCCGCATATAAAGCTCTTGCTGATTTAGCATCAACTAATAAATTAACTGGAGCGACAGGTGCTAGTGCATTACCGGCAACACAATCTACTAGAGAAACACTGTATAATGATAGTTATCTTAATGCATGGAATGGCGTATTAACCGTAACATCTACGGTACAATTTACCAGCTATGATGCTGCCAGATACTTTTTTAATGCTAGGGGCCAACTAGAACTATTCACTGGACGAAATGACGGGTCCGGCGGATTAAAAAATGCAACATGGACTACCATGTTAGACAGCGTTGCAGGTATGGGTATAGTTTATTTTTCTTATAACACAACAGTTAATAAACTAACTAACGGGAACACTGGATCTGGGTCACCTCAAGCCGTAGGATTTTATAATCTCACTACATCTGATATATTGATTTTTGAAAGATTAGCCCCAAGTGGTGCTTATGCAGATAACAAGTTTAGAATATACGCAAAACTTACTGACGGTAATGCCGGACCCGGGTCTAATGCTTGCATACAATTCACACTAGAATGGCGTGATGATTCTCTCAACCCAAATCCAACAACGTATGGTCCGTACGGTCCGTTTGGTGTAGATGAAACAGTGGACGGTAGGATTACTAGTGTAATACAAATGCTTCGACCAACAGGTAGCAATGTATCAATACCAACTCCTACAATAGGTATTGCTAATAATTTTGTTGTAACACCAAGTGGTAGCAACGCTATTTCTTATACGTTAACTCCTAATGTATCGACAACTAACGAAGGTACTACTATTTCCTATACTGTTACAACAACTAACTTGCCTAATGGTACCGTGGTATATTATACCAATAGCGGTAGTACTCAAGCCGCTGACTTTGTTGACGGTGTAAACAGTGGCAGTATCACGATCAACAGCAATACAGCATCGTTTAGTCGTTCAGTGAGTAATGATGTATTAACTGAAGGCCCTGAAAGTGTACAAATAGTTTTACGAACAGGTTCAACATCGGGCCCACTCGTAGCTTCTTCTACAAACATAATCGTTAATGATACATCATTAACTGGTATAACGTATCAGATTACAGCAAGTCAATCAGGAACACAACCAGAAGGGACAGGCGCACTTGGACCAGCAGGTGGTACTGCTATTTTATATACTGTTACAACTGCTAATTTTGGAACTGGTGTCTTGTGGTGGGAAAATATAGGAACTACCATCGGCGAAGATTTTACAGATGGCCAGAATAGTGGAACGGTACCGATTAATAACAATTCTGGATCCTTTACGCGAGTTGTTAAAAAAGACGAATTCACCGATGGCTCCAGCGAAACGGTCACTATAACATTGCGTACCAGTGGCCCATCTGGAACATTAGTTGCAACTAGTCCTACAATCACAATTACTGATTCATCAACTACAGTGCCGCCGATATACACTTTTAGTAGCAATCAGTTTACAGTCGGTACTACAGACACGGTTTCTGAAGGTACTGAGTATCTTATATATGTTGATACAAATGAAAAAGTTCCATCTAGCCCGATATATTGGTTAGTCTCTGGCGGCCTTACTACTGCTGATCTTAGCTTAACAGGCTTATCAGGAGGATTGGGGATAAACCCAGGATCAAGATCGACGTTGCGTATGTATATTAGAGCAGATAATCTTACAGAAGGCCAAGAAACTGGTTATATTCGATTTTATTCTGACCCGTCATTTTCAACCCCGATATCTTCACTACGAACAATCGTGGTGACAGATAGTTCAATAAATTTAAGTATATCTCCTGCCTCTCTAAATGCACCAACTTCTGGAAGCAATTATTCCGCTAACTTTAGTGCATCTAATGGCAGTGGTATTTACAGTTACAGTTGTACTAGTGGTAACTTACCAGTGGGTCTTACACTAGATACCGGCGGAAATTTATCTGGAACAGTAATAACTGCTGGTAGTTACAGCTTTACTATTACAGCTAGAGATTCGAACAATGCACTGGGATCAAGATCGTATTCTGGAAATATAACTGCTAATGAAACAGTAACCGCTCCTACTCAAGTTAATAGCACCACCAAGTGGTATTATCGTTTCGACTATGGCATTCCAAACGGAATATTTACTATTAATGGATCAACCAATGTATTAGATGCCCGCGGAACATATTGGGCATTAGGTGACTTTGGTGGTTCTACTGGAACCGCAACATTTACTATAGTATTCAACGGTTCAGGAACTACTAGAGTAGTAACAATTCAATCTGTCTAACTAATTACTCTTGACAAGCTAATTACTATACTGTATAATAGTAATTACCTTGGAGAATAATCATGGACGAACGTATTGAAAAAGCGTTTGCTGTAGCCAATTATATGGCTACTCTTTCAAATCAACGCAGAATAATCTTAGAAGAATTTAATCAAAAATTAGTCTACTATATCAACGGCGGCACATTTAACATTACCTCTGAACTTATTAATTTCACGAAAACAGCATTGGATCTGGGGCATGATACTGATGTAGCATTTATAGATGCTAATAATTTTCCAGTAGTAATACCTCAAGTACAAGAATTTTTTGATACAATAGTAGGAATTTATTTCGAAGTGTTAAACGAGTACTCGGCCAAATTTACTGAAATCAAATCAAAGAGAAAAATTGGAGACATCATCGAGTTATGACACGCGGTGCGATAATCTTTGCTCTTAATAACGGAGGCATTGACTATGTCAAATTAGCTGTCTTTGCAGCCGAACGAGTAAGAAAGTATTTACAAATTCCTGTAAGTATTATAACAGACAGCCCTGACTGGTTACAAGAATCTTGTCCAGATCATTGTTTTGATAAAATTATTGTTTTACAAGATGATGCTAGCGGTCAGAAAGAATTCCACGATGGCACTGTGATATCAAAAAAGTTTGATTGGAAAAATCTGTCTAGAAATCAAGTTTACAATTTAACACCCTATGATAAGACACTAGTATTAGACAGTGATTATATCATTAGTTCTAGTATATTAAAATCTGCGTTTGATATAGATGCAGATTTCCAAATTTACCAACGCAGTTTTGATATTGCAGGTTGGCGAGATAAAAGTGCATTTACTAGATTAAACAGTTACAGTATTCCCTTTTATTGGGCAACTGTATTTGTCTTTGAAAAAAATTCTATTAGCCAAGCATTTTTTAATCTAATAACTTACATTAAAGAAAATTGGCAATACTTTAGAATGTTGTATAATATTGATTCTATGGCATTTAGAAATGATTTTGCATTTAGTATTGCTATACATATAATGAACGGAAAAAGTAATGGCGGCTTTGCCACAGAATTACCTGGCACAATGTCTTACATATTAGATAAAGATATTCTTTTAGACATTGACAATAATAAAATGAAGTTTTTAGTTGAAAAACAAAATTATTTTGGCGAATACATTCTTGCAAAAACCAACGGAATAGACGTACACGTAATGAATAAATTTAGTCTATCTAGATTTATTGAAGGCGGCACTGGTGTCTAAAGGTTTCTTAGTCCTCGCTCAAAATACAGAAGATGTCGACTATGTACAACAGGCGTATGCGCTGGCCCTAAGTATTAAATTTAGCCAACAACTAACAACAAATATTTCTTTAATTACAAATAACGAAGTTCCTGAAGAATATAAATGGGCGTTTGACAACATTATACCTATACCTTGGTACAAAGAAGGTAATAGATACCAAGCAGAAAATCGTTGGAAATTCTATCATGTTACTCCTTACGAGGAAACAATAGTATTAGATACTGACATGTTGTTATTAGAAGATATAACCGAATGGTGGCATTATTGCAGTAACCATGATTTAAAATTTTGTGGACGTATTAAAAATCATAAAAATGATATTGTCGTCGATACTGTCCACAGAAAATCATTTACTACAAATAAATTAACTAGTCCTTACTTTGCACTACAGTATTTTAAAAAGACAATGCCTGCGTATGAATTTTATAAAGTGTTAGAATTTGTTTGCAACAATTGGGAATGGTGCTATACGCAGTTTGCACCTAACGAGTATCAAAATTGGTTAAGTATGGATTTAGCAACAGCGATTGTTATTGAAATAACAGGCATGCATAATGTAATTGATACCTGTAGCCCATTAGAATTTACACACATGAAACCAGCTATACAAGGATGGGATATGGCTCCCATAAGCTGGCAAGATGGTGTACATACTGTATTAACTACTAGAGGTGATTTAGTAGTGGGAAATATTAAACAATCAAAACTATTTCATTATGTAGAAAAGAATTTCTTAACTGATAAAATTATCAAACGATTAGAGGAGTTAGCTGATGGCCAAAAGAAAACCACAGATTAATCTACCTCATAAGTATTATATCTACTATGATAAAAAGACTGGTGAAATCTTTTCAGTAAGTAATGAAAAGACATCGAGATATGAACACGGTATTGAAGTTAACTTTGAAGATGCTGAACCTTTTTTAACGGGCAAGCGTCAGTTTAAAGACTATCAAATTGGATATCACAAAGATTCTGGAAAAACAACTGTACTTTCAACCACTAATGAATTTTCAGGATATGTCTTTAACAACAGAGTCTTTGAATGGATTACAGAATTTAACAATAGTGCTGAGTGTATTGTTGAATGGAATTTGAGAGATAGGGTTTGGAATTTTAGTTTAAGTAGAGATTTTAAAAATACTTATAATTCAATTTTATCATCTAAATTAGTATTTTTTGTCACATTAGAAAATGATAGTGATTTTTTAATTAGAACTATTTTTATAGCAACACAAGAATTATTAACATCGGATTGTGTGACAGTACCGTTTGAATCTGACATTGAAACTAAACTAGAAAAAATTGCTATTAGCAGTAAGTTAGTTTTTAAAACTTATGGATTAAAGGTTATATATGAGTAATATTATAAAAGTTATTGATCAGGACATAGTATTTTTAAGTTATGATGAACCAAATGCTGAGAAGAATTATGCAGACTTATGTAGCAAAGTACCGTGGGCTAAACGTGTTCACGGAGTTAAAGGTAGTGATGCCGCACACAAAGCCTGCGCCGCTAAAAGTGAAACTGAATATTTTATCACGGTTGATGCAGACAATATTGTTGATCCAAAATTCTTTGAAGTTGAAATTGATTTAGACGCTCTCGGGCTTACAAGCGAGAATGTCTTTAGCTGGTGCGGAAGAGTGCATGTTAACGGACTCATGTACGGCAACGGCGGTTTAAAAATGTGGACACGCAAATTTGTCAACGAAATGAAAACACATGAAAACTCAGATCCAGACGATCCTAAAGGTCGAGTTGAGTTTTGCTTTGATGAGAGGTATTATCAGTTTAACGAAAATTATAGCGAGAGCTTTACTAACGCTACTCCGTTTCAAGCATGGAGAGCAGGGTTTCGCGAAGGTGTAAAGATGTCTTTAGATCAAGGAGCAAAGGTTCCTGATGTTAAAAAAGTCTGGTGGCAAAATTACCAACGATTATTAATATGGTGTACAATTGGTGAAGATGTAGAGAATGGTTTATGGTCTTTATACGGCGCCCGCGAAGGAGCATATCTAACCAATTGTACTGATTGGGATTATAGCCAAGTACGAGATTTTGAGTATCTTACTGAGCAATGGAAAGAAAAGTATAGTAAGATTACTCCGGACATGTTGTCCTATGAAGTTATGGGATTGGGTGAAACATTAAAGCATGACTGTGGTTTAGAATTAGCAGACCTCGGCGAAGACGGTTCTAAATTTTTTAAACAAATATATCTAAACACTCCTAGGATAATACGTCAACGTAATGTATGATATTATTTTTATAGGAAAGAATGACAGTGATTTTTATAGACTAAAATCACGATTTCTTAATGCTAAACGTGTGCCGATAGAAAGCGATATCTATTCAGCATTAATATCAGCATCTAAAAAATCATTTACTAAAATGTTCTGGGTTGTATGGGACAATCTAATTATAAATGAATCTTTCAATTTTGATTATAAAGTTCCAGAGTGGGATATGACTTATAATCATGTATTTCAAAATGGGGATTTTTTTGACGGAGTTTGCTTATTTCCGAAAAATTTAAAAGTAAGCAAACGAGAAGCTGACTATAGATTTTTTACAAATAAAAAAGAAGTAGATGTACTAGCAAGTGCCCCGGCTCCTTACCAACAATTTAAGATTAATAACTACGACGAGTACTTGCTAGCTTTAGAAACGTGTACTACAGATATGTTCTGGGCAGTGTGGTCTAACATAGAAGTCCTGGATACTTCAATTTTTAATTTACAATTTAGCTATCATAACACTTACGATAAACAAGAAAATCATGTTTGGAAAAATTTATGTAATGATGCAGAATCTTATATAAGCGGACTAACATTGTTTAGCAAAACTAAGCAAGTTTCAAAAAAAGAAGTTAACTATAAAATGTTAATTAATAGAAAGGAGTATGACATTGTTGCAAGCCGATTTCGATATCCTAGATATTACATTAACACTTACGAAGAATATTTAAAAATACACCAAACAGAAACTGCACCTTTATTTTGGTGTATTTGGCCAGAAATCCAAGTTACTAAAGAGTCTGTTTTTGATCTGTACTATGACCCATTAGACGGCACGTATGACTACGACAGAACAGAAAATCATGTGTTCAAAAATCAAGATATAGAAGAAATCAAATATAACGGCTTGATGTTACTTACTACACAAAAAGCGCCTGTGAGTAAAAAAGAGGTTGATTTCCGATATATTATAAACAAGAAAGAACACGACGAAATAACCAGCTCGCTAAGACCCTACGACATTGTTTTTATCAGCTATAATGAGCCAAACGCAGAAGAAAATTGGAATTTGTTAAAAACATACTTTCCTAGGGCTAAACGTATACACGGAGTTAAAGGCATACATAAGGCACATATAGAAGCCGCAAAACTAGCAACAACTCCTATGTTTTGGGTTGTTGATGGTGATGCTGTTATAGCAGATAGTTTTGATTTTAGTTTGATGTTGCCGCAATATGATCGAGACATTGTTCATGTGTGGAAAAGCCAAAATCCAGTTAACGGATTAGTTTATGGTAACGGTGGAGTTAAACTATTACCAACCAATTTAACTATAAATGTAGATGTAACTAGTCCTGACATGACTACAAGTATTAGTCCTCGATTTAGGGCAATGGATGAAATTTCTAATATTAATAATTTCAATACAGATCCATTCACTACATGGCGTTCAGCGTTTCGTGAGTGTGCTAAACTAGCAAGTAAAACCATAGCCGGGCAAATAGATGCGGAAACTACTGAGAGATTAGACGCTTGGTGTACACTCAGTGATACTGCTCAATATGGATTTTATGCCTACTCGGGCGCACTCGCCGGCAGACAGTATGGTCAAGATAATGCCGGCAATATACCGGCATTAGCAAGGATCAATAACTACAGTTGGCTAGAAGTTATTTTTAATTCTCAACAAAATCATTTATCATTGGAAACGCTTCAGTAATTGCTTCTGCACATGCCTTAGCAATTTCTTGATGCTCTAATTGAGTTCCATTGCCTGCACGTAACTCAATATAGTGTACCCAACTACGCAATGTTCCATTCATATATAAACGACTTACAGTAAGTCCCTCAGGCAACACAGCACGAGCTTGTTCTTTGGCAATACCGTTTTTAATGGCCCAGGCGTATTCTTGTTTAACACTAAACAGTACACGTTTTTGAGCACGTTCCCATTCAATAGCTAACAACTTTTGTTCTTCATTGTTGGGGTCAAATGCTACACTATTTTGCCTGTTCTTTGTGTCTTGAAATCTTGCTTCACGCAATACAAACGCTTCGTCGAGCTCAGCGGTAGGATCTGCATATCGTTGACTAAATTCTTGGAAGCTAAAACTTCGATGACGCAACATTTGACGAGCAATATCACGAGTTGTGGTGATTTCTAAACAAGCACTAGCCATTTCTAAAGGAGACCAATGTTTGTGTTTGACTAGATACTTGATTAGTTTTTCACTAGTTTCTGTGTTAAATTGATTGCTAGGATTACTTACCCTAGCGCAAAATGCAATTAGTTCTTGTACATCATACATGCCTTCTGCAACCATTTCTTTGCTAGGCTTACTAACACTAATTAATTTTACTTTCATCTAAGTTTTCTTTCTTTAAGGAATTTTTTGGTTGTTTTTTCAATATCTTTTTTAACACGTTCTGTATCAAGTTTAAAATCTATGTTATCAATTCTTTGTTCATAGGTCTTAAATAATTCAGACAGCGATTGTTCAAAAGACTCCCAACCTTCACGTTTAGTCTTTGCAGTAACTTTTATTTCCCAAACTTTTCCGTCTTTAAATGTGATCAATACTGCATGTAAATACCTAAGAGGTAACACATTAAGTTTTATCTCTCCGAATACTTCGGGCCAACATTCAATTACTTCTTTGGGAAGAGTTTTTCCCGGTTCGGTCACACTGTATCTTTAGCTTTCTTTTTAGCAGGTGCAAGTTCTTCAGCTTTGCGTCTAAATTCAGCCGCTTGCTTTGCAAACTTATCTGCTTGACTACGATAGTGTTTTGCTTCAGCTTCCGAGTCAGTAAAAGAAGTTACTTCTGGAGCTGTTTCGTTCACACTCGCAGATGTAGTTTTACCAACATCAGCAGTTTCAGAAGGCATAGATCTTGCAGATGCAACTTCAACTACTTGAGTCTTATCGTGACTACCTGGGGCAATACACAAGCCGTCGACCGCAATACCACGTTGTTCAGCAATAATTTGATTAAGTTCTGACAACAATACAGATACACCGATTGTTGGGGTCATCTCAATTTGATCAGTACTGACTTTTACCAAACGACGAGTTGAATGTAAATTTGGCAACATTCTGCTTCCGTCTGGAAATTGTGTGCGATCTAATGCCTCTGCAAATTCGTATGCTTCTTGGGCAGATGAACTTTCGACGCAATTAATAATAGCATTATGCATCTCATCTGGCATGCTTTCTGTTGGTATAACTAGTGCGCTATAAGCGTCACCAGGTAGTGTTCGATAAGCAACTAGTACTTTTTTACCTGTTGCTTTGATTCTACCTACGTGTTTTAATGATTGCATAATTATGCTCCTGTTTTTGCAGTCTCAGCTTGTTTAGCAACCTGATCCAAAAATGCTGTTAGTTTAGTATATGTTTGTCCTACAGCCGCATATTCGTTCGGCTTAAATGCACCACGTGAACTGGCAATATCGATGATTACTTTCATTGCGTTTAAATCATTGATAGTAAGATCGTTGTTTGCTTCTTGCGTTGCAGGTGCTTCTTGCTCTGCTGTATTTTGTTCTACATTATCAGTCATGGTATCTCCTTTGTAAAATACAATAGTAATTATCTTTGTTGTAAATGTGGGCAGGCAATTGTGAAGAAACTAAGTTCTTTTTCACTTTCAAAACCGATAGCTGTTGTATAGATAAATGTGTTGTTATCTAGTGCAATCCCTTGCCCTATATAATACCTATTATTTAGATTATTTTTGATCCAGGTATTAATGTTTTTGATTAAGCTAGGAGTGTATCTATCTAATGTTGTGTACTTAAAATGAGGGCAGGCAAACTCAACCCTCCGTAAGTCAAAATAGTTTAGAGGATTGGGTTTACCATTTTTAAGTGCCATCTTAAGCCGTTTCTTTAACTTCTTCGTAATAAGCATACTCGCCAAATGGCGGCACAATCTTATTGTTTCCGTGAATGATAAAAACTGTATCACAGTAATCTTCATCACCCCATGAGCCCCAAGGATAACCATCAGTGAACATGATAAACTTTTTAGGATGAATATCATTTTCTTTCATGTACTCCCAATTGGCATCAAACTCAGTGCCACCACCGCCTACTGGTTGGTAGTCATCAAAATCGTCCATTGAGTAACCATCAAAGTCTGCTTCGTTATAAACACGAGTATCAAAACACCATACTTTAATTTTAAATTCTTGATACTCTTGCATGATGCCTTTGATCTCTGTTAAGAAATCTTTGGCTTGCTCATCACCGATCGAACCTGACATATCAATTGCTACACAAATATCAATTGTTTCTTTAAAGTTAGTACCTGGAAGAATAGCACCCATGTGCCAGCCTTTACGGTTAGGACGCATAAAACTAAAGTCGTTCTTAATAGTACTTTGGATTTGCTGACGGATAATTTCACGCCAGTTCATCTTAGGTTCTGTAAGTTCCTTAATCATTCGTTGAATGTTAGCCGGTGTATTTCCTGCACCCGCTGCCTGTGCCGCTTGCATTGTTGCTTCGCGGATTTCATCACGAATCTGTTTTAGTTCTTCTTTAGAGTAACTAGGCTTATTTCCGTTAGCATCTTTGTCACCCCAGTCAACGTGATCGTCAAGTAATTGACCTAATGCCGCTAAACTTTCTTCGTCATGCTTTTCAAAAATATCATCGTATACTTGTTCAGAACTCCAATTATAATACTTTGGGTCATGAAAGATTTTAATATCTGGAGGAGGTTCGCCGATGCGGTCACGTACTAATTGACCGTTTACACAATAGTCTGCCGCCGCATTAAAAATACGACGATCTCTGCCTTCAGTACGGGCCAGGTGATCAAATACATTATGCAGAATCTCGTGTGCAATAACAAATTCAATTTGCTTAACAGTAAGGGGTTCAAAAAATGGTCGGCTAAAAAATATAGTACGACCGTCAGTAGCCGCTGTCATACACCAATCTGTAGCTTCTTCAATTTTAAGGCGTGTAGCCATGTTGCCAAAGAATGGATGACGTAGTAGCAAGCCTACCCGTGCTACAATAATTTTATCAATAATTGGATCTGTATGTGACATTTTTGCTCCTAATGTTTCAGTATGTATATATTATAACAGGACCCGAAGGTCCTGTCAATTAACCTAAGCTCAATTAACGGCTTTCTTTTTCAGTAGCCTGTGCAATATACTTACCAAACTTTTGATGGAACGCTTCAAAACAGTCGATCTCATCTGGATCTAATGGCAACTTGTAGCTAGACAATGCCAACTTAGTTCCCATAATAACCAATTCTGTTTCAAAATTATCCATCATAAATTGGAAGAAGTTGTTAACTTGGCTATTCCAATTTTTGGCATTTTTATCGCAAGCATCTTTAAGCTCGTAGCATAGTGACACAGTTAAAGAATACATTGCTGAAATCTCTTTAGATTCCATTTTCTTAACTTTGCCTGACAGGATATCTGTAGGGTTAGGCATCTTGCTTGAAATCTTACGGTGTGCCATAAACTTAACTGCAAGACCTTCTCCAACGGAGCCGCTGATCAAATCAGTTAGTGTATCATTATCGCAGTCGTCATCGACTAACAACTCGCTAACAAATGACCAGCTACGTGGAGTAGCAAATGCACGTGAGCTAGATTTTGGATCAAAGTCATACAAGTCTTTCTTAGAGAAAGTTAAAAAGCCTACAACATCTTTATGGATCTTGTTTTCAGTAGCCCACTCAAAGTAGTCATCCCAATCAACTGTAAGTTCCAAGTGAACAAAACGGTTAGCCAATGGAGCAGGCATACGGAATGTAACACCCTTGTCTGTTTCACGGTTACCTGCGGCAACCATAACAACATTGTCTGGAAGTTTGTAAGTGCCAACACGACGATTCAAAATCAATTGATAAGCCGCGGCCTGTACACTAGGCGCCGCACTATTCATTTCATCCATAAACAATACAATTTGTTTATGCTTACTTGCCATTTCCTCATCTGGCAATTCGCTTGGGGGAGCCCAAACCATTTTGCTAGTGTTTGAGTCAAAGTAAGGAATACCTTTAATGTCGGTAGGTTCCCAAAGGCTCAAACGAACGTCGATGACATGAGCATCAAGCTCTATACCAAGTTGTTTGATAATGTCCGACTTACCGATTCCGGGAGGACCCCACATAAAGATTGGACGTTTATTTTTAAAAGCCTTACGCAAAGACTTTTTCGCGCCCTTGGGGCTAACTGTCCGGCTAATAACTTCGCTCATACTATTTCCTTTATAAAAATGCGGGTTAAGTTTTACTGTCTATGTATGTATTATAAAGGAAAGCGCAGGTATTGTCAAGCGTTTTTTTGGCTAGCTAACTCTTTTTCACGTTCATTCATGGCCTTAATTAGCCCAAATTTTCTAATGTCGTCGGAAAACAAATACAGCTCAAAACTTTTACGTTCGGAGAACACTGTAATACTTTGGTTTGTGAGATAATACGGACAATCAATGTATCTTTCCAAAAAGATAATTGTTTGTGGACTAAGCTCGATTGGCTCAGTAAATGGAACTTCATACATATGAAGTTCTAAGGTATTGGTTAGAAAATCAAATCCCTCATCACTTAATCGAAAAGCATTTTTTTTATTTGCTCGATTTGATTGCCACCATTTGTGAGAATACAAATTTAAATTGGCATCGTCTATACTTTTACCCCAGTGCTGTAAAAATATTTTGGTTAACACATCTCTGTTAATCATTTTAGAACAGTGCCCTGGGTTAACATGACAACTTGAAAATTAGTAGTGCCAAAAGTTAAATTTAATTTTTTGGCTAAGTTGCGAGCATGTCCAGGATTACTGAATGACACTTTTTTATATTTTGGGCCTGGGTAACTTGTTAGGCTATTTGAGCTTTTTAAATTGAAGGGTTCATTCTTATAGAACACAGCCCAGATGGCTTCGGCCTCGAGGATCTGCTCGCTTTTATAAGTTTTCTTATCTATGTGCTCTAATAGCACTTTTGGCTTAGGTCTTGACATAATATGCGTCCGAGTAATATACGCATATATTTATCTCTATTTAGGGTCTTCTAAGCCACCACCGTCCATTGTTACAGTTACAACTTCGGTATCGATACTGCGTTTTAATGCAGTATACATGCTTTCGTAGTCTTGATGTAGTTGATCCATTAATTCAATAAGGGCTAGATTCATTAACCTAGCCTGCTGAATCGGAATCTTAACCTCTTTGCTCTGAGATAGTTCTGCGGCTCTTACCAGCTGAGCAAATTGAGTTATAGGACTTAGGTTAATCTGATTTTGCATTTGCCAATACCGTTTTCATTTCAAGCTCTGATTTAAAAGGACCTTTGCTTGGGTAACGCTCGATAGTGATTGCTTTTGGACAGAAACTCTTAACCCATCCCTTGTCAAATTTAATTACATAATAGCCTGCACAGTACAAGCTCTTACTGGCATTTGATTTTGTAAACAACGGTAGTTTACGTTGGACATCATACATTGCATTGTACGGTTTGCAACTAGTCGGATATCCGTGACATTCATAGACATCCGGTTGTGTAACTTTTACTTTAACACTTGTTAAAAAGAATCCTTGTCCAAATTGTTTAGTAAGATCATCTTTTTTATTAAACATAACTTCACCATTGGTGCTACTAAGAACAAATTTATTATTTTCTTTTTTATGTAGTGTGGCAATTTTATTGCCGTCTTTTTCCACAATCCAAAATTTGCCATCTACAATTGGTTTTGCATATATCTCTGTCATAATTATTTCCTATCACCAAATAACTGTAACAAGTTTAAAAACAAGTTGATAAAGTCCATATACAATGTCAACGCACCACTAACTTCAGCGGCTGGTGTTGTATCTACACTTAGTTCTTCACGAATGCGTTGTGTGTCGTATGCTGTTAATCCTAGGAAGATTATAATTGCTAATGCTGAGATTACCATGGCCATAACACTTGATCCGATAAAGATGTTTACAATGCTGGCAATAACGATAGCAATCAATCCTACGAACATCATTTGACCCATTGAGCTTAGATCCTTTTTGGTAAAATAACCATAGCCGCTCATCACACCAAACAAGATTGCCGCACCCATAAATGCACTAACAATACTGCCCATGTTGAATACAGCAAAGATCATAGAAAAGCTCAAGCCCATAAGCGCCGCAAAACCATGTAGGCATAACTGTGCAGTACCTTTACTAGGGTTGTTACCTAGCACATAGCTAACACCAAAAATGGCCGCTAATGGAGCAAAGATCACAATCCACTTGAGTACACCTGTAAAAAAGAATTGTAGCAACTCTGGGCTAGTACCCACAAAGTAACTGACCAGCATGGATACAACAACTGCCAGACCCATGTGTCCGTAAACACGGCCCATCGCAGAGTTAATTTCCTCTGCTGAACGATAATTTAGAACACCGCCACTTGTATAATTTGCACCAAACATATTAATCTCCTTATTGATCTAAAGGTAATGTATTCCACTCTTTAATCAGAGTGAGTACTTCTTCTTCCGAGTTGCAAAGTGTCTTGGTAGTTTTCCATTCTTCTTTTTTATCTCGTCCGCCGATTTCAACCATCCAACCGTTATCGTACCGATTGATGCTGATATTTTCATTTACTTTTGCTAGTTTACTTAGTTGTGACATTTTAGTCTCCTTAAAATTTGTAAATTTCCATTGTATATGTTGGATCTTTAAATATTTTTTCTTTAATTCTAATTTCTAATCTTGTTTTACCACTGTATACTTTAACATTAGCTATTGTTGGATCGATGATTGATGTTACAACCATTGACTTATTTTGCTTGCTAAACTTACATGCGGTATCTAAATATTGTAACGTAGCATTGCTAATTTTAAATCCTGCAAGTGAACAGTTTAATGTGTCCGAGTCTCTAAAGATAGCCAACAAATAATACTCTTTAATAGCTGATACTTTCTTCATCCACCCACTAACGTATAGATTCCAAATTTGTTGTTTATCTTTATTTTTAAAATACTCCGATGACAACTCAGTTTCAGATAGCGGTTGATACATACTTGCTTCAGTAGTTGCAGTTTTTAATGTTTGTACACTTTTGACATCAATTCCAATGTTAGTACCAATACTCACGTCAGCAATACCTTTTCCAGCACCACACCATTTGCCACCTGTGATACTGTCTGCAACGGCATATTCCCATAACTCTTTACCCATACTAGCAGGTCTACCTAACGCAATATGTTTGCGTAACGGTTGTATAACAGGATCAATTTCCTTTTGAAACTGTGTTATAAAATTTGTACCAACTAATTTTGTTAAGTCGGCGACTGGGATAGGTGTTAAGCAAAAAGTCATTTACTTTTAAATCGTTTAAAAAAATTAAATAAGTTTAAAAATCGAGACTTATACGGATCGTTCATTATTGTTTCTGCTATGCTGGGGCGATGAGGGCATCTACCTTGTTTGTAATCACAATCTGCATGGATTGGCTTGTAGCATACTGCACATGTTTTTCTCATTTTATCACTCAAATAAATTTACTGCGGCTTTAGTAGTTGGATATTTTGCCTGGAATGGTTCTGCGTAAGATTGAATATTATCAGCAATCTTTTTCATATCCCACGCATTACAAAATTTTAACATTCTAATACCTACTTGGTCAACCATTTTAGGTATCGCATGTGTTTGAATAGTTTCTTTAATTTTAACTTTAATGTCTTCGGGCTGTGCTGTTAAGTCGCACAACTGTACATTACGTTGATAATCTTCTAATACCCTGTGTTCGTTACCGTTATGGTCTACCCAACGTTGCAACATGAGATTGTTCCAAGAATACCCTTTAGAGTTGCGATCTTGAAACGCTTCCATGAGACCAACTTTATTCTTTGACCCTTTTGTGCGTACTCCCGGATATGCCGAAAACACATTGTCTGATGTATCGCCACGCATACATTTTTCAAACAGCATCCATTCTGGATCTTGTGCTGGCTTAGGCTCGCCAGTCTTTTTGTCTTTAACCGGCTTACCTTTTGCATCAAAGATGCCCTCGTGTGTGATATGTAAATCGCCTACACCGTTGTATTGACTAACAGTGGGACTTACAAGTTGTGCAAAGTCTCCATCTGTTGAAATGATAACATGTTTTGCATCCGGATGACTCTGTATCCAACCTGCAATCAAATCATCTGCTTCTAAGTTAGGATGTTGCATTACTGTAGCATTAGTCTTTTCTGATACGAATTTTTTAAATTCATCAAACGCTTCCCAAAACAACCTGTCTTCTTCTTGCTCTTTAACAGTCATTGCATTACGAGTTTCTTGCCTGTTGGCTTTGTAAGGCTTATAAAAGTCCTTGCGCCACGATCGACCTTCCAAGCAGAATACTACATGAGTGCCACCGAAGTCATTCCACGCTTTCTTAATACTGTTAAGTGTAATATGAAAAGCCATGCCCAACTTAATGTCAGCAGAGCCTTGTACAACGTGTCTAGCACGAAAAAATGTGTTGGCTGTATCAACCAAAATGTATGTCATTTATAATATTCCATGTCTGCCGCAAATATAAATCGGTAATCGATCGAATCGGTGATACCGGGCCTATGCCACAGTTTACTAGGATATACGTTCCAAGTCAATCTATTTGGTTTTAAAAAAAATGTATCTTTAAAATTTGGAGCTCCATCCATGGCAAATTCTGTACCGGTAATATCCGGATTAGATGTAGGCGGAATGTATACGTACCAAATACCGCTTATAGTATCAGTAGTGCCGTCGTTATCACTAATATGATGATTGTGCCAAAATGTATCTCGATCTTCGAGATTCTGATTGTTGGTCATATAAGCCCAACTCATCATATTTTTAATTTTTACTTCTCTTCCTAAAAACATAAAGCAACTGAAAATAAAACTTTGGCGCATTTTTAAAAATGCGGGTTCACGCCTTGCAAACAAATTTTCTTTAGTTTGGAATGGCGGACTGTTAGTAAAATAGTTTCCAGAGTCGATGATTTCTTTTGTGGTGAACATGACCTGTTGATTGTCTTGCTCATTAATAACTGAACTAAAATCGTATTGATCAATATATTCGTTATTTTCAAGTATTTTCATTCTACTTGTGCCTTATTATCTGCAAGTTTAGTTATGTTAATAAAACCAGCAGTATGACGTGACGGATCTTGACCTGCTTCGGCTAGCATATTACCAGCCAAATCTCTAAACCAGCGATCTATAATTTCTTCTTCAGGATCTCCGTCAAAGCCGTAACCGGACTTTTTTAATTCTGCAATAAACAAATCATTCCAATCTAGTTCAAAGAATCCGTTACGTACATTATCTGGATTAACTTTAGTATCTAGTACAGCGACCCAAGCTTCACCCCGGGCAGTAGCACGATCCTTTAGCGTCATTTTAGCCTGTGCTTCTAGTTCTTGTGCTTTAACTGTTTCTGCTTGTGCATTAGCCAACGCTTCTTGGGCTTGACCTTTTTCAAGTTCGAGTTTATCAATCCCAAATAACTTTTTAATCCATTTATTCATTAAGTTCCCCATTCATTTTTAAATAATGGCACTTGTAAACGGTCACTATAACGTAAGCCGTTTTTCATTGCCAATATTGCTACGTTCTTATTGTTCATTGCGTACACACTTTCTACTCCGCCAACTGGCATTAGATAAACGTGTCCTTTAAATCCTGCTTTGCGATAGGCCGCAATAGCGCACTCGGCATCAGCAAAGTCTTGTTCAGTGGCAATTACAAATTTCAAATATGCTGTGCCAACTTCCTCATACTCACAAACTACTTCTGGAAGGATAGCTTCTTCCCACACTTCACCACTACATGGCAGTTTAGCACTTACACTAAATGTAAGTTCTCTGCCTACTACACTGTTCCACTTTTTTAAGAAGCCTTTAAACTCTGGAGTTAGCTTCTGGGTACCATTTGTTTCAAACGTAATCTCTTTCAAATCACGCATCTTGGTATTGTTAATCAAGTCCGGATACGCACGTTGCCAGCCAAGCAACGGTTCGCCACCTGTAATAACTAAGTGTTCATCCTTCCAATGATCCTGAGGAAGAATTTCACAAATACGATCCGCGATTGCTTCACTTGTAAGCATTGGCGATAACTCTTTAAAGTCCGGATGCCATGACGCATAGCTGTCACAACCTGTGCTGACTAAGGGCAAGTCTTCGTATTTTGTAAACGGCGTAATCATTTTGTGTGTTGCCGCAATATCAGTTGCTTCGTGGCTAGATTCACCACGTGGCATACCAAAGCCAGCGCATTTAAAGTTACAACCAAATGTGCGTAAGAAAACAGACGGTACACCCATGTAACGTCCTTCACCTTGGATACTGTAAAACAGTTCTGCTATTTTAATTTTACTCATCTTCATCTCTTTCCAAAAACTGACTTACTTGGTGTTCCGCATCTTGAATTGATTCGGCCCATACTGTAAACGTAGCAATACCTTTACTAGCACTAATATCAAAAGGAACAGTACCTTGCGGTAACCAATTTTCACCAACTTCTCTTTTAATATCGAACTTATTTAGGTCAGTAGTTTTCATACGAAAAATTAATTCATCAGTTAATTGCTTTGCTGTATTCATGTACAATCTCCTTGCTCTGCTAACTTTACTACCGCAGACTTTTCTTTACGCTCTGTTCTAAAATCTTCTACATCTATTATAGCACTTTTTAATGTTTCTGCATAGTTCAAAGCACCTTGTCGTTTCAAACAAACAGTTGATTGTGTATCAATATAACCTTTAGTAAGCAAAGTCCAGATATGATACCAACGTGTTTGAGACCAAAAGTTAGTTCTACTTGTAGTATAGATGGTTACATTAACGCCAGTGTCATCTGCTTCTACCCATACATTATGGTCGCATTCACTACTACCGCATTCGCAAGTAACTCGGTAAACTTTTGAGTCACCCCAATCGTTGTGTTTTAAAATGCCTTCTGCTGGAATTTGATGATTCATTGTAGCACCGGTATGTCTAATTTTTGTACGGTATTTCTCGATGCTGAAATAGAATCAATCATAGAATCAAATTCTTCTTCAGACAACATTGTTTTATATAATGTTAACGCTTGAGCAACCATAACCCCTGCAAGTGCCGCTGCCGAATAGGCTGGGATAAGATCAGAAGTTAAGTTCCAATACTTTACATAAATTTCGTTTAATTCTGTGTCGGATATCATCTTGGGGCAAACTCCTGTTGTAGTTTAATGTTATCAAAAAACTCTTTCTTTGTTCCTGGATCGGTATTAAACGCACCTTTAAGTACAGTAGTCTGTGTTAACGAACTATGTGCCATAATGCCTCGATTTTCACAGCATCCGTGCGTAGCTTGAATGTATACAGCTACATTTTCTGAATCTGTAGCCTTCATAATTTCTCTTGCAATGTCATTACAGAGTTCTTCTTGTAGTGTTCCTCGCCGAGCACACCATTGTGCGATACGAGTATATTTAGAAAGACCAATGAGTTTATTAGCGGCAATGATACCGATGTAGGCAACCCCAGCCACAGGCTGGTGATGATGAGAGCACATGGACCGTAGCTCACTGCGAACCACGAGCAT
>Ga0209550_10000624_pt1 | contig 33655 bp, 32 predicted proteins | sample LauGreSuBDMM15SN_2_FD_187567 | JGI IMG/M metagenome (GOLD analysis project Ga0209550, IMG submission 187567) | Freshwater lake microbial communities from Lake Michigan, USA - Su13.BD.MM15.SN (SPAdes) (version 5) | ecosystem: Environmental > Aquatic > Freshwater > Lake | place: Lake Michigan... | reverse complement strand
CCCTGCCCCGGCCCCCGCGAACGTCCACTCGAACCGCCTCGTCCTCGACAACTACGAGTCCCCCGCCGCCCTGAGTGTTTGTCACGTATTACGTGACAAACCGATCGTCCTCGCCCTCGGCCCGGAGCGCGGTTGGTCGGCCGCGGAACGCGATCTGTTTCGCGCGCAGGCTTTCACGTTCGCGCACTTGGGCCCGCGCGTGCTCCGCACCGAGACCGCCGTCATCGCCGCCGTCGCCCTCATACGCGCCAAGCTGGGCCTGCTTTGATCGACCTGACAGAGCCGGGCTGAGCGCCAAAACCATTAAGACTTCGGCCTTTTTTATTTACGACGCCCCGCACATTTGACCGATGCCGCTACGGGAGCTGGGGGTGGAGCGGTGCGCGCGTGTCGGGGGCGACTGGGTAGACGGCACCGTGTTTTTCGAGTGACGCGATCAGGCCGGTCATCATGCGGCGGAGTTCGGCGGGCGCGGAGGGCGCGAGATTGGTTTGCTCGAAGGGATCGCGGCCGAGGTGGTAGAGTTGGTAGTGGGAATTCTCCGACGCGGCGGACGGGAAATAATGGTAAACCACTTTCCACGCACCGTCACGGTAGCTCGTCCAGTAGTCGCTGCGGTGCGGTGCGTGCGGATAGTGCATCAGAAAAGCCTCCGCGCGCTGGGGGTCGCGGCGGCCGGCGAGCAGGTTATCCAGGCGAGCGCCGTCGACCGGATGGCCGCGCGGAACGGTGGTGCCGGTGACGCCGAGGATCGTGGGAAACAAATCCATCACCGCCGCCTGTTGGCTCTGGATCGCACCGGCGAGAATCGGAAGACGTGTTTGGTTCGCATTCGCGGTGGCGGGCTTGGCCCAGGCGGCGATGAAGGGCACGCGCATCCCGCCTTCGTAGTGCGAACCTTTCTTACCGCGCAGCGGAGCGGCGCAGGCGACCGCGTGTTCGTGACCGAGGGGCGCATCGGAACCGTTGTCCCCCAGGAAAAAAATCAACGTATTTTCTGCGACGCCAAGGGCCTCGAGATGGTCGAGGAGATCTCCGAGCGACTTGTCCATACCCTCGACGAGTGTGGCGAAGGCCTGCGCGTTGGCGGGTTTTCCGGAATTTTTGTAGTTTGCGGCGAAACGCGGGTCCGCCTGGAACGGTGAGTGCACCGCGTAATGTGCGAGGTAGAGGTAGAATGGCTGGTTGGCCTTGGCCGCTTGGCTGACGTGCGCCTTTGCCTCAAGGGTGAGCGCCTCGGTGAGGAAGAGATCGGTGCCGTGGTATTTAGCGAGGTGCGGGACGGCGCTGGAGGCACGCTTGCCGCCATGGCCGAAATTCTCCTGCGCGTAGTAGCTGCCCGGCGCGCCGATGGATGCGCCGCCGACGTTGGCGTCGAAGCCGAGGGTGAGCGGTTCAGCACCGGCGCTGGCTCGGGGGCCAAAATGGCCTTTGCCCACGTGGATGGTCTTGTAACCTCCGGCCTGCAACAAGCCGGCCAACGTGACGTCGCCGCGCTTGAGTCCCTGCCAGTTCCAGTCCGGAGCGCCCTTCGGACCGGCATTATTGGTGTCCGGATTGATCCAGTTCGTCGTGCGATGGCGCGCGGCGTTCTGACCGGTCATGATCGCGATGCGGGTGGGCGAGCACACGCTCATCGCGCAGAATTGGTTGAAACGAATACCGCGGGCGGCGAGACGCTCCATGTTCGGCGTGCGATAATAGTCGTTGAGCGGATAACGTTTCGCTTGGCCTGCGGCGTCCGTGAGAAACGGCAACGACGTATCCATTATGCCCATATCGTCGACGAGGATCACGACGATGTTGGGACGCGCCGCCGGCGCGGATGCGGCGCCAGCGTGGGTCACGAGGAATGCGCAGAGGACAGCAGCGAAGAGACATTTCATGGGGACAGGGGATAGGTGTGAGCGAAAACGCTCCCGACCGTGGCGGCGCGGCGCGCCGAGGCGAATGGCAAATTCACCTTTGGATTCAAAGGCATGATCACCCTGCCCGCGCCCATCGGCCCGATCTTCGCGCGAGCGCGACCGTCGCGACGGCGGGCGGCGGGCGACCCCTGCGGAAGTGGCCGAGGCCCAGACTTCCCGTACGACGCCGCCGTTCGATTTTTTTGCACCATTCTTTTTGCCTCATGCGGGAGCGGTCGCGGGGCAGAGACGGGAGAATCCGACGCAGAGGAAACAATCAGAAAACCGGCTGACACGGTCTGGGGGTGGGAGCCTTCAGGGACCGGATGGTTGGCGCGGAAGGCCGTCCTTCGGGCGGCGCCATCGCTGCGGCCAACGACCCCTGGGACGTGCGACGAATCTGCTCCGCGCTTGCATTCCGCGCAACGCCCGCGTGTTTTCTCGCGTCTCTCGCCCGTATGAATTTGCCCAATATCCTCACTCTGTCGCGCGTGCCGCTGATGTTCGCGGTCGTCGGACTGATGTATTCGGATGCACCGTGGGCGAACAACGCGGCGTTCTGGCTGTTCATTGCGGCCGCGCTGACGGATTGGCTCGACGGTAAAATAGCGCGGGATCGCGGGATCGTCTCTGACTTCGGGCGCTTCATGGACGCCGTGATCGATAAGGTGATGGTGCTCGGGCTGATGATCGCGCTCGTCAATGACAAGGCGAACTTTCTGGGGCACGATATCGTCGCGATGGTGCTCCTGCTCTGCATCCTGTGCCGCGAATTTGCGATCTCCGGGCTGCGCATGGCCTTGGCTCGGCAAGGTCAGGTCGTTGAAGCGGACACGGGCGGCAAGGTGAAGACCTTTGCGCAATTGAACGCGATCGGCTGGCTGATCGGTGCGCGGATGTTGGAGCAGGGTCATCCGGGCGTGTTTACCGGCGAAGACCATGATTGGGTTCAAAGGGCGCGGATCATCGGAATCGGGCTCTACGTTTTGTCAGCGGTGCTCACGATGACATCGGGGTATGCTTATTTTCGGCGGCACGGACACGTGTTGTTCAAATAGCCCATGCGGTTGACCCCACCGACGTGGACACGCCGCTGGCCCTCGGCACTCGTGGTGAATCTAGCCACCCTCGGCCCGGTGGGAGGGCGTTTGCCGGCACCGGGCACGTGGGGCTCGCTGGTGGGGGTCGGTTATTTCTGGTTCGGCTTCGCGGGACTTAGCGCGACTTGGACGGTGTTCCTGAGCGCGCTGGCGGCCTACGTGGCGGTGGCGATTTGCGGCGAAGCTGAGATCCGTTTGCGCCGACAAGATCCCGGCGACGTCGTGCTCGACGAGTGTGTGGCGATTCCGTGGTGTTTTCTGGGTTGGCCGGCATTGGTCGCGGTGGTGCCGGCGTGGGTAGCGTTGCTGGCGGGATTCGCCCTGTTTCGTTTCTTCGACATCGCCAAACCGTGGGGGATTGCACGCCTCCAACGGCTCCCCGGCGGTTGGGGTGTGGTGGTCGACGATCTGGCGGCGGCGCTGGCGGCGTGTGCGACCCTGCATCTCGGGGTCTGGCTCTGGACGATCATCGGCCGCTAGGGTTCGCGCCGGCGGACGAGCGCGGGAGGGGGGCTATTTGGCGGCGCGATTGCGGCGCAGGAGAAACTCAATCCGCATGCTGCTACTGAGACCGAGTTCATGGCCATCGGGGCCCCAGAGGGTGCGAGCACCGAGCGTGAAAAGCAGCTGCGTGCGAGCCGCGGGGTGAAGTTTCCACGGCACCACGACTTCGGGGCGGAGCGCGTAGACGTTTTTGTTTTCGTCACTCACCCAACGGCTGCTCGTGACGGTCGCGGTCAGCGACGCGCGGAGGCGGGTCCATTCCCGCGCGGCACCGGCGACGTAAATGAGGGAGTTGGCGTGCAATTGATTGCGCCCGAAGTGGGCGGACATCGGGGTACGCTCGAGCAAATCGGCGCCGACGCTGGCGTATCCAAGAAGTTTCCACGCGGGCACGAGCGGACGCGTCGCGGCGACGTAGGGCTGGAAATGGCGGTGGCCGTCGGTGAGGGCCTGCGGGGGCCGACTGAGAGGCGTCTGGTAAATGAAGCCTACGCTGACACCCGCGCCATTATTGAGCGAAGGCAGCAGGTGTTCGCACCGGGTGCCGAGTCGGATGCCGGCCAGTCCGTAGCCGGCGGCGTCGCTGATCCCATGGGTAAAATAGGTCTGCAGCTCGGCACTGCTCTCAATATTTTCGCTGACCTTGGCCCGACCGCCGAAGGGCACGCGCAGATAGTCGCGGCGGAGCAGATCGCCGAAGTGCGGCCGAATATAGAGTCGCAACGCCCCCGTGCGGTCGAAACCCGGGAGCCGGTCGGTGAGGAGATCGGGCAACCCATCAATGAACTCCGCGATATCCCAGCCCGCACCGGGATTCACTGCAGGAGCGGCAGGAGAGGACTCGGCCGCGGGCAGCGACGCAAGGAGACCGGCGCACAATAACGGGAGGACGACGCGCCGGAACCAAGAAGGGTAACAGAGAGCCGAAAGCACAACGCGAGGGTCAGTCCAAGACGCGGAGATGCTCCACCGGCACTTTTACGAGCAGGCCCTGTTGCAGCACGTCGACCGAGAGGACGACGCCCTGCGGGTTGCTGGGGTCGTCGACGAAACCCTCGAGCCCGTAGAGCGGCCCGCCGATGATTTTCACGTGTTTTCCCTTGGTGAAAAGGGGCATGACGCTCAACTCGAAGCCGGACGCGACGATCATCTTCACGTCGGCGAGTTGACGAAGAAATCGCGGTTCGTCGGTGACGGTGATCGCGCGTGCGAGCAGCTCTTGCTGGTAGATGCGCGATTTCTCCTCGACCGGTACTTGGGCGAAGACGTAGCCGGGGAAGAGCGGCTTGGTGAATTTTTTCGTCTGCTGCGCGTAGTGGCGCACGCTCACCACGAGAGCGAGGTAGTGCTCAAATTTTTCCGCCGCCATGAGGGCGGCGAATTTTTTTTCGCACCGAGGTTTGGTGTGACAGACCAGCCAGAAGTGATCGTTCATCCGCTCAGTTTTTCAGGAGGAAACGAAGGGCGGCGTGATAACCCTCGAGGCCAAGCCCGGTGATGACCGCGATGCACGCCGGGGCGGTCAGCGACGTGTGGCGAAACTCCTCGCGCTTGTAGATATTTGAGATGTGAACCTCGATGGTCGGGAGATGGGCGCCCAAGAGCGCATCGCGCAGGGCCACACTCGTGTGGGTGAAAGCGCCGCCGTTAATGACGAGACCATCGAATTTCGCGTCGGCCAATGCAGCGATTTTATCGATCAGGGCGCCCTCGTGGTTCGACTGGAAAAACTCGAGCTGCGCCGACGAGGCGAATTCAGCGCGCAGGGCGTCTGCGAGATCGGCAAGGGTCGCGCGGCCATAGATCTCCGGCTCGCGTTTACCGAGGCGGTCGAGGTTGGGGCCGTTAAGAATGGCGATGCGTTTCATGGGGCGAGTGACGGAACACACGGAAGCGGCAGAAGTGAAGATCCAACTTTTCCGCCAGAACAGGCGCCTGCGGGGAAAACTAGAACGGGTTCTCCGTGCCGATGAATTCCCACGGAAGTTTGAATTTTTTCGAGAGCTCAGCGGCGAGGGCCTTCACTCCGTGGACCTCGGTGGCGTAGTGACCGCAGAGGTAGAGGTTGAGTTTTTCCTCCTGCGCGCGGTTGAAACAGTCTTCGCGCAATTCACCGGTGACCAGCGTGTCGACGCCGGACGCGAGGAGTTCCGGCACGGCGCTGTAACCGCTGCCGCTGCAAAACGCGACGGCCTCGGGCGCGGCGGAACCGTATTCGATAGCGATCACCCGCGGGTAGAGGGACTCGAGTTTCCGCCGGATCGCCGCGCGGGTGAGGCGCGACTCGGCGATATTACCAATGGCTTCGCCGTCGCGGACGAGAAACGGGCGGGACGGTTTGAGACCGAGCTGTCGGGCGAGGAGCGCGTTGTTGCCGAGCTGCGGATGGCCGTCGAGCGGGAGATGATTGGAATAGAGCGCGCAGTTGGCGTGCAGGAGCGTCGCAACCCGGGTGTAGGCCGGACCCGTGAGCGGGCGCGGCATGTCCCAATACATGCCGTGATGCACGATGAGAAAATCGATGCCGGCAGCCACGGCCTTTTGAAACGGGATGACTCCAGCGTCCACGGCGGCGCCGATTTTTGAGACGCGGCCGTCGTTGGCGAGCTGCAGGCCGTTGAACGCGCCCGGGGCGTCTTTGAAGGCGGCGCGGCGAGTGCATTGATCGCAATAGGTGACGAGGTCGGTGAGCGTAGGCATGGTTCAGAGGCCGAGGCGGCAGCTATGGGCGCTAAACCCTGCACCAAAACTCACGAGCCAAAAATCGCCGTCGGTGCCAGTAAGCGGCGTGGTTCGCAACGTCTCCGCGAGCACGAACAGCACCGACGGGCTGCTCATGTTTCCGTAGTCGCGGAGGATGCGAGTACTGACGTCGAGGGAATGCGGCGCGAGCGCCGGGGCGAGGGCTGCCAAGACATCGCGGCCACCGGGATGCGCGACGACGCGGGCGACAGGACGCGGGCCGCGATGGGCCCAGAGATGTTCGACGGCGCTCGCGGCGAGCGTGGGGACGGAGCGGTCGAGGAGGTTGCGGAGTTTACCGTCGCGTTGTTCGAAGCGGAGCTTGTCGCGGTCGGCGGGGACGTGGAGCGTGTCGAAGTCGAAGGCGCGCAGACCGGTCGGTCCAGGCGTCGCGCGCCAGATCGTGGCGGCGGCACCGTCACTGAACAGGCACGCGCTGATGAGTACGCCAGGGTCGTCGTCGAGGAAAAACGCGGCCGAACAAACCTCGACGGCGATGCAGGCCACCGTGGCGGTCGGGTGGGCGGCGAGCACGTGGCTTGCCGCGCGAAGGGTGGGAATCGCCGCGCCGCAACCGAGTCCGACGAGGTCTTGCAGAATGGCGTTGGGGCGGAGGCCGAGTTGTTCGGCGACGTAGCTCGTCAAACCAGGGCAGACGTAGCCGGTGCAGGTGCAGATGAGGAGCGCGTCGAGTTGCGCGGGGACGAGGTGGGCGCGGGCGAGCGCAGACGTGAGGGCGGTCGCGGCCAGCTGCGGGGCCGCGAAGCGGAACGCGGCGTTGAGCTGGTCGGAGGTGAGATCGAAAACGTTTTCGATGTCGGGCACGGCAAAGTGGCGCGTGGCGATGCCGTGGTCGCCGGCCAGGATGCTGTGCAAAATCAGGCGCGAACGCTTGCTGAGGCGTTGGCGGACGGGAGAACGTTGCACGATGTCCCAGCACGCGGCTTGCGTGTAACGGGCGGGTGGAACGGCGGTGGCGAGCGCGTGAAGAAACATGTTAGTGGAGGGCGGCGTAGAGTGGAGCGAGCGGGACGAGGCGAACGCGATTCAAGGCGGAGAGCACGCGTTGGCGCGCCGGAGAGAAGAGGAACGGATGCACGGCGGCGGCCGACGCCAAGCGCAGGCGAAAACGTCGGCGCAAGGCGCCCGAGATGACTTCACACGTGTCGCTCCACGCCGCAGTGCCCCGCGCGTACGCGAGGAGCGGAGGCAGGGCGGTCTCAGCGCTTTGGAAGGCCATCGCCATGCCGTTGCCGGTGAAAGGAGGAATCATGGCGCACGTATCGCCGAGACACATACGGCCGGGGAGCGGGGCGATGACGCGGCGGTCGAAGCTGACGGCGGCGACGGCGCAGAACGAATCCGCTACCAGTTCGCTGGTGGCAAGGCGCGCGGCGAGGCTGGTGAGGCCGGCGGCTTGGAGATAGCCGAGCAGGAGATTGGCGCCTTTCGCAAGGAGGACGCGGCGGCGGAAAAGTCCGCTGACGTTCACCGAGCCGTCTTCGACGCGGGCGAGGCCGACGTAGGCGTGGTCACCGAGGTGGAGTTCGAGGTCGCGCGTGAGCGGAACGTTGCGGGCATGGATTTTCAGGCCAAGCCACGGCGAACGGCTGCGACGTCGGCCGGTTGTGAACACCCGGCCGGGGACGGAGCGGGAGGCGGCGTCAGTTTCGGGGAAGCGGGTGTTGGCGAGCAAAACTCCGCCAGCGGCGGTAAACGCCGTGGCGAGGCGATGGTCGAGCGCGTGACGGCTGAGGCCGAGGGCGGACGAGGGGAGTCTTTGGATACGCGTGGGCTTGGCAGTGGCATCCGAGCCGATGAACCAAGCGACCTCGCGATGGTGCAGCGCGTCGGAAAAGTAAGGAGCGAGACCGAGTGTGGTGATGGTGGCGTCGGAGAGTCCGGTGATAAATTCGCCGCAGACACGATGGCGCGGATAGTGGCCGGCCTCAAAAATTGTCACCGTCACGCCGGCGCGGCGGAGCGCGAGTCCGAGCGAAAGTCCGGCCAGGCCGCCGCCGATGATTTCGATGGGCCGGGGGAATGTCATGGGCGGCGGATGGCGATCAGGCGGTAGGCGCCGAGAGCGGTCGTGGAGCAGCGGCAATCCCAGTGTGCCGGATCGAGGCCGAGCGCTCGGGGGAGTTCATCGTCGCGGAAGCCGGCGGCGATGCTCACATGAGCATCGTGGCGGGTGACGTGGTTGGCGCGCAGCAACGGGCTGAGCAGCGCGAAGAGGCGTTGCGAGCGACGGCTGCGGGTGGGCTCGCTCGCGAGAATGACTCGGGTGGTGCGAGCGAGGGTGGCACCAAGGGAGGCGAGCTCCGCTTCTGACAAGTGGTGTAAAATGAGATTAGCGATCACGGCTGGGTAAGAGGCGTAGCCGGTGAAGGAGCGCAAATCTGCGTTGTGCCAGGCGCGGGCGCGCGGCCATTTTTGCGGACACGTCACGAAATCGAGACCGTCGACGGGAATGTTTTGGGCCGAGAGACGGAGGGCCAACTCACCGGTGCCGGCGCCGAGTTCGAGGGCGTGCTCGCCCGCGCGCACGAGCGGAGGAAGGGTGCGGGCGAACCAGCGGTGGTTGCCCATGAGGCGATTGATCACCCGCAGGTCGCGGCGACTGTGCCGGGCATCGGGGTGATCGGACGGGAGCGAGTCGAGCAGCTCGGGTTGAAGCGTGCGGAGCATAAAGCGAGAGGAAGGTTGCCCGCTCGCGGCGGCCTGTCCAGAGTCCGTGCCGTTTACTTCATGAGCACGTCCAATCCAGTCGATCTGATCGCGCAAGCCGCGGAAAACTTTCCTCACCGCCCCTCGTGGGACGAATATTTCATGGCCACGGCGGTGCTCATGTCGACGCGTTCGAACTGTGAGCGCCTGCACGTCGGCTGCGTGATTGTGACGGGTGGCACGCGCAAGCACCGACTCGTCGCCGCCGGTTACAACGGCTACCTGCCCGGCACCCCGCACGTCTCGCTCTTGCGGGACGGACACGAACAGGGGACGGTGCACGCCGAGCAAAACGCCGTGGCCGATGCAGCGCGGCGCGGCAGCTCGGTCGAGGACTGCGTGGCCTATGTGACCCACTTCCCCTGCATCAACTGCGCAAAAATCCTCGCGGCCGCGGGCATCGCCCGGGTGAAATACCGGCTCGACTACAATAACGATCCGCTCGTCGCACGGCTGCTGGCCGACGCCGGGGTCTCGATCCTCAAACTCTAACCCCGCAACTTGCCATGCGCGCCGAGCCCAACGACACGAAGGAAACCCTCGCGGGCTCGCTGCTGCTCGCGCACCCCTCGATGCGCGATCCGAACTTTCGCCACAGCGTCGTGCTCATGTCGGTGCACAATGCCGAAGGCGCGATGGGCGTGGTGCTCAACCGTCCAATGGGGAAACGCCTCGGGGAGTTCAGCGGAGATTTTGCATTGGGACCGTTGGCAAGTGTGCCGATGTTTTCCGGCGGACCGGTGCAGACGGAACAGGTGGTGCTCGCGGCCTGGGAATCGCGTCCGGATGGCTTCCGTCTGCATTTTGGCGTGGAGCCGGACAAGGCGGTGCAGCTTTTGGACGAGGAAGGGGCGCATGTGCGCGCGTTTGTCGGTTACTCGGGCTGGTCGGCCGGGCAGCTCGAAAACGAAATGAAGCACCACACGTGGGTGGTGGCCGAAGTGCCGGAAGATTTGATGACCCAAGCACAAGACGACACCTTGTGGCGGCTCGTGCTGGGTCGCGAGGGAGCCGAATGGCGGCTCTTGGCCGACGAGCCGGAAGACCCCGAGCGGAACTGAACGGCGAGAAATTTCCGGCACCAGCGCGCCGCTTCGTGCGTTTTCGGCCGGAGGGGACATTTCAGTTGACAGAGGGTAATCGGCTCTCTGTTTTCACGCGTTTTATGAAAGTTGTCTCCTCCATCAAATCCGCCAAGAAGCGTCACCCTGCCTGCCAGGTCGTCCGTCGCAAGGGCAAGATCTACGTCATCAACAAAGTCGAGCCGCGTTACAAAGCGCGCCAAGGCTAACTAACCTCTACACCTGCGATGAAAGCCCAAGGACATCCTATTCTGAACAACGTTTGCTTCCACGACATTGGAACGGGCAAGCGCTTCCTCACGAAATCCACCATGAAGTCCGCTCGTAAAGAGTTGGTCGATGGCGTGGAGTATTTCATGGTCGCGCGTGACGTCACGATGGATTCGCACCCCGCCTACACTGGCGAGAAGCGCCTCGTCGATACGGCAGGACGCGTCGAGAAATTCACGACGAAGTTCAAGCGCGGCGCGGCGAAGAAGTAAGTCTAGCCCGCGATCGAGCGAGTCCACTCGCCCCTTTTCGAACCCTCCGACAACGGAGGGTTTTTTGTTTTTTCGTGACAGTGCGTCCGCTTGACGCGGGGCAGCACGGCGGGCTGCATGGCGGGCTTTCTATGAGAATTCGCGCCTTCCAGGGTCTCGTCCCCAATCCTGTACACACGTCAGAAGTGGCCTGCGTGCCCTATGATGTCGTCAACGCCACCGAGGCCGCGGCCCTCGCCAGCGGCAAACCGCGCAGCCTTTTGCACGTCGACCGCGCGGAGATTGATCTTCCGGCCGACACCAATCCCTACAGCGACAGCGTCTACGCGAAGGCGCACGAGAATCTCGTCGCCTTGCAGCACAACGGCTCGCTCGGTCGCGAGACCGGCCCGTGCATCTATGTCTATGAGCAGCGGATGGGCACGCACCGCCAACGCGGGTTGGTCGCAGTCTGTCACGTCGAGGACTATGACGCGGAACTGATTAAGAAGCACGAGAAGACGCGGAAGGACAAAGAGGACGATCGCACCACACTCATCGACACGCTCAGCGCGAATACGGGCCCGGTGTTTCTCACTTATCGAGACGAAGCGGGGGTCACGGCGCTCGTTAACGCCAAGGTTAAGGAGACCCCGCTCCACGATTTTACGGCACCGGACGGCATCCAGCACACCGTCTGGCGGGTGGCGGGCGGCGCCGAGTGGGTGCAGGCCTTTGGCCGCGTGCCGGTGACCTACATCGCGGACGGTCATCACCGGGCGGCGAGTGCGGCGCGCGTGGCCCGCGCGCGGCGCGAGCGCAATCCGCAGCATACCGGCAGCGAGGATTACAATTGGTTCCTGTGCGTGCTCTTCCCCGCGAGCGAGCTGAAGATTCTGCCCTATAACCGCATCGTCGTCGACTTGAACGGTCTGCAGCCGCGCGAGCTGTTGGCAAAGGTGCAGACTATTTTTGGCGGGCTCACCGAGAACGCCGCGCCGACCCCCACCGCGATCGGCCACGTAAGCATGTATCTCGCGGGAAAATGGTATGGGCTGCGCTGTCCGCTCGATCCCCAGGCGGATCCGGTCGGACGGCTCGACGTGAGCGTCCTCCAAGACAGATTACTCGCGCCGGTCCTCGGGATCGCAGATGTACGGACGAGCAAGCGGATCGATTTTGTGGGCGGTATCCGCGGCACGGCAGAATTAGTGAAACGCATCGATGCCGAGGGCGGCGTCGCGTTTTCGATGTTCCCCGTGACCCTGGGCCAACTGATGGATATTTCGGATGCGGGCCAGATCATGCCACCGAAGAGCACGTGGTTTGAGCCGAAGCTGCGCTCAGGATTGTTCATTCACACGTTCTGATCGAATCTCGCCGGTGCAATTTTCAGTACGCTGAGACTTGCGCAGCGGGAGGGAGATCGTTTGGTACCGCCATGCTTCGTCTCCCCTCTGTAGCATTCCTCGCCCTAGCCGGACGTTTTTTCATGCTCGTTTTTTCAGCGGTAGCGGCAGCAGCAGCGGACGGGAACATGCCTTTTCCCCGACCGCTGACCGACTATGCGACGGCTGAGGCGCCCAGCCTCTGGGCGACCTTGGTCGGGCGAGCCTCAGCCGAGCCGTTCAATGTGGTGGCCTCCGCAGTCTTCTTGCTGGCGGTCCTGCACACCTTCTTGAGCGCGCAGATTCGGCATTGGGCGCACGCCGTGGAGGAGCGCCACCGCGCGCGACTCAAGCTCAGCGCGCCGACGGAGGATCGCAACGGCGATGGCGTGCCGGATGAGGTCAGCTTTGGCGGTCAGATCCTGCATTTCTTCGGCGAAGTGGAGGCGATTTTCGGCATCTGGGCCGTCGTGCTCGGTGCAGCGGTGGTGTGGTTCAAGGGCCTCGACACGGCGATCCACTACGTCGCGGATACGGTCAACTACACCGAACCGATGTTTGTCGTAGTGATCATGGCGCTCGCCTCGACGCGCCCCGTCTTGCGACTCGCGGAGCAAGCCATGCGGGCGGTCGCATCGCTCGGCGGCGGTCGGCCCGCAGCGTGGTGGCTGTCGATTCTGACGGTGGCACCGCTGCTCGGTTCACTGATCACGGAACCGGCGGCGATGACGATTGGCGCGCTCTTGCTCGCGAAACAATTCTACGCGTTGAATCCAAGCCTGCGGCTGAAATACGCGACGCTCGGACTGCTCTTCGTAAATATCTCCATTGGCGGCACGCTGACGCATTTTGCAGCCCCGCCGGTCCTGATGGTCGCGGCGGCGTGGGGGTGGGATCTCAAGTATATGTTCACCCACTTTGGCTGGCACGCGATCTGTGGCATCGTGCTGTCGAACGTCGTTTACTTGGCCGTGTTTTGGAAAGAACTCCAGTCGCTCAAACCGGTGGCCGTGGATCCCGGTGCGCGGACTGAAGAGCCGGTGCCGCTCTGGGTGACGGGTACGCATCTGGGATTTCTAGCCTTTACCGTCTGGATGGCGCACCACCCGGCGCTATTTATTGGCGGGTTCTTGTTCTACCTCGCATTTGCCCAAGCGACTGCGCACCACCAAAACAAGATTGAACTGAAGACGCCGATGTTGGTTGGGTTTTTCTTGGCCGGGCTCGTGATCCACGGTGGCCTGCAAGGGTGGTGGATTCAGCCGGTGCTGGGGCGGCTCGGCGAAGTGCCGCTCTTTGCGGGAGCGGTGATTCTGACCGCGTTCAACGACAACGCGCTGATCACCTATCTGGCGACGCTGGTGCCAGGCTTCAGTGAAGAATTGAAGTTCGCGGTCGTATCGGGCGCGGTGACTGGCGGCGGCCTCACGGTCATTGCGAATGCTCCAAATCCGGCGGGGCAGTCGATCTTGCAGCGATTTTTCCCCGACGGCGTTTCTCCGTGGAGACTTTTTCTCTGGGCGCTCGCGCCGACGCTCATCGTCGCGTTTTCGTTTATGGTGCTATGAACCAATCGGTGCCGAGCCTTTGGCTTCGGAACCGCGCACCTTGCCAGCGATCGATCCGTTTGCTTTGAACCTGCGGTCACTTGCTGGATCAATCGATGTCCGCTCCACGCTTTCCCCTATGAAAATCCGCCTCTGTCTCGCTGCCCTGCTTTCCCTAGGCACGGCTACCCTCCACGCTGCCGACCGCAAGTTAGTCATGATCGCCGGTCCGGTGAGTCATCCACCGCTGATGCATGAATTCAAAGCAGGTTCGCTGCTCCTGCAAAAACGCCTTGAGGGCGTGGCTGGATTGAAGACCGTGCTCGTGACGAATGGATGGCCGACGAAGCTGGTCGGCGGGAAAAAGGTGGATGACAATTCAGTCTTCGAGGGGGCTGCTGCGGTCTTTATTTATTCCGACGGCGGGGGCAATCATCCCGGCGCGCAGCCAGACCGACTCGGGGTGTTGGGTGCGTTAGTGAAAAAAGGCGTGGGTATTGGCATGGCGCATTACGCGGTCGAGGTGTTGCCCAACAAGGGCGGCCCGGAGTGGAAGGACTGGATCGGCGGACACTACGAAAACAGTTTTTCGTGCAATCCGATTTGGGACGCAGACTACCAGAGCTTTCCGGTGCATCCGATCACGCGCGGTGTGAAGCCCTTCAAGACGAAGGATGAATGGTATTTCAATATGCGCTTCCGCGAGGGGAAGACCGGCGTGAAGGATATTCTTGTCGCCACGCCTTCAGATGCGGTGCGCGACGGCCCCTACGTTCACCCCAAAGGACCGTATCCACATATCCAGGCAGCGAAGGGAAAACCGGAAACGATGATGTGGGCGGTCGAACGCCCCGATGGTGGCCGTGGTTTCGGTTTCACAGGCGGCCACTTCCACCTCAATTGGCAGAATGACGACCAACGCCGCCTCATCCTCAACGCGCTCGTTTGGCTCGCGAAACTGGACGTGCCTGCCGGCGGCATCGACTCCGCAGCGGTCAGCGACACCGAAGCGATGCAAAATCTGGACGAAAAAAAACCGGCGGCACCACGGCCCGCCGCCGCGCCGGCCAAAAAATCATAGCCGCACTGGAAGGTCGCGGGACGCCCCGCAGCCAATCCCTCAGCGCGAAAACTATCCGCGGCCGACGAACGGCATCTTCGTGGCCATGACCGTGATCGTCGGCACATTCGCTTCGAGCGGCAGGCCGGCCATGTAGAGCACGGCGTCGACGATGTGCCGCACATCGATCGTGGGCTCGATCGCGATCGTGCCGTCGGCTTGCGGGACGCCGTGTTTCATTTTTCCGGCCATCGGGCTGTCCGCGTTGCCGATGTCAATTTGACCGCAGGCGATGTCGAAATGGCGACCATCGAGCGACAGCGACTTGGTGAGGCCGGTGATCGCATGTTTGGCCGCGCCATACGGGGCGGCGTTGGGACGCGGGGTGTGGGCTGAAATGGAGCCGTTGTTGATGATGCGACCTCCGCGCGGTTGCTGGGTCTTCATCAGACGAACAGCGCCCTGCGCACACAAAAATGCGCCAGTTAGATTCGTATCGATGACGCTGCGCCATTGCACCAGCGAGAGTTCCTCGAACGGCACGCCCGGCACATTGACCCCGGCGTTGTTGAACAAAACGTCCAACCGGCCGAACACGTCGCTGATGCGCGCAAAGAGCGCCCGAACCGAGGCCTCATCCGTGACGTCGGTCGGCACGACGAGCCAAAGCGCCGCGGGAGCGCCGGATTCATGCGCGGTGGCTTCGAGGGCTTCCGGTCTCCGTCCGGCGAGGACAACCGCATATCCGGCCCGCAGCAGACCGAGAGCGCAGGCGCGCCCAATGCCAGATCCGGCTCCAGTAACGAGGGCGACGCGGCGTGGGGTTTCCATCCGTCCAAGCCTTCAAACCCTCTGCGCCGTGCCGAGCCAATTCGCAGCTTACGGTGGCGGGACCGTCGCTGGGCTCACGGGAAGAGCGGCGAGCTGTTCATAATGGAGACGCGCGGCCTGCCACATGTAGGCGGGGCCGCCCTCGGCCGTGCGACCCCACGGACTCGCGACGGCCTCGCGAAGGAGCGAGAGCGCTCGCGCACGGTTGCCCAGGATTTCCTCGTTCAGCCCGGCGTAGTAGTTCGCGAAAAACATGACCTGCGGGCTGTCCGTCACCTTGCGGGTTTGGATGCCCGTGAAGAAAGCTTCCGTGGATTTCGTGCCCGCAAACATGGCGTAAAGGTCGGGGAACGGTTCACGGTCGAAGCGCCGATATTCCAGCATCGCCGCTCGCGCGGGTTTGAGCCCAAGCACTTTGCAGTCGGCGAGAAACTTCCAGATTCCGTTCTCCCGATCACCGCCATCATAGGCGTGATATTTTTCAAACTGCTTCGCTGATTTATCGAATTGCCCGGCAAAATAGTAGGCGATGCCCAGCCGCCAGTGGGGCGCGTCCTGTGCGGGATCCAGCACAATCATGCGCTCGAAATCAGCCACTGCGGGCGCGAAGTGACCGAGGAAGAGATGGCGGTCGCCGCGACGGGAGTAGAGCGCAACATCGCGCGGTGCGGCGGCCAAGGCTTGGTCCAGCACGGCGATCTGAGAAGAGAAAGCCGCGAGCATCGGCGCTCTTTCCGCCAGGGGAATGGGCGGCTCGCCAGCGACGGTTGCGACGGTTGCGATCAGCAAGAGGAGAGCGGCGAAACGGTGCATGGCGGAAACCCTGACGAGACGCGCCGAAATGCCGAACAGGAAAATCAAGCGCCCTCGTCAGCCTGTCGGACTGCGAAGTTTTTTTATAACGAGCCGACAGGATTGCGCTTTCCGCGTTCGCTCTGAGGCATCCGATAGTGGTCGAAAATGCCAGGAGAAATCTCCCGAGACGTCTTCCCCTTCCCCCTTGTCCGCGGAAGCTCATAAAAAATCCCGTTGTTCATCATCAACCTCGAACACATCCATAAACGCGAAGGAGGAGACCCTGACTCGATCTCGTTGAGCTACGGGGATCCCGCCTCCACCGAAGCACGCTCCCCGCGCACGCCTCCAATAAACACGGACATTTTTCGCTTCAAAATCACAGGTTGACAACCGAGAGCGTCACCTCACCTTCGCCGTTCCTTCCAAGCTATGAGCACCACCGAACAGAAGCAACAGACACCCACGCCAGCGGAAATTCCGTTCACCACTCCGCAGGTGATGAGCCATTACGTAACCGACACCGGCAAAATTTTGCCGCGCAAATACACCCACCTTTCAGCCAAGCATCAGCGCGCCGTGACGAAGACCATCAAGCATTCGCGCAATATGCTCTTGGCTCAGTAAATCAGAAACTGCAGCCGTTCTTCTAGGACCGGAGTATCATTACTCCGGTTTTTTTGTACCCGAGTCATACGATGCAGGCCCCCGGGCTCCGTCGGAAACAGCTCAAGCGGTCAGCCCGCGGCGACCGATCCGGAACCCGAGCGAGTAACCACGCATTGGGCAGGTCCAGTTTCGCAGTGACGTCGACGAAGTTGGTGCCGGCGGCCATCGGCGCGTCGTTAAGTCTCACGGCCTCCCCGCCTCGTACCGCACCGGGAGATTTTCCCAGCTGCCCCTGAGGCTGCTCACTGCATCACACCGGTGCGCCGCAGCGGCACCACCGCACCGCTCGCGGCCCGGAGAAGTTCGCGACGCAACCAGTCGAGCGCGGCGTTCACGGTGCGCACTTTCACGGTCTCGCGCGGTCCCGGATAGTTGAGCTTCTTCGACCACACGCCGTGCGGCGCATAGAGCGCGATAAAAATGGTGCCCACCGGATGTTGCATCGTTCCCGTGCAGGGGCCCGCAAATCCCGTCACGGCCACGGAGTAGTCGGCGCCCAAGGTTTCGGCCGCGCCGGTCGCGAGCGCGACGGCGCACTCGTCACTTACCGCGCTGTGCTGCTTGAGAATACATTCCGGCACATCGAGGAGCTGCATCTTCGCATCGTTGGAATAGCACACGACGCCGCCGGCAAAAAATTTGCACGCGCCATGCACTCCCGTAAACGCGTTGGCTAACATTCCACCCGTCGCCGTCTCGGCGAGGGCCAGTCTCTTTTCCTGCGCCCGAAGAAGATCGCTGACGACTTTGGCCAACGAGTCGTGCCCGTAGCACATCACGTCTTCGCCGAGCAGGGCACCGCATTCACGAGCGATGGCTTCGAGCTCCTCGTAGTTGAGGCGACCACTGGGGGAACTAACGCGGCAGTCAACGGTACCTTGGTGCGCGCAAAACGCCACACTCAGGGCGTCGCCGTAGCGCTCGAAGATCGGTTGCAGGCGCGTCTCGAGCATTGATTCGCCGACCCCTGCCGTCCGGAGCTGCACATACGCCTCGCGATCGAGCAGCAATCCGCGCTCGACGAGGCGCGGCACGACTTGCTCGAGAAACATCGGGTGCAACTCATTCGGAGGACCCGGGAGCATCACGAGCACTTTGCCGTCTTGCTCGACCCAGAGACCGGGTGCGGTGCCGTTACCGTTGATCATCACCTCGCCGCGTTCGAACCGGTCAGCCTGCTTAAGATTGTTATCCGTCATCTTCCGACCGAGGCGGCTGAAGCGGTCCGCGATCGACTGTACAATGCCTTCATCGCGCACGAGTTTCTGTCCGAGCACCGCAGCGATGGCCTCGCGCGTGCGGTCGTCGCAGGTCGGCCCGAGCCCGCCGGTGGTGATGACCACGTCAGCCCGCGCCCAGCTCTCGCGAAATTGAGCGACGATCACATCCGCCTCGTCGGTGATGGTGACATTGCGCCCCAACATCACGCCCCGACGCCCGAGCTGCGCGCCGATGAACGTGAGGTGGCTGTTGGCCGTGAGCCCGAGCAGCAATTCGTCACCGAGCGTGAGGAGCTCGTAACGAATTTGGGCAACCGGCTTGCGCGCGGCGGGGCCCTGAGTGTCTTGGTTGGGGGAGGAGACCATGCTTGCGAGCATGGAAATTAGACAAACTATTCCAAAATGCCAGCGCCCGAACCGGTTAATCTCAAAGAAAAAGTGCGTCACCTGCCTGACAAGCCCGGTGTTTACCTCATGAAAGACCGGCTCGGTCGCATTATTTATGTCGGCAAAGCGAAATCCCTCAAGAAGCGCGTCTCGTCCTATTTTCAACGCGGGCGCGCCCGCACCGTGTCGCAGCCGAAAATCCGCGCCCTCATCGAGATGATCGCCGACCTCGACACGATCGAGGTCAAGTCCGAGCCCGAAGCCCTGCTCCTCGAGGGCAAACTCATCAAACAGTGGCGCCCGCGCTACAACACCGATTTCACTGACGACAAACGCTTCCTACTCGTCCGCGTCGATCTCGGCGAAGAACTTCCCCGCTTCCGCCTCACGCGCTTGAAAAAAGAGGACCGCTCGCGCTATTTCGGTCCCTTCGCCCACAGCGGCCTCCTCCGCAAAACCCTCACGCAGATGCGCCGCCAGTTCGGCATTTTGCTCGCCGACGGCACGCCTGAAAAACTCCCCGACGGCAGGTGGCGCCTCTATGATGATGTGCGCAGCGAGCTCTACGGCGCCGACACCATCGTGACCGCCGAAGCCTACCTTCGTCGCGCCGAGGCCGCGTGCACGTTTCTCGAAGGCAAGTCCCAGGAATGGCTCGAAAGCCTGCGCAACGAAATGGTCTCCGCCGCCGGCCGCCAGGAATTCGAGAAGGCCGCCGAGCTCCGCGATATCGTTTTTGCTCTCGAAAAAACGCTCGCGAAGACGCGCAATTTTGAGCGTACCGACCCCACGCGCCCCGTCCGGGACGACGAGGCGCTCGCATCGCTTCAGTTGGCCCTCCATCTCTCGTCTCCGCCGGTCACGATGGAGTGCTTCGACATTTCCCACATCTCCGGCACCTTTGTCGTAGCCTCGATGGTTCGCTTCACAGACGGCCGCCCCGACAAGGACAACTACCGCCGTTTCCAGATCAAGAGCTTCATCGGCAACGACGACTACCGCGCCATGGAGGAAGTCGTTGGCCGCCGTTACCGCCGGCTGATCGCAGAGGGAAAACTTTTCCCTGACCTCGTCGTGATCGACGGCGGCCGCGGCCAGATCGGCGCCGCGCTCAAGGCTTTTGTCGCCCTTGACGCGATGCCGCCCGCGATCATCGGACTCGCGAAGCAACACGAGACGATCATTTTTCCCGACGAGCGTCCGCCGCTCAATCTGCCGCTGAACCATGCCGGCCTGAACATCCTCCAACGTCTCCGCGACGAAGCGCACCGCTTTGCCAACACTTACAATGCGGACCTTCGCTCGAAAAAAATCCGCGAGAGCGTGCTCGATGATTTTTCCGGCCTCGGCGAAAAACGCCGCACCGCCCTCCTCGCACATTTCGGCAGCATCGAAAAACTCCGCGCCGCGACCACCGCCGAAATCTCCGAGGTCCCCGGCTTCGGGGGAAAGCTGGCCGAGGAACTGCGCGCCTTTCTGCAACCGCCGTCTTAGCCGCTCGTTCGCTCTTTCGCTGGTCCTCGCGATCAAAGGCAAGGCGACCTAGCGATCCGCCTCGCTGACTCTTTTCGTTGCGGTGCCCCTGCCCATGCACCCACGAGGGTTGTCATTGCAACCCCGGCTCGGCGAGCTCGCATCCGTGTTTATCCGTCTCCATCCGTGGTTGAAAATTCTGTGCCTTCCGCATCCGCATCAGCCCCTGCCTCCTGCACCCTCGCCATCAAAGCCGTCCCCAACGCTCCGCGCAGCGTAGTGTGCGGCTGGCTCGGTGACGCCCTGAAGGTCAAGGTCCACGCCCCGCCCGTCGAGGGCCGCGCCACCGCCGCGCTCTGCGAATTTCTCGCCGACGAACTCGGCCTACCGCGTCGCGCCGTCACCGTGCTCCGCGGTGATCTCTCCCGCCAAAAAATCCTCCGCATCACCGGCCTCACCCTCGCTGAAGTGAAAACCAAACTCGGCGTGTAGCCCCAGACCGCAGGCCGCTTTCGCCGCAGAGACGCCGAGGCTAGGAGAATGCCCGAGCGCACTCCCATCCTCCGATCCGTGACTCCGCGCCTCTGAGTTGAGAAAGTCTTCACCGCGCTCACCCCCAACGACGCCACCCCCCCTCGTGCTAGCGAGGCTAGCAAGCGGTAGCCTCAGAGCGGGCGCGTCAACCGCGCAAACCGCCACGGCAGCAACACCGCCGCGAGCGCCAAACCCGACGCGATGCCCACCCACATACCGACCGCGCCCATGCCGCCGCGGATGCCCAGCGCGTAGCCCAGCGGCAGCGCCACCACCCAGTACGCCGCGAAGGTCAGCATCGTCGGCACTTTCAAATCCCCGATGCCGCGCAGACACGCCGCGCCGATTACCTGCACGCCGTCGACTCCTTGAAACAACGCTCCCACCACGAGCAACTGCGCCGCCAACGCGACCACCGCCGCATCGGTCACGAACCACGCCGCTATCACGCCGCCACCCAACCAAAACACGACACCGAACGCGCCCGTGATCACCAACCCGAGTCCGATCGCACCCCACGCGATGGGCCGCCGCAACGCCAGTTCACCCGCGCCCACCGCGCGACTCACGCGCATGCCCGCCGCCATCGAGAGCCCCAGCGGAAACATAAACGCCAACGACGCACACGTAATCGCGATCTGGTGCGCCGCGAGCGGCGCCGCACCCAGCCAGCCGATCATCACACCCGAAAAACCAAACGCCGTCGTTTCGAACAACAACATCCCCGACGCCGGCAGGCCGATCTTCAACATCTCGCGAAACCGCTCAGTCGAATAATTCCCGAACCACCGCCGCGGCCACGACGCCCGCACCGCCGGATCGCGCCGCAACCACACAAAAATCACCAGCGCCCCGAGCGCCCGCGAGACGAGCGTCGAGATCCCCGCACCCGTCAGCCCGAGCGCCGGCATCCCGAGATTTCCATAAATAAACACCCAGTTGAGTGCCGCGTTCAGCCCCACCCCCAGCAGCATAATCACCATCGGCACCCACGGGTGCCCCATCGCTTCCGCAAACTGCCGCAGCACAAGATAGACAAACACCGAGGTGAGCGACGCTGCCATCATCAGATAAAACGGCATCACCACCGCCAACACCTCTGGCGGTTGCCCGAAGCGCGCGAGCTGCGTGCCGAGCACCACCATCATCAGCGTTTCCACCGCCCCAAAGATCAACGCAAGCGTCATCCCGTGGCGCAAATACTCACTCGCCTCCTCCGGCTTCGCGCCGCCTCGCGCCCGCGACACCAAAATCGACACGGGTATCATGAGTCCGATACCCACGACAAAAAACACGTTAAACACGTTCCCGCCAAACGCCGACGCGGCGAGCGGCACCGTGCCGGCGCGACCAATCATCGCGCTGTCCGTGACGCCCATGAGCGTTTGGCTCACCTGACCGACGATGATCGGCACGGCGAGTGTGAGGGTCGGGCGGATTTCGCGGAGGACAGCGTGCACGGAGTGAGGTACGCGACGATGCTCCCGCGCCCGTTCAGCGCACGCCGAATCGCACCGCCCCCCGCACGCGCCCCGAGCGGCGGCGACAAACCGCCGCTCCCTTTCTCTCCGCCTAGCCCTCCGCGCTTCCGACTGCTTTATCCGTGCCCTTCTCCACCGCACCCGCCAACGTTCCGACCATGTCCTCCTCCGTCGCCCCCCGTCTCGCGCTCCTCTTTATTTTCGTATTCGCACCTTGTCTCCGCGCGCAAACGGATTCGGCCTACCGCCAGCCGTCCCCCGCACTCGCCGCGCTGGTGGACGCCGCCGCGGCGCCAGCCGTCAGTATCAGCCCGGACCGTACACACCTCCTCCTGCTCGCACGCACCGAGGCTCCCTCCATCGCCGAACTCTCCCAACCCGAGCTCCGGCTCGCCGGCATCCGCCTTGATCCTGCCAACAATTCCACGAGCCGTGCGCTCACCTATACGGGCCTCGCGCTGCAACCCGTTTCCGGCGCGGCGGAGCGGCGCGTCACCGGTCTGCCCCCAGGCGGTCGTATCGCTCATTACGCGTGGTCGCCCGACTCCCGCCACGTAGCCTTGACCCTCCTCCGCGAGCGTAGCCTCGAACTCTGGCTCGCCGACACCACTTCCGCCCTCGCCCGTCCACTCGCCCCGAACCTACACCTCAACGCCGTCCTCGAAACACCGTTGGTGTGGCTCGACGCTACCACCCTTGCCGTCCTTCACGTCCCGACCGGCCGCGGCCCCGCGCCCCTTGCTCCGCGCAGCCCCACGGGTCCGGTGACTCAAGAGAATCGAGGCAAAAAAGCCCCCGCCCGCACCTACGACGGCCTCCTCACCAACGCCCACGACGAAGCCCTTTTCGATCACTACGGCACCGCCGATCTCGCCCTCGTCTCCATCGCAGGAAAATTATCCCCGCTCAACCTCCGGGGCCTCATCACTCGTCTCGCACCCTCGCCCGACGGCCAGCACCTCATCGTGGAGACGCTCCATCGCCCCTTCTCCTATCAGGTCCCGGCGTCACGTTTCCCCACGCACACCGACATCATCAACCGCACGGGCGGCCGCGACTATCGCGTGGCCGACACCGGACTCGATGATGCGAGCGACGCCACCGCCGGCGCCGTGCGCGCCGGTCCGAGGCAAGTAGCGTGGCGCGCCGACCAACCCGCGACGCTGAGTTGGGTCCAATCCATCGATCGCCGCCCCGCCCCCGCGCCCACCTCCAAGACCGGAAAAAAATCCGCCCCTGTCCGCGAGCGCGACGCGTGGTTCACCTTGGCGGCCCCCTTCAATAGCGCGCCGATCGAACAACAACGTTTCGAATATCGGGTCACGTCCATCGCGTGGGGCGACGACTCCCTCGCCCTCGTCACCGAGAGTTGGCAAACCACGCGCGTCGTCCGCACCTGGCGCGTCGCCCCCGGCAAACCGGCCGGCAAACGCGAACGGCTCTTCGAACGTTCCTCACAAGACCGCTACGCCGACCCCGGTCGTCCGGTCAACGAGCGCAACGCCGCCGGCCGTCTCGTCCTCCAGCGCAGCGCCGACGGCACAAAACTTTTCCTCAACGGCCTCGGCGCCTCGCCCAACGGTGACCGCCCGTTCCTCGACGAGTTTGACCTCGCGACCAAACAGACCCGCCGCCTGTGGCACTCCGCGCCACCGCACTATGAAGAATTCATCGCATTCACTGACGCTACGCTGACGCGCGCCCTCACCGCGCGCCAATCCGCCAGCGAGCCGGAAAACTACTTTGTGCGCGATTTCACCAGCGGCGCGCTGACTGCGCTGACAAAATTCCCCAATCCCTATCCCCAATTCTCCAACGTAAAAAAAGAGCTCATCCGCTACCAGCGTGCCGATGGCGTCGCCCTTTCCGGCACGCTGTATCTTCCACCCGGTTACACGCCCGACCAAGGCCCCCTCGCCACGCTGTTGTGGGCCTACCCCCGCGAGTTCCTCGCCGCCGACACCGCCGGACAAATCACCGCCAGCGGAACCCCAGAAAAATTCGTGCGCCTGAGCGTCCAAGGTCCGCTCCCCTTTCTCCTCGCCGGCTACGCGGTGTTCAACGATCCCACAATGCCGATCGTTAACCAGAAGGGAAAACCCGGCAACGACACCTACGTCGAACAACTTGTCGCCAACGCGCAGGCTGCCATCGACGAACTTACCCGCCGCGGCGTCACCGATCCGCAGCGCGTCGCGGTCGGCGGCCACAGTTACGGTGCATTCATGACGGCCAATCTCCTCGCTCACTCGCGATTGTTCCGCGCCGGCATCGCCCGCAGCGGCGCCTACAATCGCTCACTCACGCCCAATGGTTTCCAGTCCGAGACCCGCACGTTTTGGCAGGCTCCCCAAGTCTACGCCGCCATGTCGCCGTTCAATTTCGCCGACAAAATCAAAGACCCGATCCTCCTCATCCACGGCGAAGCCGACAATAATTCCGGCACGTTTCCCATCCAAAGCGAGCGCTTCTACGCCGCGCTCAAGGGCCAGGGCGCGACCGCGCGTTTCACATCGCTCCCCCACGAATCGCACAGCTACCGCGCCCGCGAAAGTCTGCTGCACATGCTCTGGGAAATGGAAACCTGGCTCGACGCCCACGTGAAGATTGCGCCGATCGAAAAAAAGTGAGCCCTCTGTTCTGCGCTGGGCGGGCACGTCTCGGTGCCCGCATTACCACCCATCCGCATCAAAGAAACAGGGCGGATTTCCGTCTACCGGTCCTTCCTCGACCGAGGTAGAGTGAAGCACGCCCCACCCACTACGGCTTCGTGACGTTTCGTGCACGAGCCGCGATCACTTCACTTCTTCCCGGTCACCATGTCTTCCATCAGCGCCAGCGCGGTCGCTTCCGTAATGTCACGCACACCGAATTGCCGCATGATCGCCCCTGCCTGCGCGTCCCGCCCGAGGATGTCACTCGCCGCCGCTTGACCGATGATCACCGAGTCCTTCAAGCGTATCGCCGTCGCCTGAATGTCTGGCACCGCATAAGTCTTATCCCCTGAAACTTCGGGCACCGTCAGGCTCCGGCTGGAGATCAGCACCTCAATCGCCACGTCGGCAATCTTGCCCAAGGCCTCGCGATCCTTCGCCGCCTGATCGCCGACCAGACGGTGCCCGGGGCGCTCCTCGAGCAGCGCCACCGCAGATTTTTGATCGGCAAGCGTCGCACCCGCGTTGCGGAAGGCGCGGCCAAAGAGCCGCTCGATCTCGCGCACCGTCTGCTGGTCGGCGAGCGTCGGTGAGGTCGCCTCTTTCAGCGCGTAGGTGTTCTCGCCACTGGTTTTCACCGTGCCGTTCTCCTTGTAATATTTTTCGCTGTGCGCGGTGAGCTTGAGTCCGTTCACCGTATCGACGAGCGCGCGATTAACGTAGATCACGATCCGCGGGGCGCCGTCTGTTTTGTTCACTTTGCGGAAGCCTTCGAGGATGCCTTCAGCAGACTGCCGCCCAATCAACGTATCCCCCGACGGAGCGTACGCCCGCTGCGGACCGGCCTGCGCGACAGGCGTGAGCGGGGCCAGAATAGCCTGCACCACCGGCGGAGGCGTGGGCGGCTGGCGGTCGGCCTGCGCAAGGAGCACGGGCATCAGCAAAACTAACAGAGGACCGAAGAAAAATGAGCGGGAATTCATGACGGATGGGTTTCGTGATCTTTCTTTTTCTGGTTTCGCTTAATTTTTCTCCTGATCAAAACGAAACGGGAGCGGGAGAATGGGGGCAACGCAGCGACGATCGGGTGGTCACCGCGCCTGACGGACGCGGATGGTGTATTTTTTCGCCGCGCTATTCATGGCGGTAAAGCGCACGGCTTCGGTCGAATTCTCTGTCAGAATGAGCGTCTGAAAGGGCGTCTCGTCCCCAGTCGAAGCATTCAACTCGTCCTTAAACACGCAGTTGATTTGGACCTCGAGCCGGCGACTCTCCCGATTCTTCACGTTGGCCACGACTTCAAGGCGGCCGTCGGCGAGGATCCGTTCCTGCAGACCCGTGCAGGTGACAGAGAACTGCGCAGGCTTGTCGAGCAGCACAAATTTATCGGTGTTCTCGAGCGTGTACTTGGTGGTGTCGAGCGGTTGGAAGGGACCGGGTGCCGTCACGCAGCCCGCGAAGAGCGTGAGCGCCGCAGTGGCGGCAAGGATCAACAAGGATGTGGTATTCATAGTCGAAAAGGCGCGGGTGTGATCACGTGTGACTGCGGTTCAGCGTTTAAGTTCGCTCAAAATTACGACGGTATCTTTGGCGGGATCCGCCACCGAAAGGGTGAGGCGGCGGGCGAGATCGGGCACCGCCTGGCCGTTGGCATCGTAAAACTGCAACAGGGCGGCGTGGTCACCCGCCGGAAGCCGCAGCGTGCCAAAGCTGAGGTACTGGGGGAGGTTGTCCCACATCCGGACGTCGGCGCGGGTCTTCGTGGCAGCAGCGGCAATCTTGCTGAAAATCCCGATGACGCCGAGCGCGATCGCCGCCGCCTCGGCTCCATCGCTCTTGTCGGATTCGATCACCACGCGCCTGCGGCCCTTTTCATCTGTGACGACGCGGCGCTTTTCCTGATGGATATTGCCGGCCGCGATCACCGCACCGACGAGGGCAATATCACCGATGGTATCGGTGGTCTGCTTGAACACGGCTTTGTTGCCGAGGACGTGGTCCATCACGCGGCCACCGCGCGTCACCGCTTGATAATTCAAATTATCCCACGGCAGAAAATGCACACTCTGATCGAGCACCGAGAGCGACGCCGAGCGGATGCGCGACGGCTCGGTGCGGAAGCGGAGCAACTCGCCGTTTTCCCCGCCGGCGTATTTGCGCGGGCCGCGGCCAAACTCGACGAAGAGCAGTACGTTCCCTTGCACATCGTAAGGCGGCAGCGTGTTCTTCGTCAGCTTCTGCGCCCGCGCGAGGGCATCGGAGCCGTCGGCCGCGAGCTTCGCCGAGGCGAGTCCGTCGAGATAATCGAGCAACACGTAATCGCTCTTGTAGGTGTCGGACTCAGCGTCGGTGTCGAGCAGCTGGCCCGAACGGAAACACGCGCGCGCATTGTCACGCTCCCCATCGCGCCAATACAGGAGCCCGCGGTAATAAAACGCCATCACCCGCTCATAGGGCTCGCCGATGAAAGTTTTTTCACGCTCGGCCGTGAAGAGGCCACGCGAGCGCTTCGCCGCATCGTCGGGTCCCGAGATCAAACCCCCGATCCGCGTAATCGCGTCGTCGAACTTCGCCTTGGCCAGATTGAAATTACCCATCCGCAACGCCATGACCCCGAGACGATATTCGAGTAGTACGCGGTCCTTCTCGGGGCCATTGGCCAGATCGGCATTGCCATCAATCAACGGATCGCCGGTGCGCGCCACCGGGCGGCGCGCGGGCGGCTCGGGCAGGGTGGCACAACCGGCGAGCGTCAGCAGCACGGCAGCGGATATAGCGAAGAGCGCGGCGACAGAAGGGCAGCGCTCGCGGCTCGGAGGTACGGGTCGGGAGTCAGTCATGAGGCTAGCGGTACGCGGGCGCGCGCCGCAATCGCATCACCAGATTACCGATACGCGGCGTCTTCCAACCCCTGTTTTTTCACTTCGGCCGAATCCTCCCAGACGATCTCGCTCGTGCGGGCGTCGGTGAGGCGGAAGCTGTAGAGCACATAGTCGCTCGTGCCTTGCGAGGTGCGCGTGCTCATGCCCTCGAGTTTGCCCGTGAGAAAATAATCGGCGCCACGGAACTCGACGACGTTGGGGTCGCTGCTCGCCGTGACTTGGCCGGATTGCTTGAGCGCGCGTTCACGCTCGAGCGTCTTCATCATCTCGCGGTCGAGGAAGCTCACGCGACCCGCCGCCTTCGAGTTGAGCTGAGTACGGATGCGCGTGAGGAAAATGTCTTTGTTGATCGGAAACCGCGTGTTGTTGACCACCGGCTCGAGGACGATGCGCGGCTTGGTCTGCGCGCGCGCAATCTCGGGAACGCCGAGAATGCTCCGGGACATCTTGTCGGTCACCGCCACGAGATCCTGCGACTCGACGCCGGTGCCTTGGACGAAGCCTTTTTCGTCGGGGCGCAGCTCAGTGACCGCGACGCCGGAGGGATTTTTTACGCCCTGCGTGGTTTCGCAGCCGGTAAAAAGCACCGGAATCGCGGCAAGGCTCGCGAGGACGAAGAAACGGGAGGTGGTGTTCATGGAGAGTGTCAGAAAACGCTGCGTTGGAGCGGGCCGAGAAACAAATGCCTCAGCGGCCAAACAGTCCGTTCGCTTGGCTCATAGGAGCGGCGTTGCCGTAATAATTATTAATAATCGTGATTGGCTGCGGCTGCGCGGCGGGTTGCGCCGGCTGCGGCGGTGCCTGGACGACGACCGGCTGAGCCCGCTCGACATAGACGGGGGGGCGTTCCCAAATCACCACGCGCCGATTGGCGTCGGCGAGGGAGCCTACCAGCCAGCCCGCACCCGCGCCCCACGCGGCACCGTGCCAGCCGTTGTGGCGAAAACTTCCGCTCGTGTGCCCGATCATGCCGCCCGCAAGCCCACCCAGGAAAAAACCGTCCGCTGCTGCGCTGCCGTGGTAATAGCCGCGAGGGCCAGCATAGCCGGCGCGATAAAAACCGCCCGCGCCAGCGCCATAATGAGCGACACGGGGCACAGCCCGGTAAACATAAGGCGATTCGTAGTGAGCCGCCCTGACCGGCGTGTCACGCCGTCCATCGCGATCAGCTCCCACCACGGAACCCACCACCGCACCCACCCCGGCGCCGATCGCAGCACCCTTCCACGCGTTATGGTTCAAACTGCCGCTATTATGACCGATGACCGCCCCGGCAATTCCTCCGACGACTGCACCATTGACCGTCGCCGGACGAAAGACCTGCGCCGAACCGGGAGCGGCAGCCAGCAGGGCGAGACAGAGTGAAAAGGACGTTTTCATGAAGATAGGTAGCGTGTGCGACACCGCGGTCGGCGCAAGGTTTCAGCGCAGGGCCGCTCTTTTTGCGCCCAGTGCGGACCCCATCAAAGGCCTCTTGCCCGCCGCCCGCCACCTCCGCGTCACCGTGCCTCTGGGTTAAAACTGCAGCCTCGTCCGCCTCTCAAAATACCCCGATGATCACCGCCAGCGTCACCAACGACGTGAGCACACTCAGTACAACCGCTCCCGAAGCGATGCCTTCATCCCCCTTCATTTCCAACGCCATCGTATAGCTCACCACCGCCACCGGACACGCCATCAAAATCATCACGATTTTCAGCTCCGCCGCACCGAGCCCGAGCCAGCGCCCCACCCCCCAGCCCAGCAACGGTGCCGCCACCGTTTTTACCAGCGCCGACGCCAGCGGCCGACGCCACGCCCCACCCAGCTTCGACGTCACGATCGATCCGCCCACTCCCAACAACCCCAACGGCAGTGCCATCTCGCCCAGCGCAGCAAAGGTCTTGTCCACGCTCGCCGGCAGCTTCCAACCGAGCAGCGCACAACTCACCCCCGCGACCGTCGCCACCAGCGGCGGAGTCGTCGCGAGCTGTTTCAAAAACGGCCGCGCCATCTTCCAGCTCAAGGGATGCTGGCTCAACAACAGCACCACCACTGCTGCTACATTATAAAACACCATCATCGGCGCGACGACGATCACCGCCGCCGTCCGCGTCGTGAGCCCAGCGCCCAACGCCACTTCGGGCAGCGCATAGATAATCGGCAGCCCCACAAACGCCAGATTCCCGCGAAACGCCCCTTGCACAAACGTCCCCGTCGCCGCCTCCGGCACGCGCATCACCCACGCGACCCCATACGCGACCACGATCCCCGCCAGCGTCGCGCCCCACATCGCGCCCAACATCGGCCGCGCCCCCGCCGCCTCGTGAAAGGTACCCGCCAGCTGCGAAAACAATAAGGCCGGCAATCCAAGGTAATACGTCAGCCGGTTCCCCTCTTTCAAAAAATTCACCGACACAAACGCCGTGCGCTGGAGCAGCGCCCCGAGGGCCACGAGCAAGAAAACGGGCGCGAGTGTATTTAGAATCAGCACCCGCGCAGCAAAGCGCCCCACCCACCGCACTCAAGCCAGCGCTGCACCTTTCCCGAGACCTTTTCCGAGTGCATCGTTGACAGCCCACTTCCCACGCGTCGTCTTCTGCCTCCTCGCCTCGGTTGCACGCTAACCCGCCCGTAGCGCGGCGTCACTCCGCCCTCGCACCGCTTTTACCTGCTCCCTCCGCTCTCTGCTCTCTGCTCTCCGAAAAAATGAATCTCGTCCGCCTCGCCTTGCGCTCCCCGTGGTCCGTCCTCGTTCTCGTTGTCGCGGTCTGCCTCGGCGCCACCCTCGCCCTCCAACGCATGGCCCGCGATGCGTTTCCCCCGCTCGGCGTCCCCACGATCTACGTTGCCCAACCCTTCGGCGGCATGGACCCCGCCCAGATGGAGGGCTACATCACCTACTACTACGAATATCACTTCCTCTACATCACCGGCATCGAGCACGTAGAGTCGAAATCCATCCAGGGCGCGTCCTTGATGAAACTTCAGTTTCACCCCGGTACCGACATGGCCGCCGCCATGTCCGAGGTCGTCGCCTATGTGAACCGTTCCCGCTCGTTCATGCCCGCCGGTACGCCCGGCGCCTTCGTCACCCGCTTCGACGCCGGCAGCGTCCCCGTCGGCTACCTCGTCTTCTCCACCGACGACCCCACCGTAACCGTCGGCCAGATGCAGGACGCCGCCCTCAACCGCGTCCGCCCGCTCTTCGCCACTCTCCCCGGCGTCTCCGCCCCGCCACCCTTCGGCGGGAGCGCCCGCACCATCGTCATCAACGCCAAACCCGACCGCCTCCGCGCGTATGGACTTTCCCCCGACGATCTCGTGCAGGCCATGACCTCCGCCAACATCCTGAGCCCGTCGGGCAACATGAACCTCGGCGACAAATACCCGATCGTCCCCGTCAACGCCGTCCCCAAGAACATCCAAGACCTCGCCGCCGTCCCTCTCCGCGTTACCCCGCAGGGCGCCGTCTTCCTCCGCGACGTCGCCACCGTCGAGGATAGCGCCGACCTCGTCACCTCCTACGCCCTCGCGAATGGCCGCCGTACCGTCTACATTCCCGTCACCAAACGCGCCGACGCCTCCACGCTCTCCGTCGTAAATCTCGTGAAGTCCAACCTCGCGAAATTCCAGGCCGCCGTCCCCACCTCCGTCAACGTCAGCTACGAGTTCGACCAGTCCCCCGTCGTCAACCAGTCCATCGCCACGCTCACCAAGGAAGGCGCGCTCGGCGCCTTGCTCACCGGCCTCATGGTGCTCCTCTTCCTGCGCGATTGGCGCAGCGCGCTGATCGTCGTCGTCAACATCCCCATCGCCCTCCTCGCCGCGACCTTCGCCCTCTGGATCACCGGCCAGAGCCTCAACCTCATGACGCTCTCCGGCCTCGCGCTGGCCGTCGGCATTCTCGTCGACGAAGCGACGGTCGCCGTGGAAAACATCCACGCCCACCTCGCCCGCGGCACTCCCCTCGCCCGCGCCGCCCTCGAAGCCACCCGCGAAACCGCCCTCCCGCGCCTCCTCGCAATGCTGTGCATCGTCGCCGTTTTCATCCCCGCCTTCTTCATGGTCGGCGCCGCGAAAGCCCTCTTCACCCCGCTCGCCCTCGCTGTCGGATTTTCGATGATCGCGTCGTTTTTCCTCTCCAGCACGCTCGTCCCCGTCCTCAGCGTGTGGTTCCTCCGCCGCCACCCCGCGCCAATTTCTTCAACTTCAACTCCCCAACTTCCACTGGCGCGTTTTTACGCGTCACTCGTCCGTCCGTTCATCGCCGCCCGCTGGCTCGTCCTCCCGCTCTACCTCGCCGCCGCCTTCGGCCTCATCTCCGTTTTCGGCCCGCAGCTCGGGCTCGAGATTTTCCCTGCCGTCGATTCCGGCCAGCTCGCCATCCGTTTCCGCGGCGCCGCCGGCACCAAGGTCGAAAAAACCGAAGCCGTCGCGAAACAAATCCTCGACACCATCAACCGCGAAGCCGGCGCCGCCAACGTCGCCATCACCATCGGCCTCGTCGGCGTTCACGCCTCCAATTATCCCGTCAATCTCATCTACCTTTTCAACACCGGCCCCGAGGAGGGCTGGCTCGCCGTGCAGCTCAAGCCCGGCTCGGGCGTGAAGATCGAAACCCTCAAAGAAAAACTCCGCGCCGCCTTCGCCGCCGAGCTCCCCGCTATCCGCGTCTCCTTCGAGCCGAGTGATCTCGTCTCGCGCGTCATGAGCTTCGGCTCTCCCACCCCCATCGAGGTCGCCGTCAGCGGCCCGTCGTTCCCCGCGAGCCGCGAGTTTGCCGAAAAAATCGCCGCCAAACTCCGCACACTCCCGAATCTCCGCGACGTCCACATCGCCCAGTCGCTCGATTTCCCCACCGTCGACGTCCAGGTCGACCGCGAGCGCGCCGGCCTCCTCGGTGTCCGCACGAGCGATGTCACGCGTTCCCTCGTCGCCGCAACAACCTCAAGCCGTTTCACGACCGCCAACTACTGGGCCGACCCCGGCAGCGGTATCAGCATGAGCCTCCAGGTGCAGATTCCCCAGTCGCAAACCAACTCCCTCGAAGACCTCCGCAACATCCCGATCTCGTCTTCCGCACCCGGCGGCAAGCCCGTCCTCCTGCGTAATGTCGCCAGCCTCACGCCCGGCACCGCCCCCGGCCAATACGAGCGCTACAATCTCGTCCGTGTCGTCAGCGTCACCGCCAATCTGCACAACATCGATCTGGGCACCGCCTCCCGCCAAATCGCCGCCGCCGTCGCCGAACTCGGCGAACCGCCCGCCAAGGGCCGCGTCGACTACCGCGGCCAAGTCGGTCCGCTCACTGAACTCACCGAGGGTTTTAGCTCCGGCCTCCTCATCGCCATCGCCGTCATCTTTTTGCTCCTCACCGCGAACTTCCAATCCCTCCGCCTCGCCTTCGTCGTGATCGCCGCCGTCCCCGGCGTGCTCGCCGGCGTCGTCCTCGCGCTAAAGTTCACCGGCACCACCCTCAATCTCCAGTCCGCGATCGGCGCGATCATGGCCATCGGCGTCGCCATCGCCAACGCCATCCTCCTCGTCACCTTCGCCGACCGCGACCGCCGCCGCACCGCCGATCCCGCCGCCTCCGCCCTCTCCTCCGCGACTTCGCGCCTCCGCCCCATTCTCATGACGAGCTGCGCGATGGCTGCCGGTATGCTCCCCCTCGCCCTCGGCCTCGGCGAGGGCGGCGATCAAGTCGCCCCACTCGGCCGCGCCGTCCTCGGCGGCCTCGCCCTCGGCACCCTCGCCACGCTCTTCATTCTCCCGCCCGTCTTCGCGATTCTCGCCGGCCGCAACACCGAGAGCCCCTCCCTCGACCCCGACGATGAAACCAGCCCCCTTCATCAACCAGCCCCCTTCATCAACCAGCCCAAACTCTGAACCGCTAATGCGGTTCCCCTCTCCGAACGTCTTCCCTGCGCCTTTTTTGGTCCCATCTCCGCGCTCTCCGCGCCCATTTCATTTTCCGAATCCGTGTTCATTTGTGTCCATCCGTGGTTAAAAAATAAACCCTCCATGCGTTTCCCTCTCCTTCCGCTCCTCCTCACGTTCTCCTCCCTCGTCGCCCCCGCCCTCCACGCCGCGGCCGCGCCCACCGAGGTCAAATTCACCCGCCCCACCCGCGGCGACATCGTTCGCTACGTGACCGTCCCCGGCACGCTCAAGGCCAACCAACAGGTGACCCTCTACGCCAAAGTCGGTGGCTACCTCAGCAAAA
>Ga0209550_10000623_pt1 | contig 33664 bp, 30 predicted proteins | sample LauGreSuBDMM15SN_2_FD_187567 | JGI IMG/M metagenome (GOLD analysis project Ga0209550, IMG submission 187567) | Freshwater lake microbial communities from Lake Michigan, USA - Su13.BD.MM15.SN (SPAdes) (version 5) | ecosystem: Environmental > Aquatic > Freshwater > Lake | place: Lake Michigan... | reverse complement strand
AGTAAATATACATCGAAGTTGTTATCTTGGACATGTATATTTTTAAACTTAATAATATGAATTATGGAAAAAGGAAAGTATGTGTTTCAATAATTGTCTTTTTTCTCATTTGAACTAGATTCCTACTTTTTTTTAAAAACACACAAAGTGATTTCTCATTATAGATAAACTTGACGTCTTCATTGTAATCAGTTGCTAAATAGGCATCGCCTGTTAAGTTATAAAATGGTAATTTCATTTTGCCTTTAACTTTAACGCCTTTATTATCAATAACGCCAGCTCGCAGTATCGCTTCTAGTTTTACTTCATCTTTTTCTTCAGATGACACTTTAGTATAGGCAATCATCATTTTCATCCATTCTGCATCGTCCACTAAAAACCAATTTAATTTATTAAAATCAATCCCTTGATCATTAACCCAACCATAGCTTGTAAAACAAAATAAAACATATTTTTTACCATCTAGTGTGGGGTCCATTTTGGGTGTGAACTCTTGTATTTTAAATGAAATCACAGAAGTAGATGACATGTCTTTTAATTTTTTCCCATTGAAATCAAAAGTTTCCAGATTAAAGGAATTGAATTCAGGATGATTAGCCAATATCCATTCAGTAGCTTTTAATTCTGTTCTCTCTTCCATCTCTTCAATTGAGGCAATTGCACCAATGGCAGCAACTCCAACTACTGCTGCGGCAATTGCAGCACCATTGTTTTGTGCATTAATTTGTTTTGGAGTAAGTAATGCAATGCCTAATAAAACGATAAATAACTTTTTCATAATTTCAATTTATATAATTCCCAAATATAACCATATCCACAAACCAATTCCGGCTACATCTTTTTTTCTTACATTTAACCCACGCAATTTGCTCATGAAAAAATCCCTGCTTTTTGTATTCTGCTTGGTTCAGCTTGCTTTGTTTGCACAAGAGCAGGAATTGGAATTGCCCTATCCCATGATTCAACGCGATTCCCTTTACCGTGAGGATCAGTTTTATATTGGAATGACCTATAATTTGATAAACAATTCACCTCCCGGTTTTTCGCAAGACAAATTTTCTACTGGATTTTCAGCCGGTGTCCTGCGGGATTTTCCTATCAACGCCAATAGAACTCTGGCCATTGCACCTGGACTGGGTTTTTCTTACCAGAATTATCACCAAAATTTATTTATCAACGGCACTGCGGCAGCGCCCATTTATAGTATTATCCCCCAAGGCACCTATTACAGCAAAAATAAAATTGAAGAATACCTGCTCGATCTACCCATCGAATTTCGTTGGCGCACCTCGACGCCCGAAAGCCATAAGTTTTGGCGTATTTACAGTGGGGTCAAAATGAGTTATGTATTGGCTTCGCGTTCGCAGTATACCGACGGGCAATCCAACGTGATCATCAAAAACAATCCCGACTTCAATAAGGTACAATTGGGGATTTACCTGGCCATGGGCTACAATACCTGGAATTTCTATGGCTATTACGGCCTTACGCCCTTGCTGTCCAAAAGCGCCACTATTCAGGATCAATCCATTGGACTCCGGGCCATACATTTGGGCTTGCAATTTTATATTCTATAGCCAATACCACCACAAGGCCAGTTGCGGAATGGCACCTATTCCCAATCCAATGGCTAATTCTTGGTAGGTATGAGCCTGCATCGCCAAGCGGGAAGAAGCCACCAAACCATTTAGCAAGAGCAATAGTGCAATGCCATAAGAGAGATCAACATGGTAATGCGCACTCAACCCCATCACAAAACAAGTTAGGGCCGCGATTCCCATTTGGTGAATGCTGGCTTTTACTTTCATAAACAAATACAAAAATGTGAGGATGTTGCTCAACAGTCCGCCCAGCAAAAAGAAATGCAATTCGGGCAAAGCGGCTTGTGTAATGCTTTTGAAGGTGAGTATATACAGCAAAATACAACTGATGAATACCGGAATTCTGCGTTGTTCCACTTTTTGGAGCATCACCGAATCAGCTTTGCCTACAGTTTTCAGCCAAAAATAAAAAGCCAACGGAATAAAAATAGTGAGCAAACTCACTTGCAAACACAAGTAAAGTACCTGTACCTCGCTGTAATGAATTGGACTAATGGCCAAATAAATCAGCGTCCCCATCAGCGGAATAAACAGCGGATGGAACACATAGGAAAACGAAACCAGTAGCAGATTGGGTTTGTTCACAGGGCCAATGTTAGATTTTTTTGCGCAAACGCGCCACAGGAATATCCAGAAGTTCGCGGTATTTTGCTATCGTTCGGCGGGCAATTGGGTAGCCTTTTTCTTTGAGAATTTCAACCAACTGATCGTCGGGCAGGGGCTTGCTTTTGTCTTCTTCGCGAATAACCGTTTGCAAAATATTCTTGATTTCTAAGGTAGATATTTCTTCGCCTTGGTCATTTTTCATCGCTTCCGAAAAAAATTCTTTGATCAATTTGGTGCCGTAAGGCGTTTCGACATACTTGCTGTTGGCTACTCGAGAAACCGTCGAGATGTCTAGTCCCACGCGATCGGCGATATCCTTGAGAATCATGGGTCTAATCTTGCTTTCGTCGCCCTCCAAGAAGTAATCGTGTTGGTACTGCATGATGGCATTCATGGTCACCAAGAGCGTTTCTTGTCGTTGTTTGATGGCGTCAATAAACCACTTGGCCGAGTCCAATTTTTGTTTGATGAATTGCACCGCTTCTTTTTGTGCCGACGATTTTTCCCGTGCCGATTTGTAGGTTTGCATCATGTCTTGGTAATCTTTCGAGACGTGCAAGCTGGGCGCATTTCGGCCATTCAACGTGAGTTCCAAATCGCCGTCTATTATGCGGATCATAAAATCGGGGACTATGGTTTCGGTAATTTTGGAACTGCCTTGGTAGGATCCGCCTGGTTTGGGGTTGAGGCGCTCTATTTCGTGTACGGCTTTTTTGAGTTGTTCGGCATTGACGCCAAATTTGGCCTGTAGTTTGTCGTAGTGTTTTTTGGTAAATGCCTCAAATTGCTGACCCAAAATGCCCATAGCCAAGGCAATAGATTCAGTAGGCGTTTTGTGTTTGAGTTGCAACAACAAGCATTCTTGCAAATCGCGTGCGCCAATACCAGCAGGCTCCAATTCGTGCACCAGGTGCAAGATGCGCTCCACGGTTTTTTCGTCGGTGTAGATGGCTTGCGTAAAGGCTAAGTCATCTACAATATCAGCCAAATTGCGGCGGATGTAGCCCATTTCATCGATGCTGCCCACCAAAAATTCGGCGATTTCCCGCTCTTCGTCTGATAAAATAAAGGTATTGAGTTGCGCCACCAAGTCCTGATGAAAACTCAGCGCTGCCGAGAGCGGCGATTCGCGTTGGTCTTCTTCGGCGTAGTTGTTGGCTTGTAGTTTGTAATCGGGAATTTCGTCGTTGCTCAAGTAATCATCAATGCTGATGTCGTCGGTATCAATACTGGACGAATCATCATAATCGTCAAATTCGTCGGTTTCAAATTCGTCGGCCTCGTAATTTTCGTCGTCTTCTTTGCCCGATTCGAGCGCCGGATTTTCGTTCATTTCTTCCTTTAATCGCTGCTCAAATGCCTGTGTAGGCAATTGAATTAACTTCATCAGCTGAATCTGCTGAGGAGATAATTTCTGGGCGAGTTTAAGATGTAGAAATTGTTTAATCACAGGTATTGAACGGTTTAAAAAAAAGTAAAGGCACTATTCAAAGGGTTGCATAACCCGTAATTTTTGCGAATTGTTTTTAGAATTCGGCGTTTTGTGGTGTTCTCGGAAACGGAATCACATCGCGAATGTTGCTCATGCCGGTTACAAACAAAACCAAACGTTCGAAGCCCAAACCAAAGCCCGAGTGCACGGCGGTTCCAAATCGGCGGGTATCCAAGTACCACCACAATTCTTTTTCGTCAATGCCCAACACCTTCATTTTCTCAACCAAGACGTCGTAGCGCTCTTCTCGTTGCGAGCCGCCTACAATTTCACCAATGCCTGGGAATAATATGTCCATGGCACGTACGGTTTTTCCGTCTTCGTTCAATCGCATGTAAAACGCTTTGATGTTGGCTGGATAATCGTATAAAATTACCGGACACTTGAAGTGTTTTTCCACCAAATACCGTTCGTGCTCCGATTGCAAATCAGCACCCCATTCTTCAATGATGTAATTGAATTTTTTGTTTTTATTGGGTTTCGAATTCTTTAAAATGTCAATGGCTTCGGTATAGGAAACGCGTTTAAAGTTGTTTTCCAACACAAAATTGAGTTTCTCCAACAAGCTCATTTCGCTGCGTTCGGCCTGTGGTTTTACTTTTTCTTCGTCAATCAAACGGCTTTCCAAAAACTTCAAATCATCGGCACAATGCTCCAGCGTATACTTAATCACGTACTGAATAAAATCTTCAGCCAAGTCCATGTTGTCGTTCAAATCATTGAAGGCCACTTCGGGTTCAATCATCCAAAACTCGGCCAAATGCCGCGAAGTATTCGAGTTCTCTGCACGGAACGTTGGACCAAACGTATAGACCTGTCCCAAGGCCATTGCAAAGGTTTCGGCTTCCAATTGTCCCGAAACGGTCAGGTTGGTTTCTTTGCCAAAAAAATCTTCTTTGTAGTTCACTTTGCCGTCTTCGTCGCGGGGAGTTCCGTCAAAAGGCAAGGCAGTTACTTTAAACATTTCGCCCGCACCTTCGGCATCAGAGCCCGTAATGATGGGCGTATTCACATATACAAATCCGCGTTGCTGAAAGTAGTGGTGCACGGCAAATGACAACACCGAACGCACCCGCATAATCGCGCCAAAGGCATTGGTGCGCACCCGTAAATGGGCGTTTTCTCGCAAGAATTCTAAGGAATGTTTTTTGGGTTGCATCGGAAATTTCTCGGCATCGGAGTCGCCCAAGATTTCCAAGTGCGTGGCTTGTACTTCATATTTTTGACCGGCTCCTTGGCTTTCTACCAAATTTCCGGTAATGCTCAAGGCGGCGCCTGTGGTGATGCGTTTCAGGGTGGCTTCGGGCGTATTTTCAAAATCGACCACACACTGAATATTGTGTAAGGTTGAACCGTCGTTCAACGCAATAAATTGATTGTTTCTAAAGGTGCGCACCCAGCCTTTTACAGTGATGCCCGTTTGTGTTTGCGTGCTGTGCAGTAAGTCTTTTACTTTTACCGATTTCATAAATGTTCTTCTAAATGGTGTGTTGCATTCCCACGCTTTGGCGTGGAGTATTGCAAATATAAGGCAATTGTTGTTATGTTTTGGGGAGCAATTTCCCGCTGTTCGGCTGTATCTTTTGGCTTGGCCGCCAAAAGGATGTCGCCTGCATCGGGGCTATTTTCGTTTCCTTTTGAACGTATCTTTTTCAAAGCTCAACACCAAGGCCGGGAGCACCAACAAATTGGCAAACATGGCAAAAAGCAAGGTGCACGAAATTAATCCGCCCAAGGCAATGGTTCCGCTAAAGCTCGACAATGTAAAAATAGCAAAACCAAAAATCAAGACCACCGAGGTATAAAACGTACTGATGCCGGTTTCGCGTAGGGCACTCATCACGGATTTATTTACATTTCCATGGTTGCGCTGCAAATCGTGTCGAAACTTGGCCATAAACTGAATCGCATTATCCACCGAGATCCCAAAGGCGATACTAAACACCAAGATTGTAGAAGGTTTCAGCGGAATGCCCAAGTAGCCCATTAGTCCAGAAGTAATGCACAGCGGCAACACATTGGTTATCACCGAGGCCAAGACCATTTTTACCGAACGGAATAAATAGGCCATCAATCCGGCAATCAACAAAATGGCAAAAATCAAGGATTCGATGAGGTTGTCTATCAAGTAACTCGTGCCTTTTTGAAACACCAAGGCTTTGCCCGTGAGCGTCACCGTATAGCGTTCGGCAGGAAAAATTTTGTCAATTTTGGCCTGCAATTGGCGTTCAATTTTGGCCATTTCGCCTGTGCCAATGTCTTTCATGTAGGTGGTAATGCGGGCATAACGACCGCTGGCATCTACATAACTTTTCATCAAATTGTCTTTGGTGTTTTTCTTCGCATTTTTTGCATACGACAAAATAAAGGCCTGTTCTTGTGCCGTGGGCAACTCATAATAATCCGGATTGCCATTGTAGTAGGCTTGTTTGGAATACTTAATCAAGTTTACAATAGAAACCGGTTTGGACAATTCGGGAATCTGCTCGATGGTTTCTTGCAATTCGTTTATGCGTTTCAAGGTCGATAACTTCATCACGCCTTTGTTGTGCTTGGTATCGATCATGATTTCCAGCGGCATCACCCCGCTAAACTCTTTTTCATAAAACAAAATGTCTTTAAAAAACGTAGCGTTTTTGGGCATTTCGCCAATTAAACTGCCCGAAACTTTCATTTGTGTAATGCCGACAATGCTAAATGCAAGCAGCAATCCATAAATGATATAAAGGCGTGTGCGGTGATTTTTTACTTGCAACTCTACCCAATCCAACAAAGACGAAATGTAGTTTTTGCTCAGGTGATACAAGTGTTTTTCTTTGGGCATTGGCATGAAACTGTAGATGATGGGCACTACCAACAGCGTGAGTAAATACACGGTAATTACATTAATCGAAGTAACCAAACCAAACTCGTACAACAAGTCGTTTCCGGTAATCATAAAGGTGGCAAATCCGGCTGCTGTAGTCAAATTGGTCATCAAGGTAGCAACTCCAATTTTCGAAATTACGCGCTGCAAGGCCTTGGCCTGATTTTTATGGTTCTTGATTTCTTGCTGGTATTTATTGATCAAGAAAATGCAATTGGTTATCCCAATAACAATAATCAAAGGCGGAATAATAGCCGTGAGAATGGTGATTTTGTAATGAAACAAACCAAGGGTACCAAAAGACCACATCACCCCAACCAATAAAATACATATCGAGATAAAGGTGGCGCGGAAGGAACGGAAAAACAAAAAGAAAATTAACGAAGTAATGAGCAGCGCTGCGCCTATAAATAGTCCAATTTCGCCCTTCATATTTTCGGCGTTGATGGTCCGAATGTAAGGCATGCCCGACACGCGTAAATCCATGCCCGTTGCTTTTTCAAAGGCGTCAATTTTGGGCACTAGGTCTTCTACAATAAAGGTTTTGCGCCCGGCAGTATTCACCACACTTTTCTTTAAATATACCGCTGCACGAATAGAACCTGTGGTTTTATTAAACAACAAGCCTTCATAAAAAGGCAATTCATGAAACAATTGGTAGCGCAGACCTTTCAGGTAGGAAGGATTATTGGTTTGCGAAGGATCTACAAACGAAACCAAATCAAATTTCTGGGAAATGGTGTCTTTGTGTATTTTTTTCAAGTCGTTTATCGAAACGACCAATTCTACTGCAGCTGATTTTTTTAAACCGCTCATCAACTCAGTCCAGGCGGCAAAGTTTTTGGGAGTAAAAAATGCAGGATCTTTAAACCCAATGACAATCAGGTTGCCTTCTTCGCCAAAAGTGTTTAAAAATTGCTCGTATTGCTGATTGGCAAGGTGGTCTTTTGGAAGCAGATTGGCTTCCGTATACGTCATCGACAGGTTTTTCCATTGCAAGCCCAAAAACAAAGTGAGTGCGGCAATAGCAACTAAAATGGCAATTCTGTTTTTAAGTATTATTCGGGCCAATTTTTCCCAAAATCCAACTTTTACAACTTTTTTCATGAAACGTTTAAAAATGCATGCAAATGTAGGTAAAGCAAGGGAATTTATATGTAGTGTAGGGCTATATTTATTGAAAACTGACTACTCTTTTCGGCATGTATTAAATTTAGGTTATGCATTGAACTTGTTCGATAATTTATATATTTGGTTTCGGTAATTTGCTCTACTTTTTGATTTTGTATTTTAATGAAAAAATTTAAAAACTCCATTTTTTATTTATTGATTACCGGCGGATTTTCGGTGCTAATCTATTGGATATTAATTCAAGGAAAAGTGCTCGAAATGGGCCGTAAAATTGTGGTGATCACTTCCAAGAATACCCAATGGTCGGAGTTTTTGTTGTCTATGGAGCACAACCTCAAGCATCCACTGGCGATCTTATTGGGGCAAATTATTACCATTATCGTGGTGGCGCGTTTTTTTGGTTGGATGTTTCGCAAAATAGGACAACCCACTGTAATTGGCGAAATCATTGCCGGAATTGTATTAGGCCCCTCCTTGCTGGGCATGTATTTTCCTGAATTTTCAACCGCTCTTTTCCCCGTTGATTCCTTAGGGAATTTGCAGTTCTTGAGTCAAATTGGCTTAATCTTGTTCATGTTTGTCATTGGCATGGAACTCGATTTGAAAGTCCTCAAAAACAAAGCCAACGATGCGGTGGTTATCAGCCACGCCAGCATCGTAATCCCTTTTGCCTTGGGCGTTGGATTGGCCTATTATATTTATTACCGTTTTGCCCCTGTGGGTGTCGAATTTTTATCGTTTAGTTTATTTATGGGAATCGCCATGAGCATTACAGCTTTTCCGGTATTGGCGCGCATCGTGCAGGAACGCGGCATTCATAAAACGCGTTTGGGCACCATCGTAATTACCTGTGCCGCCGCCGACGACATTACCGCTTGGTGCCTATTGGCCGCAGTAATTGCCATTGTAAAAGCGGGATCATTTGTGAGTTCACTGTATGTGATCGGCATGGCTGTGGCCTATGTATTGCTCATGCTTTTTGTGGTAAAACCCTTTCTAAAACGCATTGGTGATTTGTATGGCAGTAAATCAAAATTAAATAAACCGGTAGTAGCCATATTTTTCTTGACGTTAATTATCTCGGCCTATACTACAGAAGTTATTGGGATTCACGCCTTGTTTGGTGCTTTCATGACGGGCGCAATTATGCCCGATATTGCTAAATTTCGCGCCATTTTTATTGATAAAGTCGAAGACGTTGCCGTGATTTTATTGCTGCCTTTGTTTTTTGTTTTCACCGGATTGCGCACCCAAATAGGCTTGATCAACGACCCGTTTTTATGGAAAGTAACCGGCTGTATTATTGGCGTGGCGGTAGTAGGAAAGTTTGTTGGCAGTGCCTTGGCTGCTAAATTTGTGGGACAAAATTGGCGCGATAGCCTCACCATTGGCGCCCTCATGAACACCCGAGGTTTAATGGAATTGGTGGTGCTAAACATTGGTTACGATTTGGGTGTGCTCACCTCTGAGGTATTTACCATGATGGTGATCATGGCTTTGGTTACCACCTTTATGACTGGACCTGCGCTTGATATTATCAATTTTATATTCAAAACCAAAGATGTTTCGCCTGCCGAGGAAAAATCGGGCAATTCCAAGTACCGAATTTTGGTGTCATTCGGGAACAGCCAAAAAGCAAAAGGGCTGCTGCGCATTGCTTCCAGTTTGGTGGGCAAGCAAAAAGGCGAAGCCAGTATTACAGCCATGCATTTGTCTTTGAGCGACGAGTTGCATTCCTTTAACATGGAAGAATATGAGAAAATGCGTTTTGCACCCGTTCTAGAGGAAGCCAGTATATTAAAGCAAGAAATCAACACGTTTTTTAAAGCCACTGTCGATGTAGAAACCGACATCACCGAAATTGCCGAACAAGGCCACTACGACTTGCTTTTGGTGGGTTTAGGAAAATCAATTTTTGACGGAACTTTGTTGGGAAAAGTACTTGGTTTTACCACGCGCATCATCAATCCCGATCGGTTGATTGATAAATTTACGGGAAAAGAAGGCTTGTTTGAAAACTCCCCTTTTGATGAACGAACGCGTCAAATCATCACCCGAACACAAATGCCATTGGGTATTTTTATTGATAAAAACTTGCAAAAAGTAGACCGTGTATTGGTGCCTATTTTTAGCGCTGAGGATACGTTTTTGATTGATTTTTGCCAGAAATTAATTAGCAACAACGATTCAAAAGTTGCGGTGTTGGCGAGCAATGCCATTGTGCAAAGCAACTTTTTATTAGAGAGTGCTTTGTCAACTTTAGAACACGAATATCCGGCTCATTTGAGTTTGATGAATGAACGAATCTTGGACAAAGAATTTTTAGGCAAACAAGATTTGTTGGTGATTAGCTTAGACAGTTGGAAAAAATTGGTAGCCTCGCAAAGCACTTGGCTCAGCAATATTCCGTCGGTGCTCATCATCAAACCTTAAAGGCCCAAATCAAGTACAAAGCTAAATTTTACCGAAATATTGTCGTCCAAATTAGGCAAACTGTTGGCGCCGTAGCGGTAAAAGAAATTCAAGCCCAAAGTCCCCACTAAGTTGTTAATTTCTACCCCCGACTCAAAATACCCCTTGTCGAGTGTTTTGTATACAAAGCCGCTGTGTTGTGCGGGTTTATCCATATTTCCAAGAGCAGTTCGTGTAACCAACACCAAGGTAGGCGTAATTGATTTGGAGATCGCCAATTTCTGAAAACTGTGTTTCAGCTGAAGCGTCGCATATTTACTCGAAAAGAACTCGTTGTAAAACATCGTTTCAAAACTGTTTTTGGCGGCCACCGTAAAACGTTGCATGATTTTGGTTTTACTGATGTTATTTGGCGAGGTGTTATACAAGTGCGTGAGCGGAACATCGCCAAATGCAACACCAGTTTCTAGCAATACACTACTAAGTTGGTTGTTGAGTAGTTGTTTTTCATATTCTACACGGAAGTCAAATTTGCCAAAATCAAAATCATTTTTAACAAAATCGGGCAATGTACGCGTGAACTGAAAGGTAAATTTTGGATAACCGGTTTCAATCTCGTGACGGCCTTTTGGCGTCTGCAAATATTCGCTAAACGGATTCCATTGTATGGAGGCGATTGCGGTAGTCATTTGGTAATTTTGGTAGGCTTTGCCATTTAGCGTATACAAATAATCAAATTTGGGATCAACAAAACTTTGATTGAGCTGCCATACACTCTCGGTGCGCGGAAAAAGTTTGGTGTCTATATAGGCACGCCAACTGTTGTAGTTGTAAAACGTGCTGATGTTTATGGGTCTAGGGTTGTAGATGCGAAACGGAATTTTGTCAATTACAAAGGCGGTGCTGGCTATTTCTTGTACGTCATCGGTGTAGGAAATGCCCATCCAGGTGTTGGAGAAATCGCCCAAACGTGTGGCCGTTCCCAAACTGTATTTAAAGGCGCCGTCTTTGGTTCCATAACCAGTATACCCATTCAATTGCATTATTTTAGAAAACGACTCATTGGTTTTTCCGCCCATGCCTATGCGAAATCCTTCGTAATTATTGTAGCGCAAAATATACCGTAAATCAACATCGACGGGACCATAGGGCACATAGCCTACCAAGAGTTTTCTAGCCAACCGCAATCGTTTTTCTAACTTTACTTTTCGGCCAATACTGTCCAAGCCCAAATAGGTTAAGGGCATGCGAAAATCTAAACTATCTTTCCGGAACTGTTCCCAAAACGATTCGGGCTTCACTTCGGCATCGCGTTTCATTTCGATTTTAATAAACGAATTACGCACAGGTGGCCCAGCTTGAAAATTAAAGTCAAAAAAGTGGGTTTCGGCTAATAGATAAGTAAAATCAGACGCAACTTTTCGTCGGGTTTGAGACATACTCCCGTCCAACGGATCAAACACCAAGGTTTGTCCCAAGAAGGAGAGACTTTCATTTTTCTTCCCCTTGCTAATTTTAAATTTTTGACTTTCGGGCAGCCAGAGGTTTTGGCTTTCATTATACCTGTATTCGTGCTGCGCATTCAGTTGTAGCGCCTTGTTTACAAAAGTTACCGCTTTGGCCACGGCATAGCTTGCTTCATCAATATACAACAGCCCTTCTAAGTCGTTGTTTTTGATTTTACTTTTAAAATAAACCACATAAACCGGCCTATTTTGTAGACTTATCTGATCGATCAATTCAAAGGTGTACTGTGCGTTGGCCTGATCGGATAAAGGACTCCAATATTTTTTTTGCAACAACACATAATACGGATCATAAATGGAGTAGGACTGCAATTGCAGCGAAACAAATTCGTAAATCGGCTGCTTAAACCCGGCCATTTTGTAGCCCAATATGGTTTCTTTAAACCGGTTGGATGCATATTGGTAGGCAGAAACTTTCTCGGTGAGGAACAGGTGTTGCTTGCTAATGAACTTCTTAAATTCGTAATCGCTCGAATCGGTTTTGACGACCATTTTTCCAAAAATGTTGTGTCTCAATACACTTTCCACTCGTCCCTCAATCGAATCGGGATTTGCAGTTATGGTGAGTTTGTTGTAGGCTTTGCAGTCAAATGCAGGAATTTTTACAAAGGGATTATTTTGATTTTTTGCCCGAATGGTTTGCTGTATAATGGCCGTTCCGGTCGTGTTTGCAGCGGCTTGGTTTGGCTGGGGCGAGAGTAAAATAGTGTAAAACTTTTGCGAAGCATGCAACGTAATTGTTTGCTCTTGGTAGCCTCTTGCGCGAATGTGCACTAGCGATTTGTCGGCGCTCACCACTTCAAAAACACCATAACTATCCGAGAAGGAGTAGTGCGTTTCGTCGTGTGCCAAGGTGGCCAAGCCAATGGGTTTTAGAGTTACCACATCTTTAATCTGTCCGGTAAAATGCTGTTGCCCATGCATCCAAAAGGAAAGTAAAAACAACCAACACAATAAAAACGGTCTACCAAAGAGGCCCATAAGCAGATTGTGAGTTCATTAAAAAAACCGCCTCCTAGTTTTATTAACTCAAGAGACGGTGTTATGGTATTGGCTATTGCCCTAAACTTTCATGATTTCGGCTTCTTTTGCTGCCAACAATTCGTCTACTTTTTTAATAAACGCATTGGTTAAATTTTGCACCTCGTCTTCGGCTTTTTTACAAAAATCTTCGGCAGTGCCTTCTTTTTCTAATTTTTTGATGTCGGTATTCGCATCCTTGCGCACATTTCGAATCCCAATTTTGGCATCTTCCGATTCGATTTTAGCTTGTTTTGCTAAATCTCGGCGGCGTTCTTCGGTGAGTGGCGGCACACTAATAATTACCAAATCGCCATTGTTCATGGGGTTAAATCCCAAATTGGCAATAAGGATCGCTTTTTCAATTGGGGTGAGCATACTTTTTTCGTAGGGCTGAATGGTCAGGGTACGGGCATCGGGCGAATTGATATTGGCCACCTGTGACAAGGGCGTTTGTGCACCGTAATAATCTACAAAAACACTGCCTAGCATTTGCGGACTTGCTTTGCCAGCTCGAATGTTTAAAAAGGATTTTTCTAAATGTGCGATAGAACCATTCATTGATTCTTCGGTACTTTCTAAAATAAAATCAATTTCTTCTGTCATGGGAATTCTAGTTAATCTATAATAGTTTGCTTAGCCAATACTCACTACGGTTCCAATGTTTTCGCCGTTGCAAATTTTTTCTAAGTTGCCTTTTTTATTCATATCAAACACCAAAATAGGTAATTTATTTTCTTGACTCAAGGTAAATGCAGTCGTGTCCATTACGTTGAGGCCCTTTTTTAACACATCTTCAAAAGAGATGAAATCAAATTTCGTAGCCAAGGGATCTTTCTCGGGGTCGGCAGTGTAAATTCCATCCACGCGGGTGCCTTTCAAGATCACATCGGCGTTAATTTCAACGCCACGCAAAACCGCTGCGGTGTCGGTTGTGAAGTACGGATTGCCCGTTCCGGCTCCAAAAATCACAATGCGTCCTTTTTCTAAATGGCGCACGGCTCTACGTTTGATGTAGGGCTCGGCGATGGCTTCAATTTTTAGGGCAGTTTGCAAACGGGTGAGCATTCCGCGACTTTCTAGCGCGCCTTGTAAAGCCATGCCGTTGATTACGGTGGCCAACATGCCCATATAATCGCCTTGTACGCGATCCATTCCGTTGCTTGCACCAGCCACTCCTCGAAAAATGTTTCCGCCACCAATTACAATCGCAATTTCCACGCCTTTGTCGTGAATTTTTTTGATTTCATCGGCATATTCAGACAAACGAGCAGAGTCAATACCGTATTGCTTGTCTCCCATTAAGGCTTCACCACTTAACTTGAGAAGGATTCTTTTGTACTTCATTTTGCTTTTAAATTGTGTTGGGCAAATATAGCGATATTCTGTTTTTGAAATTAGCCGATCAAAAAAAATATCGGTCAAAAAAAACAGCTGTATTGTGTGACCAAACGCACGAAAATCAGCAAAAGATTTGTCTTATCTTTGGCCCCAGCAACCCTATTTCTCGTCTCATGAAAAATGAAATTCAATCGGCCTTAGCCCAATCCTACAGCTACGAAGCCTACCGTACCGTTGTAAAAAATCAATTTTTAGCCGGAAAAGTAACTGGTTTGGAACAATCTGAATCCTTATTGCATTATACCGAGCTCAACGAAGTGCGGATGCATCGACTCGACAAAACCACCAATTTAAATCCCGAAACCCTCGACGCCATAAGCCAATGGGACAAAAAAATCCTGTGGCTCGTGCTCACCGAAGGCTGGTGTGGCGATGGCGCTCAGGTGTTGCCAGTTTTACATAAAATAGCACAAGCCAATGCTAATATCGATTTTAAATTGGTGTTTCGTGACCAAAATGAAGAATTGATACAACTCGTACTCACCAACGGATCAAGGGCAATTCCCAAGCTGTTGATTATTGACTTCGAAACACATACACTTTTAGGCCAATGGGGTCCGCGTCCACAAGGAGCTGTGGAGCTAATTGCCAACTATAAAAAGGAACACGGCGTAGTCGATGAAACCGCCAAAGCCGATTTACACTTGTGGTATTTTCACAATAAAGGACTAGAAATCCAGCAAGAAATTGTGGCGCTTATGCATCAGGTGCTTTCCACTTCGCTTCAAAATCAGGAATAGACCCCGCATTTTCTACCGCGTAATCTCCAATTTTAGTGCGGCGTAAAGCAGTGAGGTGCGCCCCACTGTGTAATGCATTTCCAAAATCAAAGGCTAGTGAACGAATATAGGTGCCTTTGCTGCACACTGCGCGAAAATCAATTTCGGGCAAGGCAATGCGGGTGAGCTCAAATTCGTATATCGTGGTTTTGCGGGAAGCAATCTCTACTGTTTCACCAGCGCGCGCATGTTCATACAACCGTTTGCCGTCTTTTTTTATGGCCGAAAATACAGGCGGAATTTGGTCAATTTCGCCTAGGAATTGTAAACGGACTTTTTCTATTTTTTCTTCAGTAATATGTTCGATTGGGAAATGTGCATCAATAGCCGTTTCTAAATCGTAAGAAGGCGTCGTGGCGCCAATATAAAAGGTGCCGGTATATTCTTTGGCTTGTGCCTGAATGGCTGTGATTTGTTTGGTGAATTTCCCCGTGCAAACAATAAGCAAGCCCGAAGCCAACGGATCAAGAGTGCCGGCATGTCCAATTTTGAATTTTTTGGGCAAATCAAATTTGCGTTTCAGTAAATACTTGAGCTTGTTGACGGCCTGAAACGATGACCAGTGCAGGGGTTTGTCTACTAGAATGACTTGGCCGGTTAAAAAATCATCGGCCTCCATTAAATAACAGTGAGGGGGTGAACGAAAAAGTGGATCAGCAACAAGGCGATTCCAATGGCAATGCGGTAATAGCCAAATACTTTAAATCCGTTTTTGGTAAGGAATCCGATGAAACTTTTTATAGCCAAAAGGGCTACAATAAATGCCACAATATTTCCAATAATTAGCAGGTTGGTTTCTTGCTCGGTGAGCACGTAGCCTGCTTTGTAAAAGTCATAACATTTTTTTACCGTGGCACCCAACATGGTAGGAACAGCCAAGAAAAAGGAGAATTCGGCTGCGGAAGTACGACTTAATTTTTGTGACATTCCACCCACAATACTTGCGCCACTTCGAGACACACCGGGTATCATGGCCAAGCACTGAAACAAACCAATTTTGAAGGCAGTACCATAGCTTATTTCGGTGTTAGTCGAATCGGCAAACCACTCGTCCACTTTGAGTAATAAAATTCCACCAAGCAACAAGGAAACAGCAACAGTTACTGGGTTTTCTAGCAGGGCATCAATTTTTTTGCTAAATAATAAACCAAAAATTACAGCCGGAATAAAGGCAATCCCCAATTTAAAATAGAAATCAATCGACTGAAAAAAGCGTTTAAAATATAAGGCCACCACCGAAAGGATCGCGCCTAGCTGAATAACAATGGTAAATAATTTGGTAAACTCTTCGTGGGCAATGCCAAAAAAAGAACTGGCAATAATCATGTGACCCGTAGAAGAAATGGGCAAAAACTCAGTAATTCCTTCTATGATGGCGAGGGCAACAGCTTCTAGTGTAGTCATCTAGCTGTTTTTCGGGTTCTTTAAAATCGCAAAAACAGTGATGCCAAATCCCGCCAAAACAACTGTGGGAGCCAATCGGATGCGTCGAAAGTTAAAGATGGCTTCGTTAAATACCTTGGGATCGTTACTTCCGCCACCAATCATCAATAAAAAACCGATTACAATTACCGCGATGCCCAGCAAGAGCAACAGGTAGTTTATTTTTCCAAAAAGAAATTCAGCTTGGGCTTCTGGGGCAGGAGTGTTTGCCTTTGGTGCTTCGGGTTTTTGAGGTTTCATATAGAGTACAAATCGATTAGTATAAATCGTCAGTTCGTAAATTCAAATAACGTTGGGTGGCAAAATAGGTGCTCATCCAAGTAATAACAACGCCTAAGGCCAACACGCTAAACAGCACAATACCTACCGTAAATGGGTTTTCTAGTATTCCTAAATTAGGGTAGTTTCCATCAATATAAAGTACGCAGGCAACCAATGCAATTACGGCACAAACCGCTCCGGCCAATCCCAATTTGACACTGTGCCAAATAAAAGGCTTGCGAATAAACGACTTGGTTGCGCCCACCATTTGCATGGTTTTGATGATGAAACGGTTGGCATAGATGGATAATCGCATCGAGCTATTTATCAGTACCACGGCTACTAAAGCCAAAAATCCACTGATAATGAGGATCCACAAACTCACTTTCTTGATGTTGTCGTTTACTAAGTTGACCAATTGTTTGTCGTAGACAATGTCAGAAACCATATCGTTTGTGCGGAAATGATTTTCGATTTTACGGATATTCTCCGCGTTGATGTAGTCGGCTTTGAGGTGAATATCAAACGAATTTTGCAACGGATTGGCTCCCAAAAAGGTCATGAAATCTTCGCCAATGATGTCGGTGTGCATTTTGGCTGCTTCCTCTTTGGTTACATACACGCTCGATTTGACAAATTTGGATGTTTTTAATTCGTTTTTGAATGCGGTAAAAACGGGTTCGGTTGCTTCGTTTTTGAAGAAAACGGTCATGGCAATTTCTTCTTTAAAATCGTCAGCTAGTTTTTTGGAATTTAAGATAAACAAGCCCAAAAGTCCCAACAGAAATAGCACCAAAAACATACTAAATACAACAGAAATATAGGAAGAAATTAGTCGGCGTTTTTGAAATTTTTCGAAGGAAGAACTCATAGAAAATAGAAATTATGGGGTAAAAATAATAAAGAAATTGGTTAAATTTAGTTTATAACGTTCAAAGTTTTGACTTTCGTACAATAAACGTAAATTTGCCCACCTAAACGCATCCTGATGAAATACAATCCAACCGAAATCGAGGCCAAATGGCAAAAATACTGGGCCGAGCAGCACACCTTTGCCGCCACAACTGCCTCTATAAAACCCAAATATTATGTGTTGGATATGTTTCCGTATCCCTCTGGAGCAGGCTTGCATGTGGGGCATCCGTTGGGCTATATTGCCTCCGATATTGTGGCCCGATTCAAACGCCACAACGGATTTAACGTATTGCATCCGCAAGGCTATGATTCGTTTGGCTTGCCCGCCGAACAATATGCCATTCAAACCGGTCAACATCCCGAAAAAACCACCCGCGAAAATATTGCCCGTTACCGCGAGCAACTCGATAAGATTGGGTTCTCTTTTGATTGGGACCGTGAAGTGCGCACCTCAAGTGCCAATTATTACAAACATACCCAGTGGATTTTTATCCAATTATTCAATGCCTGGTACAACAAAATCAGCAACAAAGCCGAACCCATTTCGAGTTTGATATCCCAATTTGAACAAGTCGGAAATACCAGAGTACAGGCCGTTTGCGATGAGCATATTGCTGCCTTTACCGCCCAAGAATGGAACGAATTTTCTACAGAAAAACAACAACAAATACTCCTCCAATACCGCCTTACCTATTTGGCCGAAACCGAAGTTAACTGGTGCCCGGCACTGGGAACGGTGTTGGCCAATGACGAAATTATCAATGGAGTTTCCGAGCGTGGCGGACATCCGGTAATTCGCAAAAAAATGACCCAGTGGTCGATGCGCATTTCTGCCTATGCCGAACGCCTGTTGCAAGGATTAGACACCATCGATTGGAGCGAATCGATCAAAGAAGCCCAGCGCAATTGGATCGGAAAATCGGTGGGAGCGTCTATTGTGTTTCAGGTTTCAGGTTTCAAGTTGTCCATCGAAGTGTTTACCACTAGACCCGATACTATATTTGGCGTAACCTTCATGACTTTGGCACCCGAGCACGAATTGGTGGCGCAAATCACCACGCCCGAACAAAAAGCCGCTGTTGAAGCCTATATCGAAGCCACCGCCAAACGTTCTGAACGCGAGCGCATGGCTGATGTAAAAACCATCTCGGGTGTATTTACCGGCGCCTTTGCCGAGCATCCGTTTACGAAAGAACCCATTCCGGTTTGGATAGGCGACTACGTATTGGCCGGCTACGGAACTGGTGCAGTTATGGCGGTGCCTTGTGGCGACGAACGCGATTATGCCTTTGCCAATCATTTTAAAGGGCAAAACGGCATGCCCGAAATCAAAAATATTTTTAACCAAGACATTTCTGCGGCAGCCTATGCAGACAAAGGTGGTTTTGAATTGGTAAATTCTGATTTTTTAAACAACTTGAATTACAAAACCGGAACCCAAAAAGCCATCGAAGCACTCGATAAAATTGGCGCCGGAAAAGCAAAAATTAATTACCGCTTGCGCGATGCAGTTTTTTCACGTCAGCGGTATTGGGGCGAACCCTTCCCGGTGTATTATGTGAATGGCCTCCCGCAAATGATAGACGCCCAGCATTTACCCATTGTCTTGCCCGAGGTAGACAACTACTTGCCCACCGAAGATGGCCAACCACCGTTAGGGAATGCCAAAGCTTGGCATTGGGATACAAATACCAATCAAATTGTGGCTGTTGAAGACAGTGCTAATCCCCCTCAGGGGGTTTGGGGGCTTGAACTAAATACGATGCCAGGTTGGGCAGGCAGTTCGTGGTATTGGATGCGTTATATGGACGCACAAAACGAAACCGAATTTGCCAGCCAAGAAGCCTTGAGTTATTGGCAAAATGTCGATTTGTACATTGGCGGAAGCGAACATGCTACGGGGCATTTGTTGTATTCTCGTTTTTGGAACAAATTCTTGAAAGATTTGGGATATGCGCCTACTGAGGAACCATTCAAAAAACTGATCAACCAAGGAATGATCTTGGGCATGAGTGCGTTTGTGTACCGCAGCGAAGACGCCAAAACACTCTATTCTAAAGGGTTGATAGCCGATAAAAAAGTGCAGCCCATTCACGTAGATTTGGCGGTAATTAATGACATGACAAATGAGTTAGACATCGAAGCGTTCAAGAATCATCCTTTGTATTCCGACTATAAAAACGCTGAATTTGTTTCGGAAAACGGTAAATTTCTGGTGGGCCGTGAAGTAGAAAAAATGTCCAAATCCAAATACAATGTGGTGAATCCAGATGACATTTGCAACGAATTTGGTGCCGATACCTTGCGTTTGTACGAGATGTTTTTGGGTCCGTTAGAACAAGCTAAACCTTGGAATACAGCCGGAATTACGGGAGTTTTTGGCTTCTTGAAAAAGTTATGGCGTTTGTATTTTGACGAAAATGGCTTGGTTATTACGACTCAAGAGCCCAGCAAAGAAAGTTGGAAATCGCTGCACAAAACCATCAAAAAGGTAACAGAAGACATCGAGAACTTCTCGTTTAATACCTCGGTGAGTCAATTCATGATTTGCGTCAACGAATTGTCGGCACAAAACTGCCACGAACGGTCTATTTTAGAACCATTGGCGGTATTAATTTCGCCTTATGCGCCGCACATAGCCGAAGAATTGTGGAGTCAATTGGGCCACGCTGGTTCAATTTCGGAAGTTCCCTTTCCGGTATTTGACCCCCAGCATTTGGTAGAAAGTGAAAAAGAATACCCGGTTTCGTTTAATGGCAAAATGCGCTTCACGCTCACCTTGCCACTCGATTTAACCGCCGCGCAAATAGAAGAAATTGTCATGGTCGACGAACGCACCCAAAAACAATTGGAAGGTCGTGTGCCCAATAAAGTAATTATAGTGCCCGGAAAAATTATCAATTTGGTGGGCTAAACTGACAAAAATGCAGTTGAATCTAGTTTCCAAAAAATGGCCTGTAATTTGTACGGGAAGGAATACTAACTTTTAATACAGAAATTATGTTTATACTACTAATTGGAATCATGTTGGCCAGCTGGTTGGTGAGCAACAAACTGAAAAACAAATTTGAAACCTATTCCAAACTGCATTTACAAAACGGTATGAGCGGTGCCGAAATTGCCGAAAAAATGTTGGCAGATCACGGCATCACCGATGTGCGTGTCATTTCGACGCCCGGTCAACTCACCGATCACTACAATCCAGCTGACAAAACCGTCAATTTGAGTGAAGGCGTGTATAACCAACGCAATGCCGCAGCCGCAGCGGTTGCCGCACACGAATGTGGTCACGCCGTGCAACATGCAGTTGCCTATTCGATGCTTACGCTGCGTTCGCAATTGGTGCCCATCGTTTCGGTGGCCTCCAATTATGTACAATGGGTTTTATTGGCAGGAATTCTGATGGTGGGCACGTTTCCACAATTGCTGTTGATTGGAATTTTGCTTTTTGCCGCCACTACTATTTTTTCGGTAATTACTTTGCCGGTTGAATATGATGCGAGCAATCGCGCGTTGGCATGGTTAGAAAAAAGCCAAGTGGTTACCGCACAAGAGCACGAAGGCGCCGCCGATGCTTTAAAATGGGCAGCACGCACCTATGTGGTCGCCGCCATTGGTTCGGTAGGAACTCTGATTTATTATGTGATGATTTATTTGAATCGAAAATAAAAAAGAAAAGGGAGTAGTTAAACTCCCTTTTTTATTGCTTTCTAAAAGATTACAACACCACTACTTTGTCGGGATTATAGCCCACGTAAGGAATTTCGGTTTCTACGAAATGAATGCCGTAGTCTTCTAATTCGCGTAAAATTGGTTCGTAGACTTCTTTGTGAATGGGCAATTGCACGCCGGGTGTAGTGATTTTGCCATTCAAAATGAGCAAAGCCGCCATGGCAACCGGAAGTCCAACTGTTTTGGCCATGGCTGTATACAGTTGATCATCGCCCAAGCATACCATTTTGGAATCGATTTGTTTTTGTTGGCCGTGAAGTTCGTACCCAAATTTGTGGTACATCACAATCATGTCTTTGTCTTGTGGCGCTAAAGTCCATTGATCGGCGAGTATTTTTTCTAGAATTTGTGCTGGAGTAGCATTTTGGAGCCCTACTTTTTTGTTGGGATTAAAGATGTCCAATTCGACCAATTTGTCCCACATGCTATCGTCTTGCTCAATACCCAATTGCAAACGCATTTTAATCTCGACCGAATCAGTAGGGTGGTAGGGCAAAAATAAGTTGGTGAATTCGCGGTAACTCAAGTGTTCGGAATCATCTAATATATAGGAATCATCGGTCATACCCAGTTGTACAAACATATTCCAAGCTTTAGAATAACCCACTCTACGAATGGTGCCACGGTATAAGGTTAGCACGTCTTCTAAGCCATAGACCGAGCGGTATTTCAGGGAATCCCTATTGGCGTAGGCCTCAAATTTACCGTAGCCTTCTACGTGTAAAAATTCGGTGCGACGAAATAATTTATGATACGGAATGTATTTGTATTTGCCTTCTTGGATAAATTTGGCAGCGCCACCTTGTCCGGCCAATACTACATTGCGGGGCGCCCAAGTAAATTTGTAATTCCACAAATTGGTATCGGATTCGGGGGCCACTAAGCCACCACAAAACGATTCAAACAAAAGCATTTTTCCGCCTTGTTCGCGAATTTCGTCAATTACTTTCAGGGCACTCATATGATCAATTCCAGGATCGAGGCCAATTTCATTCATGAAAATCAGGTTATTGGCTTTGACATCTTCGTCAAGCGCCTGCATGGCCTCACTGATATAGGAAGCGGTTACCAAATTTTTTTTGTAGACGAGGCAATCCTTGGCTACTTCAATATGCAAGTGCGCCGGCAACATCGAAATCACTAAGTCTACTTGTTGAATGGCTGCTGCACGGGCTTCGGCATTAAAAATGTCGAGTGCTAACGCGGTGGTATGCGGATGATTGTTGGTTTTTTGTTGGGCCAATTCAAGGGATAAATCGGCGATAAATAGTTGCAATTGTTCAGCTGCAGCCTTATTCATTAGGTAGTGAATTAAGGAAGTTGCTGAGCGTCCAGCACCAATAATTAGGATGTTTCTCATGGTATATCGGTCAATTAACGCCCAAAGGTATCAATTTGTAGCAGTTAAAAAAATCTGCCGAACGAAATCAAAAATCTGCTGAAATTAGAGGTTTTCTAACTCTTCGAGATCTTGTTTTTTGTTGATTTCTTTGCGTTGTTCAAATTGTTTGTCGGGCGCTACCTCGTCGGGAATTAAACCGCACACCACAATAAACAACAAGATTGTTGTAGATATAATAAACAAAATGGCCGGAACTTTCTTTTGGGTAGCATTTGATTTAACCCAGGCGAATCCGCTTAATATCAGTGTTAATGCTACGGGTATTAATCCCAAGGTTCCCATGGGCAATACAATAAATAAAACGCTAAAGGCGCAAAACAGGTAGGCGAGAAGGAGTGCAATTTTTCGCATAAAATTAATTTTGAGTCAGTTGTTTAAGTAGTAATTGACCTGTCCCTACAGGAATGCTAAACCGAATAAGACATGGAATTTTTCGAGCATCGGCAGTGAGCCAAATGATGTTTTTGTCGGTGCCGCGTAGGGCGTTGGTTTGTGCGCCAATTGAAATTTTGTAGCACAGTTTTTCGCCCAAAACTCCAGCGTTGATGCGCTCGGTTCCCAAGTATTTGACCGAAACACCTACTTCTTTTTCGTCAAATACGGCGGTAAAGCGGGTGATTTGTTGTTTGTTTTGGTGCGCAAAATCGACTGTTCTCAATTTGTAAATTAGAGAAACAATGTCTTGTGTGCCCGGTTTAATAGAAAAAACTGACTTCACCTCCAGCTTTCTCTTGATAGATACAACGCTGGCAATACTTTTTCCGTCTTTCTGATACAGGTACTTTTCTTTTTTGGTGTATCCACCTTCAAAAATGTCGCGTTTAAATAAACTGGGTTTAAGCGAAACCGGATCAACGTAGGTTTCGTAGGAATCTCGAATTTTAAAGAAAGAGTCCCATTTGCTATAGGTGGCCGCCTCGCAGCTCAGGTGAAGCAATTTTTTTGTAGACGTGCTCACCATTTCTGTACTCAAGGTAACTTGAGCCAATTGGGTCATGAGCCCAGCCATATTATAGGAGGCAGCATAAACTAATTGTTCACCTCCCGGGATTGAACTTTTTTGTGCTGTTGCAAACCACGGGCTCAGTAGTATTAGTATAAGAAGTAACTTTTTCATTGTGAATTATAATTAGTACCAACATAACTCCTAAATTTGAGCCTTAGTATAATTCTGCAAATAAATGAAACGAAAAATAACTTTAACAGCAATTGTTTTTGGCGCAACGGCCATCATTTTAGGAGCATTTGGCGCTCATGCTTTAAAAAAAGTATTAACGCCCGACGCCTTAGTTTCTTTTGAAACTGGTGTGCGTTACCAAATGTATCACGCGCTGTTTTTGTTGTTTGTAGCCACAACTTCCTTGGTAGATGATGCACAAAAAAAACAAATTTTTTCCATGACACGTTTTGGCGTATTGTTTTTTTCAGGCTCCATCTATTTGCTCGCTACTTCGGCGCTCATTGGAATTGATTTTTCGCCAATTGGATGGTTCACACCCCTAGGAGGAGCCTTACTCATAAGTGCTTGGATTGTACTGTTTATAGGCGTTTACAAGAAAAAAAATGAATAACTCATTTTTTTAGGTGACGTAAACTATTTAATTTTTACTTTTGTAATCGAAATAAAATAGTAAACACAAACCCAAGTTTATGGACAAAAACGTCTCAATTACGAAATCGATTTCGTTGGCAGATTATGGCATTGACAATGCAATCAAAATTCACCACAACCCTACCTACAATTTTTTATTCCAAGAAGAACTTAATGATCAATTAGTTGGCTTCGAAAAAGGTCAACTCACCGAATTGGGAGCTGTAAATGTAATGACCGGAATTTTTACCGGTCGATCACCCAAAGACAAATACATCGTAAAAGACGCAATCACCCAAGATACCATTTGGTGGCCTTCTGAAAAAGCGCCCAACGACAATAAACCCATTTCGCAAACCACTTGGAACGCCCTAAAAGCAAGTACCGTTGCGCAATTGTCAAACAAAAAACTCTATGTAGTCGATGCCTATTGTGGCGCCAACGCCAATACCCGACTCAAAGTTCGCTTCATTATGGAAGTTGCTTGGCAAGCGCATTTTGTGACCAATATGTTTATTCGTCCTACCGCAGCCGAATTGGCCGAATTTGGCGAACCCGATTTTGTGGTGATGAACGCTTCCAAAAGCGGATTTAGAGATTATGCGGCTCACGGTTTAAATTCGGAGGTGTATGTTGCGTTTAACCTTACCGAAAAAATCCAGTTGATTGGCGGAACTTGGTACGGAGGCGAAATGAAAAAAGGCTTGTTCTCGATGATGAATTACTATTTGCCTTTGCGCGGAATTGCCTCGATGCACTGTTCGGCCAATAAAGGCTCAGCCAACGACGTAGCCATCTTTTTTGGCCTGTCGGGCACCGGAAAAACCACCTTGTCTACTGACCCTAAGCGCGAATTAATTGGCGACGATGAGCACGGTTGGGACAACGAAGGCGTCTTTAATTTTGAAGGTGGCTGCTATGCCAAAACTATCGATTTAAGCCCTATTAACGAACCCGATATTTACCAAGCCATCAAACGCGATGCACTGTTAGAGAATGTCACCGTTGACGCCCAAGGTAAAATAGATTTCACCGACGGTTCAGTTACCCAGAATACACGGGTTTCCTATCCAATTAATCACATTCACAACATTGTCAAACCGGTTTCTAAGGCTGGTCACGCCACCAAAGTTATTTTTCTCACGGCCGATGCTTTTGGCGTAATGCCGCCGGTTGCCAAACTAACACCTGAGCAAACTAAGTATTATTTCTTGTCGGGATTCACGGCCAAATTGGCGGGAACAGAACGAGGAGTAACCAAGCCAGAGCCCACTTTTTCGGCTTGTTTTGGCAAAGCCTTTTTGTCGTTACACCCTACAAAATATGCCGAAGAATTAGTAAAAAAAATGGAGCAACACCACGCTCAAGCCTATATGGTTAATACAGGATGGAACGGATCAGGCAAGCGCATTTCTATCAAAGACACTCGTGCCATTATTGACCGCATCTTAGACGGGTCTATAGATCAGGCAGAAATGCACATCTTGCCGGTGTTTAATTTTCAAATCCCTGCCGAATTGGCCGAGGTTTCAAATGGAATACTAGACCCGAGAAAAACCTATGACGACCCCCAAGTTTGGGACCAAAAAGCCAAAGAATTAGGCGGGTTGTTTGTGAAAAACTTCCAACAATATACCGACACCCCAGAAGGGCATCGCTTGCTAGAAGCTGGTCCACACCTATAAAAAAAAGAGTCGCTGTAAATAGCGACTCTTTTTTTATAAAGCTAGAATTTTATTTTCCTTTGTTGGCTTCGGTGATGTATTTGTCTAAAGCCATCGTCATGGAAGGGGTTTCGGGCGTGGGCGCCAATATATCAATTCGCAAGCCGTGTTCTAAAGCTTCTTTTTGTGTAGTGCTTCCAAAAACCGCAATTCGGGTGTCATTTTGTTTAAAATCCGGAAAGTTCATAAACAAGGATTTGATTCCTGTGGGACTGAAAAAGGCTAAGATATCGTAATAAACATCGGCTAGATCAGACAAATCGCTTTGCACCGTTTTATAAAAAGTACCCTGAGTCCAATTCACTTTTAAATTATTAAGTGTTTGCGGCGCATCGGCATTCAATTGATCAGAGGCCGGCAATAAGAACTTTTCGTCTTTGTATTTTTTAATCAAGGGAGACAAATCAGCAAAATCTTTTTGACCCACATAAATTTTTCGTTTGCGGTACACCACATATTTCTGCAAGTAAAACGCAATGGCTTCTGATTGACAAAAGTACTTGAGTCCTTCGGGAATTTTGTAGCGCATTTCTTCGGCAACTCTAAAATAATGATCTACCGCATTACGGCTCGTCAAAATGATTGCCGTGTAGTTGTTGAGGTCAATTTTTTGCAGACGAACATCTTTTGCGTTTACACCTTCTACGTGGATAAAAGGTCTGAAATCAATTTTAATTTTATGCTTTTGTTGCAAATCAAAGTAGGGAGAGTTCTCTACCTTAGGCTCTGGTTGCGACACCAAAATTGTCTTCACTTTCATTTGTGCCATGTTCTGTATTGCTATCTTTTTGTAAACCAATAATACATGAAATAGTAAGGGGCTATTTCAAGTGCGCAAAGATATAAAATAAAATAAAACAACTTGCCTAGGAGCAAATTTTGATAATTTTTTAATGTTGCCAGATAGGTAATGAGGTTAATTCCTAAAATCACAAAAATCAGGGTGTTAAAAACAAAATTTGGGACAGCTGAGTTATAATACAACACCACATTTATGGGAAAAAGCAGCATGGCAATGTAGCTTCGGTAACTGGCTTTTTGCAAATTAAATTGCTCGGAAAATTCTTCCATAGAAAAAGCGGTTCCGATAATTTTGTCAATTAAATATTTGCTCAAGACAAACACGCTGAGGTAAGTGATAATTTGAATGTATACTAGACCATTAGTTTTGGTTGTATATCCGTATTGACTGCCTACTAATTGAATAAAAAAAGCAAAGGAAAGCATCTGTATGGCAAACAAAAGCAGCGTAAAACCACTCCACAAGTGGGAGGAATCTCGGTAAACTTTGAGGTATTTATCAGAAACGATGAGACGCATAAATTCGGCAAATCGGGATTCGAAAAGCGATTTACAAACAGCTATCAATGCCAGCGTCAATACAAATAAAAAAGTGGTCCAATCAGTGGATTCTAAGACTCTAGGATATAAAGTTGCTGCGATCATTGGTCGCAAAATTAGCAGAATTTTTCCGTAAACGGCCGTTCGTCTTGTTTTTCTTAGACACGGGATAGCTTTATTTTATATGTGGATCGCATTTATTAACTTTTTACTTGGAATCAACTGCTATAAAAAGATTATTTTTGGTCGCACATTCAGTTAGCCCATGAGCGATAGCATCGTAATTATCCCCACGTACAACGAAATAGAAAATATCGAAAGCATGATTCGCACGGTGCTCACCTTGCCGCATGCCTTTGATTTGTTGCTCGTGGACGATGGCTCCCCTGACGGAACCGCTGCAAAAATTAAACAGCTGCAACACGAATTTCCGGACCGACTTTTTCTAGAAGAACGTCCAAAAAAAATGGGGTTGGGTACGGCCTATGTGCACGGATTTCGCTGGGCTTTAGCTCGTTCCTATGCCTATGTTTTTGAAATGGATGCCGATTTTTCACACAATCCGAACGATTTGATCAAACTCTACGAAGCCTGTCACTTCGGAACCGCCGATGTCGCGATTGGCTCGCGCTATGTAACCGGTGTAAATGTGGTCAATTGGCCCTTGAGTCGGGTGTTGTTGTCGTATTTTGCTTCGGTCTATGTGCGTTGGATTACGGGCATGCACATTCACGATGCCACTGCGGGATTTATTTGCTACAAAAGAGCCACTTTGGAGTCTATCGATTTGTCGAAAATAAAATTTATTGGCTATGCCTTTCAAATCGAAATGAAATACCGGGCTTTTGTCAAAAAGCTCCACCTACAAGAAGTGCCCATTATCTTTACCGACCGCACCAAAGGCCAGTCCAAAATGAGCAATTCCATTATTAAAGAAGCTATTTTTGGCGTAATATCCTTGCGTTTTCGCCACCTCATAAACCGATTGTAAGATGTCAAATTTTCTCATCAAAAACGCTACTATTTTTAACGAAGGCCAGTCGTTTACGGCCGATGTGTGGGTAGAAAATGAGCAAATTGTAGCGGTACAAGAAAATCTAGTTGCGCCACCCGATGCCCAAGTGATTGATGCAACTGGCTTGTGGTTATTGCCCGGAATTATTGATGATCAGGTGCATTTTAGAGAACCCGGACTCACCCACAAAGGCAACATTGCTTCAGAATCTCGCGCTGCAGTAGCCGGCGGAATTACCTCCTACATGGAGCAACCCAATACGGTACCCAATGCGGTAACACAAGATTTACTAGAAGATAAATACCAAATCGCGGCGAGCCAATCGTATGCCAATTATTCTTTTTTGATGGGCGGCACCAATGATAATTTGGAAGACCTCCTGAAAACCAATCCCAATAATGTCGCTGGAATTAAGTTGTTTTTGGGCTCTTCTACGGGTAACATGTTGGTTGATAATCCCGAAGTGTTGGAGCAAATATTTTCGTCCACCCCACTCATAATTGATGTGCATTGTGAAGATGAGACCACCATACGAGCCAATTTGGCAGAATATAAAGAAAACTATGGCGACGCTATTCCAGTAACAGCTCATCACCTCATTCGAAGCGCCGAAGCCTGTTATTTGTCGTCGTCAAGAGCGGTGGCTTTGGCCCAAAAAACAGGAGCGCGTTTGCATGTGTTTCATTTGTCGACGGCAAAAGAAATGAGTTTGTTTCGCAACGACATTCCATTAGCCGAAAAGAAAATTACCGCCGAAGTTTGTGTGCATCATTTGTGGTTTACCAATGACGACTATGCCACCAAAGGCAACTTCATCAAATGGAATCCAGCTGTGAAAACTGCCGCTGATCGCGAGGCATTGTGGGAAGCGCTCAATGATGACCGCATTGACGTGATTGCCACCGATCATGCGCCACACACCCTAGAAGAAAAAAGCAAATCCTACTTGGAAGCTCCATCAGGCGGACCTTTGGTGCAACACGCCTTGGTCGCCATGCTAGAGGCCCATTTTCAGGGAAAAATATCGGTAGAAAAATTGGTGCAAAAAATGGCGCACAACCCGGCCATTTTGTTTCAAATAGAAAAAAGAGGTTTCATTAGACCCGGCTATTTTGCCGATTTGGTTTTGGTTCATCCAAACGACCCTTGGACAGTGAGCAAAGACAATATTTTATACCACTGCGGCTGGTCGCCTTTTGAAGGAACTACCTTCAGAGCCAAAGTTACCCATACCTTTGTCAACGGACATTTGGCTTATGCCAACGGCCAAGTGAGTGAAATTAAAGCAGGAAAACGATTGTTGTTTGACCGATAGTAAGATGAAAAAATTAGGAATAGTATTTGCAATTGCAATGGGACTGGTAGCATGTACGAATGGGACTGAAAAACCCGAAAAATTTATTGAAGAAGACAAAATGATTTCTATTTTGTATGATGTTGCAGTGATAGACGCCATGAAGTCCTACAGCTTAAATACTACGCGCGATTATCCTATTAATTCCCAGGTGTATATTTATAAAAAATACCAGGTGGACAGTTTACAATTAGCTCAAAACAACCACTATTATGCGGCCGATATGGTGCGGTATAAAAAAATGTTCGAAAAAGTAAATCAGCTATTAGAAGCCGAAAAGAAAAAATATGAAGCGGCGGTATTAAAAGCGGGAGATCAAAAATCTAAAGCAAATTAAGCTTTCAGATAATCGCTTGCTGTTTCCTGAATCACTTGGTTTATCGGACTAAACGCCATTCCCAGTTCTTTCTTAATTTTTTCTGACGTATAGGAAGTAGACTCAAATAAGGTTTGGGCCAATTGTTTGCTCAATACTCTTTTCTTCCCCAGTAAAATTCCTGCTAATGCATCGAGTCGCCACGCCAAGCTCACCATCCATTTGCGAATAGCCATCCAGCGAATTGAACTATTCATCGCTTGGGCAATTTCTTTCAGTACTGCCTCATAGGTTTTATTTTCGGAAATTAAGATGTATCGTTCGCCAGAAATTGCACTTTCCATGAGTTGAATCATCGTGTGCACCACATCAGTCACGCCAATAAACCCAGTAGATCCGGAGCTATAAAACGGAAATTTTTGCGCTACTTTGGCAAACAATTCTCCGCTGCCCGATTCCCAAAAGTAGGGCCCTAGAATAACCCCCGGATTCACCAAAACTACAGCCAATCCTTCTTGATAGCCGCGCCAAATTTCCATTTCGGCACCGTATTTGGAAATCGCATAATCGGTATGGGGCAATTCGGGATTCCATTCGCAGCTTTCGTCGCACGGCATAGAATGGAGCGGCGCAGCGCCAATGGTGGAAATTGAACTCACAAAACAGAGTTTTTGTACGCCAAACGCCAAGCACAAGTTGACTACATTGGCCGTCCCTTCGATGTTAATTTTACGCAATTTTTCTTCGTCTGATGGATCAAACGAAATCAATCCGGCGCAATGATAAACTTGGTTTATTTCTTGAAAGGCAATTTCTAATCGAGGCAGATCTGTGATATCGGCTTGTATCCATTCAATTTGCTCAAAAAGAGTGAGTTGATTGTGTTTTTCAAAGAGTACTTTTGTCTTTGCAATAGACGAGCTGTTGCGGTATATAGCTCGAACAGCTTGCTTTTTTTCAAGCAAACGAAGCAGGAGATGAGCCCCTACTAATCCGGTGGCACCCGTGACTAAAATCATGCGGCAAAGATAACGAGTTTGTCCTATTTTTACCAGAATTCCATTTTCAAATTATGCAATTAAGCCTATATTTGCCCAAATTCGAAACCAAATGGAAAACCTAATCGCAGAATTGCAATGGCGGGGCTTAGTGCACGACATGATGCCTGGCACAGCAGAACAATTACTCAAAGAATCAACTCCAACTTATATTGGGTTTGACCCGACTTCAGATTCCTTGCACATTGGCAGTTTGGTTCCGATTGTTTTGTTGGTTCACTTACAAAAATTTGGCCACAAACCCATTGCTTTGGTGGGGGGTGCCACTGGAATGATTGGTGATCCATCCGGAAAATCAGACGAACGCAATTTGCTAGACGAAGCTACGCTTAACCACAATGTAAATGGCATCAAAGCGGTCTTGGGTCGATTTTTGGATTTCAACGCGCAAGGTCCAAATGCTCCCATTTTAGTCAACAATTACGATTGGATGAAGACCTTTTCCTTTATCGATTTTGCGCGCGAAGTAGGCAAACGCATCACTGTAAACTACATGATGGCCAAAGATTCAGTAAAGAAACGCTTGTCTGGTGAAGGCGAAGGGATGTCGTTCACTGAATTTACCTACCAATTGATTCAGGGCTACGATTTTTATTATTTACACAAACATTACGGCTGTTTACTGCAAATGGGTGGCAGTGACCAATGGGGAAATATCACCACCGGTACCGAATTGGTGCGCAGAATGAATGCCGATGCCTCGAGCGAAGGCGCCAAAGCCTATGCCATGACCTGCCCCTTGGTTACCAAAGCCGACGGTTCTAAATTTGGCAAATCAGAGGGAGGAAATGTGTGGCTTACTACCGATAAAACTTCGGTGTATAAATTCTATCAGTTTTGGATCAATACCACCGATGTCGATGCCGAGAAACACATCAAAATATTTACATTTCTAGACCAAGCCACCGTAAATGAGCTCATCGAAGCACATCATGAGGCCCCGCATTTGCGCGTCTTACAAAAACGACTAGCAGAAGAGTTGACTACCTTCGTGCATGGCACAGAAGCCTTGACCAAAGCCATTCAAGCTTCGGGAATTTTGTTTGGAAACGCCTCCTCTGACGATCTAAAAGCCTTGGATACGGAAACTTTCTTAGAGGTTTTTGAAGGCGTCCCACAGGCTGAGATTGCCCTAGCAGAACTAGAAAACGGCTTAGATATCATAACCGTGTTAAACGAGAAAACCGGATTTTTAAAATCAAATGGGGAAGCGCGTCGTGCCTTGACCGAAAATTCGATTGCGGTGAATCGAGAAAAAGTAACCGAAGATTTTGTGTTGACTTCACAAGATTTAATCAATGACCAATTTGTATTGCTGCAACGTGGCAAGAAGAACTACTTTATTGTGCGCGTGGTTTAGTTTGCCATTAAAGCACCATCAAATTGCAGCCTCGGGTATCGCTGGCGTCAAATCGGCCAAGGACTTCAAAGCTGCCGTTGGCGTACTTTTTGCCCAAATCTTGTGTGGCGATAAACGAGCACGAATTATAATTCGCTAAATCAATCAAGTTGATGCCGCCGGTTTTGCCGTTGGCCACATAACTAAACGCGTCTTCGGTTTCGCGAAGGTGAATTTGCATCCAGGGTGGACACTCAAAAATACCATCGCCAAGCGAATAGGCTTGTGACAACAACTCGGTCATCCCATATTCAGAATGAATGGTTGACACCCCAAAACCTTTGGTGAGCAAGTCATGTAATTCTTCGCGTATGAGTTCTTTGCGTTTGCCTTTCATGCCGCCGGTTTCCATAATAATAGTGTTTTTTAACTGGAAAGCCTGCTGTTCGATGAGGTCTAATAAAGCATAGGTGACTCCAATGAGCAACACGTTTTCACCAGACTCATCCAGACGAATTAAGGTTTGAATGAGCTCGTCGTAGTTGTGCAAATAGAAGCCCGAATCTGTCTTGTTTGATTTAGCAATCAAATCTTTCACCATATAAATTAATGAAGAGTCGTTGCGCTCCAGATAGGAAGGCAATAGCGCCAATACCGTATAATTTTCGATGTGACCATAAAATTGGGCGAAGCCATTCAAGTAACTCGCTTCATATAGGGACAAATCAGTCACGTGGTGCTGACTAGTAGTACTGCCAGTTGTGCCGCTACTTCGAAAAGTTGTGGCAATGGGGGAATCGCCCGCTATCACGGAATGCGATTTAAAAAACGAAATGGGTAAAAATGGAATATCAGCAATGCGCTTCACTGTTTGTTTGTCGGCCTTCATCAACTCACACCAGTTGCGATACACCAGGTTATGATCATATTGGTGCCGAAAGGTTTTGAGCGCTAGCTTTTCAAATTGCTTGGCAGAGTAGATCGAGAAAATGTCCATTAGGGAAGTCACAAGCTAGTTTTTATCGGACACAAATATACGGAAGGCAGGGGTTAAAACTAAAAAAGCTCCACAAACTGCAGAGCTTTTTAGAATGGGAGTGGGTAGAGATTACTCTACAACCAATTTTTGAGTAGCGGTTTTACCAGCTTCTGTAATTTTAATTACATAGATTCCAGCTTGTAACGTGCTCACGTCAATCGTGTTTTCGTTTGTTACGGTACCTAAAACTTGTTTTCCTAACACATCATAAATAGCGATAGCTTTTGTAGCATTTGCATTAGTTTCGATGGATAATCTTCCGTTTGTCACAGGGTTTGGATATACTTTTAATCCTTTGAT
>Ga0209550_10000622_pt1 | contig 33705 bp, 54 predicted proteins | sample LauGreSuBDMM15SN_2_FD_187567 | JGI IMG/M metagenome (GOLD analysis project Ga0209550, IMG submission 187567) | Freshwater lake microbial communities from Lake Michigan, USA - Su13.BD.MM15.SN (SPAdes) (version 5) | ecosystem: Environmental > Aquatic > Freshwater > Lake | place: Lake Michigan... | reverse complement strand
TATAGATGGTGACAACTGGTTAATGAATCCGTTATCGTATTCTAGACCGGAATCTGATCTAACTATGTTTAAAGCCGTTGATCCTTTACAACATAACTTAACATTATTAGGTGGCGCAAAACTATGGCGCACTGGCAGTATAGTTAATAGAGATATGAGTAAAGGCGATTTTAGTCTTAACGCTACTAAGTCTAAGCGAGTAGTAGATTTAGCATTTACTGAAACTAGATATAATAGTTCGGCATTTGATGCATGGAAAACTTCCTTTAGACACTGTGTTAAACTGATGAGTGTGATTTTTAGAAATAGACCCAATGCTAAAAATATCGATACATACATAGAGCAGTGGAAATCTTGCAGTACATTAACGGGTTTAAATGCAAACTGGAGTTATCAAGGATACTTAGATGCCCGCGATTATGTTGATTTGTTTGACAACGATTTAATACAGTTAAATATGATTAACGATTATGATTGGTTAGCACAATATTTTAGAGAGAAACATGGGACATCTTAAAGAAGTTAGGGCAAGTTATTTTAAGCATTTTGCCTATGCATCGTATTACAATTTTTTAGCATTACTAGTTCTGGTCACTGGAGTCATTCACAGCGTATTTCCATTTTGGTTTAAGTTTACTCCTTACAATCTAGCTAAGAAAATTGTAGACGGAACTGAGCGGAACTTTAAACATGAGTGAAGAACTAAAAGGCAAAGATGTCGATGTTAGATTTGTAACAGCGCAGATTCCTTGGGTAATGAATGCCCTGTATGATACGGAAAGTTTTGAGTCTGTTACATTAGCTGAGATTAGAGATGCATTTAGACTCAAGCAGATGCAAAGTAAAGCATGGATGATGAGCAAGATTAAAGACCTTGATAAATCCAAACGAGTATTAGTTATCGGGTCATGGTTGGGATTTACTAGTTTATGTTTACGTAAGTTGGGATTTAACGATATCACAGAAACGGATCCTGATGCTCGACTAAGCCGATTAGCAAAACATTTAAATAGGCACTGGGATAAGTTTACACACTTGTCGGATGATGTTAATAATATAGAGCTTGCCGACTACGATTTGATTATTAATACCAGTTGTGAACACATCGCTGATAATACATGGTACAACCGTATACCTGTAGGAACTACAGTGGTATTACATAGCAATAATCTACCCGGATATGATCACGTAAACACATGTGAGAACATCCATGAAATGATTAACAAATATCCCATGGATGTTTCTTATAGCGGTAACCTAGACTTAGAACAATATACCCGCTATATGCTGATTGGCACAAAAACTTAGATGCACATGACAATGTGTATTCTAGTTTGAGTCATGTCACCGTTGAAAAATGTATGACGTTTAGTAGTGTCAGTTTTATATATGTATCCAGCTTTTAACTGATAACATCTCTGATTGAACGGCCACACCATCCAAGCATTCATATTAGTAGTGATTGGAATATGAATGCGCTCAGTAAAATCAGCGTGAACAGTATATACAGATCTAGGCGGCATAATCATAACCCTAGCTCGGTACCCGTTATATTTTTTTAATAATGATTCTAGTAACGTACCTTTTAAACTAGGCTGTACGTAAATGTAATCATTTTCTAACTTAACATCGAGATCTTCAACTCTACCAACACCAGTATGCCAGTCTTCAACTTCTTCAGCTAAAGTATGTAACATAAACTGGCTGTTGTCGCCACCTGCTACTGAATGCTGTTTGATAGCATCGAGTACTTCTTGTTTGAGTTTATCGAAGTTTTTAACTTCGTCTAAATGTTTTAAGATCTCCATTACTCTTCGTCTTCCACAATGCTGTGAATAGCATTGTGTGTAATATTGTTGGTGGCAAAGTAGGCAAGACGATCAGCGGTAACGGCAACAACTTCAGGTTCATGACAAAACTCTAAAAATGCTGTATTGTCGCAGAAGAAAACATTCTTAGTTAGCGTCCGACCATCTTCAGAAATACTAGTCTCTGTTCTAATATGTCGGCCACCGCCTGCCCAGTTTTCTTCAAACCATTCACGATATGCTGCTGGTTCGGAATAATGTGTAACATCTGCGTTTTCGGGTAATGTGTAAGTTCTTGTAACTTTGTAAGCCATGTGTAGCTCTCCTTTACTATATGTTTATTTAGTTAGTAGTTTTTTAACGGCATTAAAAAACGATGCTAAATATGAAGTAGAGGGCATAATATGAAACTTTCGTTGGCGAGCAGCACTGGTGGTGCTCAACTATTCTTAATCTTAGCAGCATGGGGGACACTTTTATCTGTGGGAACAGCCGATATAACCTCAGTATGGTTGATCTTACTAGGGTACTTTTTGTATGGTTGTTTAGGCATAGTAGTTACATACCATAGAAAGTTAACGCACAGCAGTTATGAAACACATCCTTGGTTAACTAAGTTATTTGCTATATTGGGCTGCTTCGGCGGAACCGGCAGTCCGTTAGCCTGGGTTGCGATACATATCAACCACCATTTGAAAAGTGATAAACCTACTGATCCCCATAGTCCGCTACACAAGGGTTTTAAGATTTTTGCACTAGATTATGAAAACGAAGTTGATGCTACTACTAAGTGGCGTATGAGATCTTTAATAACTGATCCGTTCCATCAGATTTTACATAGATACTACTTTGCAATATTGGCAGGTTGGAGCATTTTACTATTTGCGCTAGGTGGCTTATATTTGATGATTTGGCTGCATTGGGCACCATTGGTGTTAACAGCATTGATGAGCAACATAGTAAACTATATTGGTCACAAGCCTACTTGGTTTGGTGCCTTCCGAACTTATCAGCTAAGTGATCAAAGCACTAACAACTGGTTATGGGCTATACCAAGTTGGGGCGAATCATGGCACAATAACCATCACCGATATCCTAGAAATTATAGTACAGGACAAGGATGGTGGCAAATCGATATTTCAGCCCTAGTGATTAGACTTATTAAGACTACCCCTTCTTCGGCGCATTAAGATCTACAGAAACGTTAGTCCTACCGGTGTAGTAATACCGGTTGTTGTTATATATGACCGTATCCTTAGTTGCATACCAATCGTCGTATATACAAATATCACCCTTAACTTGAAGCTCACCGAGAACTACCTTGTGGTCGCAAAATATGTCTTTGCCCATAAGTGTAGAATTTGCAGGAGCTCTATTCTTTTCTTCTATAACTTCTTCTATACTGTTAAATGTTGAGTTAATAGCAACGGGCCCAATCTCACTCATACCCCAGTTGACAATAACTTTTGCACCCTTGCTAACCAACGATTCAACAATGTCCCATGTTACTGGATCTGCTCCGCACATTATAGTAACACCTGTTAAATCTAAACTGTGAAAGTTTTTAGTTAACATAATAGCTTTGGCATGCAACGGTGTGATGTGTCCATGAGTGTAGTTTCTTATTTTCTTAACAAACTCGTAGGCACTGAACTTCTCAATGTCTACACGAGCACCAACAGTAAATGCAGGCAGTGTTTGTGCCAACAGGCCACCGGCGTGTGTCAACTTGCAGCAGGTATAAACTTTGCTGTGTTGAGTTAGTTGGTTTACATCCACAGCTACTTTACATGCCGCCAGAAGTTTCTCCGGAGTTTGAAAATATTCTTTTGCAGCTCCGCTAGTTCCTGAACTACTGATTATAGTACCGTTGTCTAATATATTTTGAAAATCTAACATTTTTTTTATGGTTGGTGTTGCTGTATTAAATACATGTATATTTAACAGCGCACTAATCTTTGAGAAAATAATGATATACACTAGCGAAAATAATTGGTACAGTTGGTCATACGGTGATGGTGAACATTTTGGACGACAAGACTTGACTAATATACAACCTTTCCACAGTCATTTTGGAAAGTACACTGGGCTGGTTAAAACGTTCAAAGATGAAACATTTAAAGCAGCCAAGTCTATCGTTGATCATTATCCGGGAATGCCCATTGACCTAATGGTATCCGGCGGCATTGATAGTGAACTAATACTGCGATCATTTATTGGAATCAAACATCCAGTTAACGTAAAGATATTTCGCTACGAAAACGATATTAACATATACGATGTAAGCTATGCTGTTATCGTATGCGAACAGCTACATGTACCTTATACTATTATTGACTTTAATCTACAGAGGTTTTACGAACAAGATGCAGAACGTATTAGTGAACAAGCGCAAATAGATCGACCGAGAATGTTGCCACAACTAAAGTTTTTAGATTACTGTGACGGCTTGCCCATTATTGGACATGCTGACATGTGGTGGTTTAGAGAACACGATGATTATACTAAAAAAGCAACTTGGAATATGGATGACTATGAATTTGACGTTGGTTGCGACAAGTACTCGATGTTTTTAAATCGTCCCGCTATTACAGAATGGTTCAAATGGAGCCCTGGTTTGATTTTATCATATTTAGAACTGCAATGGTTTAAGGATTTGATCAATGACAAGTACACAGGAAGACTAGGAGTCAACTCTACAAAGATTATCGGATATAAAGAACTGTATCCCGACATGGTCAAGAGAGTTAAAAAAACTGGATTTGAAAAGATTGATACGATAATCGGTGAGGTTGAAAAAACACTAGAAGCAAAGTACAACGGGTTGCCGTTTAGACAAACACAGACCAGATCAATGGATGAACTAATAAAGGAAATACGCGGTGAATGATAACGATGACAACATAGAAGAAATGTTTGAATGGGGTTCGGGCAACTACATTGTCAAAGCATTTCAACATTTAACTGACGCAGAAAAAGCACAGTTCTTTAGATTTTTAAAAAGCCAAAGCCAAGAAACTTCTCAGCCTGCACATGAAAATATGTGGGACGACGAGTGGGAAAACAAGCCAGGCACTGTACCGTACCTACTAACCAAGACAGGCGACTTTATCAAGAACAACGGAGAGATGTTTGTAGTAGTTAATCGTAATACACTTAGAATGATAGGTATGGGCGGAATCAGCAGAAGTCATTTTGATGAGCATGTTGCACTGGCAGGTATACGCACATGGATTCATAAGAGTATGCGTAATAGAGCATTGCCTCGAGAATACTTGCTACCAAGGCAAAAACGTTGGGCAGAGAAAAGAGATTGCAAAGTAGTGGCGTTGACATTTAACGAATATAATAAAAACATCATTCAGATTTTTAAACGTTCTAGACTTGCAGAACCGTTGGATAAATCACAAGGTAGACTGCCAAGACATTTATTTTATAATGGTTTAGAAGAAGTACCGTTTCCTGTTAAGATTATGGGTACAAAGCAATACGTGATTTACGAAAAACTAGACCCAACGTGGGACTTCGATTGGGAAAGCATCCGCTGGACTGAATGATGTTTTGCCGTGACCTCACTATTAACGCTCCTGTATTACAGTCTAGTTTTCAGTTGCCAGTGTTTAACGAACCCAAGCACCTAAGACCCGATACTGCTAGTTTACTCAGCGAAGAAATAATAGAGTTCTTTTTATCCAAAGATATTATTGTAGGGTCGGAACTATTTTTTGTTCCTCCGTTTATCAATTCTAATATTCATGCAGACGATGTAGGGGATATAATAAAGTTCAACTGGATATTTGGGGGCAGCGGCAGTGCTATGCAATGGTGGAAACCAAAAGTAGAAAAGCCCGTGGTATATACCGAACATAAAAGTCCCACAATAAGGTACGCTACCAACGAAGTAGACTTACTGCATAGTGCAGTGATAAAGCAACCTAGTATGGTACAAGTTGGCATTCCTCACAATGTAAAAAACAAAGCAGAAAATCGTTGGTGTGTTAGTGTAATACCGCTATTTAAAAGTACACGCCAGCGGTTAACATGGGCTGATGGCATTCAACTGTTTAGTGATTATATAACCCAGGCATAGTCTTTATACTTAACTGCACTTGATTGCACCAAGTCTACCATTGTATCTTTAAACTTGCCAAACACTACAAGTAGTCCCTTGGTGTGGCCCTGTTTGAATCTACTGGCATGTTTTACCGGACCATCTAGATAGTAAAAGGTGTTAGTTTCTGCGGGCATTTTAATATTGCGTTTAATATTGTCATGCTCTAAGTACCAAGTGTGTTCAGGATAATCACTCCATAACATGCTGCGAATACTGTGATATTCAAATGCATGATCACTGTGCAATCGAATCGGCTCTAGATTCTCTAATATTCTAATGCAGGTTATGTCAATGTGCCAACTCAATACTTGTTCGCACAAGTTTACCACTACTGGTTCTTGAGGTGCGAACGGTGCTTCGTAGTTGGTAATCATACCAGGCTTCTTATACAAATCTAGTCCTAACCAGTTTGACTGTGTAGTATTGTGATTTTTCTTAGTCTTAACTGCTAACTGTTTATTCTTATGCCAAACGTTCCACCAACTTTCCCAGTCGTTAGGCTGTACTAGTGGTAAATCTAGCGGAGTAGTTATGATCATGAGATATTTATGAATAAATATTTTTATGGATAATTTAAGTAAAGATTTAGCTCTACCTTGTACATTTTTACACAGTGAGTTTAATCACAAACAGCACTTTTCTGCTCACTCAGTAGTTGACAGTAGTACTACAATACACCGTGATGCGATTGATTTTTTCAACGATCACGATATACAAATCACGGCTGTAGAAATATTTTACAGACGACCAGCAGAACAGTATGGACTAGTACATATAGATAACGAAGGGTATACTGATCGCGTGAACTTAAACTACGTTATTGGTGGTGCTGAAAGCATGATGACTTGGTTCAAAACAATAGCACCCAATGCAGGTTATTTGACCAAAGGCGATACTGGAGCAAGCCCTCGACGATATCACGTACACGAAGTTGAGCCTATTCACTCTGCAGAGATAAAACAACCCAGCATAATACAAAGCGCAGTGCCACATGCTATATTAAATAAACTGAACCAGCGTTGGTGTATTTGTGCCAACCTACGAGACATTAAAACTAAAGATGCAGTAACATGGGATTTGGCTATGGATCGATTAAAGAACTATATTATATGAAACTACACATACCCTTTGCACTTGATTGCGAGCAACAACTAAAAGATTTTTGTTACGACTATTTAAATAAGAACTGGAACTTTCAAACAGAAAAAATATTTAGAGTAGATACTTCTTTAGACATTGTTAAACTATTAAACGTAGAACTTGCTACAAAAGGGTTGCCACCAACACTGACATTTTCTATATTCTCTAGAGGCAAATCCAACAAGCAAGGAATACACATAGACACTGCTGGAGAAGGATGGACCATTTGGAAAAGCGGCATTTATATCCCGCTAATGGGCATGGCTGGCAGTAGGATGCGATGGTTTGATCCGGAACTAGGCACTGTAGAAAAACAGATAACGCTGTCTCATGTTAACAGTACAGGATCGGGTACTAAACGACTAGCCGTTACCTATCCGGGGAAACTACCTATAATAGAAGAGAAAGAGTTTACATCTTGCCATATAATAAACACAACAGTACCACATAGAGCTGAAGCATCATTAACTGAGCCTCGAGCAAGTCTAACAATACGTCTACAGACAAATCCTGATTTGATTAGTTTGTTTTCACCAACCGAACAAGATAGTGTACCGGATCTAACTCCCACCATTTAACTTTAAAGTCTGCACTCTTAGGACTAGCGTGGTGATTGTTGTGCCATGCCTCGCCTAATATAAAAGGCCACAGCCAACTGACATTGTGGCTAGTATCCTTAGTTTCAGTATTTCTATAGCCAGATACATGAGCAAAGTAGTTAAACAAGTCTTGTGTCATTTGATTAACAAATACTGGCAATGCCCATACAAAGTAAAACAAGTTAAGATCAATAGATGCTAGGATCGCTGCCCAAACTATGATAAACGCAACGTACCAGTCATTGATAAAAATATGTTCTTTGGTCATTAAATCTTTAATCACAAATAACTTGATGTTTTCAACTTTAGTAGATTTGAGCCCAAAGAATCTAAAGCCTACAAACTTAGGACTGTGGGGATCATCTACAGTATCTGAATGTGCATGATGCAGTCTATGTATATAAACCCATGCAAGTGGACTACCTCGTCCTGCTAATATTGCTATCAGCGTAAATATTTTTTGTACAATCTTGTTGCTGAACTCAAATCCCTTATGAGTCCAAAATCTGTGCATCATCATGCTAACACCAACTGAACTGTACAGGTAGTAACAAACTGCCGCAGTGGCTATCCATACCGCAGAAAAGTCCGCAAAAAACAATCCAATAATGGCAACAGCCATTGCAACCTGTTGCACCAATGCAACTGATCTATTACTTGCTTTAAAATATTTTTTCATACTGTATTTATTTTTCACTGTCTATACCTACTAATAAATATGCATATAATGAATACAATAAACGACTTCAACAAATACTTCAGTACACCAACTAGCCCAAAAAAATACGGCTTGTATTGCAACAGCTCTGAACGCTTCATGGCAGTGGACAACGATCTTTGGACGCTGCATCATGCAGCAAAAATACTGTCATCAAAGATCTCATCGTGCGTATGTGTTATTGCCAACGATGAAATAACCAATGACAACTGCTATCAATGGGGACTAACAGACAATCGAGTTAGTAAACAAGATCAGCAGATACCACTGGTAGTTCCGGTAGGAGATGCAGTGGAGCACAAGGGAGCACCAGACGATATCACGGCTGCTGATCTAGCCAAAGACTTATTGTTTGTTAACTTTATGATCAAAGCTACCTATGCTATGAAAGTAGTTGATGCCATTTATAATGTGGCTGACCAGAAGTTTTTTATTAAATACTTCCCTAAGACAGAGTTAACTGCTGTCGATGACGACTCGGGTGTTGCTAATGGATTTGTGCGCTCAGTTGAACGGATTCTGTATCTTGCCAGCAATAAAGAAAGTGCTCTCAAAGGTCTAGAAGAGTTGTTCAATGATCCTAGATCTGCCCGCCCTGCTATTTTAGCAGAGCATAAAACAACTTTTTACTATCTTTTAGGTATAGAATGAACACTACGCTACCATTATATTATGCTAACTTTACACCTGGCGCTATTCACTTACAAAAGTTGATTAATCCTGCATTTGTAGCAACACTGCCAGAGGGTGGAAGATTCTATTTTAATCTAGGCAAGACTATGAAATACGCTTCGTATGTATCTCGTCAAGGTGAGTGGTCTACTCCTTGGCTAAGTGCAGTTGCTCCTGGATATGAAATGCCAGCATACGATGCTAACTACTCACGCTCTTGGGATGAAGTAACTGACATGCGGGCCAATGATATTAAAAAAATCATCCACAACACTGGCAAGCCAGTTGCATTGTTCTATTCGGGTGGTATTGACAGCACTGTATGTCTTGCAGCACTAATCAAGAATCTCACTAAAGAAGAAATGAGTTATGTCCATGTGGCTATGAGTACAGATTCTATCATGGAAAATCCTGTGTTCTATAGAACGTTTATTAGAGACAAGATTAAAATAATTGATTCGTTGGATAACAAATATAGTGACTTGGTAGACAAGGGATATTACTGTGTTACTGCTGACCTAGGGGATTGCTTATTTGGTACTGAGTTGGGTACAAAAATGTATGCACAGTTTAAATCATTAGCCAGCGAGTTACCAACCAGTGCTAGGGTATCTGTTGAAAACTTATACTACGATGTTATTAACAAAGATGTACACTACTCGCATTACAAAGATTTAATCATTTTATACTTTAACAACTTGTTGGATAAAAGTCGAACTTTGCCGTTATCAGTTTTTGATAAGAAATTTGGAGAACTATTCTATCACAAAATAGAACACAATATTAAGACCAGTTCTGTACCGGTTAATAGCCTGCATGATTTCTTTTGGTGGGTTATTTTTAACCCTAAGTTCTTGCACTGTGCTCTTAGAGGCGGATTCTTATACAGTCTTGGGGGAAATAGAGAACACATTTACGACAAAGTTATCAACTGGTATGGCAGTACTGACTATCAACTGTGGAGCATGGCAAACAACAATAATGGTGAAAAGATTAAAGGTACTAGCCAAAGCTCATACAAGTGGGCTGCAAGAAAATACATCTATGACTTTGATGGTAACGAATGGTATTTTAGATATAAGATCAAAATTGCATCGTTACCCTTTATAAAAATGCGTAACTACCGAAAGTATTATAAAGACTTCGACACACAGTTTGGCATGAATACCAACTACGATATTTTAAGAGTAGGAGACCCCAAAGTTGACCAATACATTACATCTGGGTTATACAACTATAAGATAGATTGGTAAGAAAAATATCTAGTGTAACTACTTAGAGATAAACAATGTATATCATTTTATATGGAGAAAAAATGAAAAAACTTTTAGCAACATTATTTGCTGCATTGTCTTTGACAGCAGCTCAAGCTCGTGAAACAATCACGGTATTTTATGCATGGGGCCCTGGCGATTCAGTTGCCAACTACCATCGCACTATTGCCAATGAGGCAAATAAAATTCAAGACAAATATAACTTTATATTTGATACAAAACCAGGTGCCGGTGGCGCCATTGCAACTAATCATGTATTAAATACGCCTAACAGTGTATTAGCACATAGTACAGCTTTCTTTGTTCGCCCAGTTGTATATCCAAACGAAAGCTATGATCTAACACAGTTTAAATCACAGTATGTACACTGCATGGCTCCTATGGCTGTGACCAGTAGCAAGTACAAGTCTTGGAACGATGTTGCTGCTGATGCTAAAGTTAGTGTTGGCATCAGCGGTTTAGGTGTTACCACACACTTGGCAGCTATCCAACTACAACTAAAGTACCCTAACTTAAACATTATTCCGTTCAAGTCAACTAACGATTCAATGTTAAGCATGGTATCGGGACAAACAGACTTCCACATCGGCTTTATCAGTGAAGCTGAACAGTGGAGTAAAGAAAATGCTCGTGCCGACCGTAAAGTTACTGTATTAGGCATCACTGGCGGAAAGGTTGTTAATGCCTACCAACCGTTAGTTAGACAAGGTTTTGACAAGAGCTTTGCAGACATGAATGTAGGACATCACCTGTTGTTGCCTGTTAAAGCTGACAACGCTACAAGAAAAGAGTTTCACGAAATCTTTTCAAAAGCAGCACAAACACCCGCAGTTCGTGCAGCATACGCAGTTGACTATTGTGAACCACAAACCGTTACTTACGACAGTTTAGACAAGTTCTTTACTTTCCACACAGGCTATTGGAAAACTCTTGCTGCCAAAGTAAAAATTAACTGATATTACACCAAAGATTTAGAAATAGCTAAATATATTGAGCAAGCACGGTGCTTGCCTTTATACGTAATAATGGAGATTTACGATGACAAAACATGTTAAGTGGGTTATTGCCCACGAGCCAATCGGCCTATTTTTAAAAGTAGCAGAACGTTTCGCAAAAGAAGTCAACGAGAAAACTAACGGTATGTTCAATATCGAAGTTCTATCTCTAAGTGACTATGCCAAAAAATACAATGACGGTAAGAAAGTTACCAAGTATGACTTGATGGATTTGATCAATAGCGGCGCTATTGAAATGAGTCACATTTACACAACTTGGCTAGCAGACTACAACAAAGACCTCCACGCATTAGATTTACCTTTCCTATTTACAGATCATGCTCACGCAGATCGCGTATTAGAAGGCTCTATCGGTGCAGAGTTATTAGCAGGTGTTTCTAAGAACAGTAACATCAAAGCTATGAGCTTTACATACAGTGGCGGCTACCGTGTTGTTCCAGCTAACTTCCGTGGCGACACAGTGGCAGCTTGGGCAGGTAAGAAAGTTCGTACAAGCCGTAGTCCAGTTGCAGTTGACACATTTAAACTATTAGGCGCTGTTCCATTTGAGAACATTGCTCTAGAAGAAATGAATCAAGCTGCCGACGCAGGTACAATCGAAGCTGGCGAGTCAACATACGTTCGTGTGTTCCCTCTAGATCAGCACAAGAGCTTTGAAGTTGTTAACGACACAGCACACAGCTTGTTCCTAACAAGCATTATTGTTAACCAAGATTTCTTCGGCGGCTTCTCGCAAGAAGTTCAAGAAATTCTTGCTAACGCTGCATTTACTGCTGCTCGTCAAGAGCGTCGTGAATCAGTAGCTGATATTCCTAACATCTTAGCACAATGCGAAGCCGAAGGCGTTGCAGTTGTTAAGATGGACGAAGCAGAAACTGCCAAGTTCAAGGAAGTAACTTCTAAAGTTTACGACATGTATGCTGATTATTTCACAACAGGTCTAGTACAAAAGATTCAACTACACTAATTTGTAGTTGATTTAAAAAGGTGCTTTGGCACCTTTTTTTGCGACCTAAAATATAGCCTATAAATATCTCATGACTCATACTATGTTGGTTAACTGTCGACATCCTGTACTGGCTGCACCAATGAATCGAGTTTCAAATCTTGCTCTTGCATTGGCAGTGACTAAAGCTGGAGGTCTAGCAAGTCTATCATTGTTTAACTATTACTCAACTGTTTTAGATTACAATAGTTTTAAAAATGATTTAGATTTATTCACAACCGAAATGAAACATTGCAATCTTTTAGTCAGTATGGGGCCGAGAGAGTTCTTCGACCACGAGATAATAGACATATTAATATCACGCAAGGTAGCTGTTGTTGAACTGTTAGAGCATATTTCTGAAGAGTTGTTAGATAAGCTACAGAAACAAATCACACAGCTTAGATCCAACGGTGTTAAAGTTCTTATGAAAGTGTTTACTCCTCGAGTGTTATTAGATGTTGACGGTATAATATTAAAAGGTCCTGATGGTGCAGGCCGTGCAAACTTAGAAAAAGGTACTTTGCAAGAACTGTTCATAAAAACAAAACGCAAATACCCAGAACATTTTATAATAGTTTCCGGTGGCATAGCCACAGGCCAGCAGATAAAAGAATATCTAGCATTGGGTGCTGATATGGTAGCTGTAGGTACTGTATTTGCAGTCACTAACGAAAGTCCAATATCGTCAGAATCTAAACAAGCTATGGTTGATAGTAATGCTGAGATGCTGTCTAGATTCAGTGGTACTAACCAGCTTGGTCTAGTGTTTTCTCATGTAGCAACAGATGATACTAACCATACCCAGTCTTTGATTAAGGGTATTATTAGCCCAACAGAAGGACACATTTTTGCAGGTAAAGGCATTGACCACATAACTAAAATATTGTCAGTTGATGCTGTTATGAAAAACTTAACTAAAGATTTATATGATTGATAAAAACTTAGGATATTACCTTTGCGATGGCATTGAGTTTGGCTCGAAGATACAGGCATGTCTGCATTCTGTTAAAGTAAACAAGCCTATCAAGTGGGTGTTCCTTAACAGCTTCTTCGAAGGTAACGATTGGAAAACAGAGCCTGTGGAGACTCTAGACACACTATACAATCAACGATCAAGACAGATTCGAGAAAAGTATGACTATGTTATACTGAGTTATAGCGGCGGCGCCGATAGTCATAATATACTGATGAGTTTTATTCGTCAGGGTCTGCACATTGACGAAATCATTGTAAACACCATGACCAAAGGCAACAGTCAGTTTACTGTAGTTGACACTAGAGTGAAAACTCCGGAGCATGCCGCCAGTGAACACGAACTACAAACCATACCTCGTCTTAAAGAAGTTGAAAACTTAATACCTAAAACAAAGATCACAATATTAGACCTAAGTGATCACCTGTTCAGTTCGTTAACTACTGCCAAGGATGCCAGCTGGGTACTAGACAAAAGAGAAGGATTGAATCCATTAGGTGCAACTCGATTCAACTATATACACTTTACCGACGTCCGAAAACAGTTTGATAAAGATAAAAAGATTGCATTAGTGTTAGGTATTGAAAAGCCTCGAACATGGATCAGCTCTGATGACAACTTGTATATTAGATTCACTGATCGAGCAACCAACTTGGTTACTGTAGCAGAATATTATCAAGAGTATACCAACAGTAGAGTAGAATACTTCTACTGGAATAAAGAATCACTAAGGTTGTTGACTAAACAAGCACATGTTATCAAGCATTGGCTTGAAGCATTTCCTCAGTACCAACATTTATGGCGTGGCAAGAATGTAACTCCAGAAATGTTTAGGATAGTTCACGAACGCTTGCTGAGAAGTTTGCTTTATACCACGTGGAACGACACATGGTTTCAATCTGATAAAGCTACTAAGGACTGGTACAGTGAGTTTGATGACTGGTTTATTAAGGGACATGAGGGCTCGCAAGCGCACAACATTTGGCGTGAAGGTTTAGATTTTGTAGAAACTAACCTAACACCCTATATCAAGAAAGACAAAACAGGACAGTCTGACGGACTAACTAGTATATCATACGATTACTTAGTAGGTCGTATTAACACACTAAAGGATTAACTATGAATTTTAAAGAAACACATACTCGAACTATTGCCAAAGTGGTATCATGGCGTGTTCTGTTGACTATCAGTCATGTTGTCAACGGATTTATTGTATCGGGATCCTGGGTCACTGGACTACAAATCGCAGGACTTGCTGCCGTTATTAACAGTGTGCTTTATTGGGCTCACGAACGTGGCTGGAACTTTGCACAATGGAATCGCAAGCCTAAGGATGGACTTATGTTCTTTGAAGGACAGCCACGTACAGTCAGTAAGATTGTCACTTGGCGTATATTGATTACATCAAGTAACTTTTTGATTCCATTTATAATGACTGGATCTTGGGGCTCTGCGGCTGCGTTTTTAGGTATTGCAACAGTGGTCAACATAGCATTGTTCTACTCACACGAACGTATATGGAATCGATTTGTATGGGGGAAAGCTGTTAAACAGGATTCTTTAGCTGTAGTTTGATAAATAAATTTAACAAATTTGTTTTACTGTAGTTTGATAAATATTGTTGTAGCAACTTTGTAACATTCATCTGGAGAAACATATGACACCTAAAAAACTACGTTGGTTAATCGCCCACCAACCAGCTTACTTATTTGTAAGAACCGCTGAGGCGTTTGCTAAAGAACTAGATAAAACGTGCCCTGGACAGTTTGAGATTGAGATCTTGACTATGAAACAGTACATTCAAAAGTACGGTGATATCCCTGGAATGGAGCTAAAGCCCGCCGCAGTCCGCGGTATTGAAGAAGGCGTTGCCTCTGCTGATGTGGGTGTGTTTAAACCTGCAGAATGGTCCGAAGTTAAGACAAAGTGGAAAGCAGTGTTTGACGGAATGCGTCAAGAAAAGTTTCACCTAAGTCAAACTCAAGTAACTGTTATTGGCGGACATTTAAGTGACCAGTTTGCAGTACTTGATTTACCATTCTTATTTGACAGTCACGATCATGTATCAACTGTACTTGACGGAGAAATTGGTGATCGTCTGTGCGAAGACATGGGCAAAAAGACTAAGATTAAAGGCTTAGGCTTTACATACTCAGGTGGATACAGAGTAGTTGGTTCTAATCATGTGATTAACGATTTAAATGCTTTGCATGAGGTTAATATCACTACTACTCCAATGACTAAGAACTTCTTTGGAAAATTTGCAGCAACTGCAACAAGTAGATTAAGTCAAAAGATTGAAGAAATTGCACAGAGCGCATCCAACGGCGGTGCAGTTGAAACAACATACTTACGTTTCTCTGGTAAAAATATTTTAAAGACCAACCACAGTATGTTCTTAACAACTATTTTAGTTGGTGGTGAGTTCTTTGAAACTCTAACTAGCGAACAACAAGATGCATTCCGTAAGGCTGCTAAGGTCGTTGCTAAACTAGAGCGCCAGTGGAGTCTAGATGATGCTGCAAAGTATGAGCAAGACGCTGTTGCTAAAGGTGTTGACATTAGAGAAATCACAGAAGCTGAAAGAGACAAGATGCGTGAAGCGGCTCCAGACCAGTATCAGTCTGCGTATTGGGCAATCTCCGGAAGTGAGTCATTAGTAAACGAGATCAAGAAAACCAAATAAGTTTTTTTAACGCTCAAACTAGAACGGAAGTCTTGACTTCCGTTTCTTTTCTCTGTATAATAGATATATGACTATTTCAAAAAGCCCCGAGCGAAATACTTTCCAAAAAGAAGGCGCAATCAAACGAGCAGAGGAAAAGGGTGAAGAGCCCAATCAAGCCTACGTCGACATGTGGGATCAGATTAAAATCGACGAAGCTAATAAGATTCATGATCCTAAGTGGCAAAAAGATAACATGGAGTACGATCTCCGCAGTACTGATTGGATTTTAGAGAAAGTTCGGAATAACGATAACTATGCTCAAAATTTATATGCGGCCATGTGCAATAACGATTTCACTAAACGTGAGATGTGGCCAATATTAAAAGATCAACGGTGGTCGTGTAGCTGGAGACATGCCGGTGGCATAATTTCTGACATGCAAGAAAAAGGCGACTACATTGATTGGTACTGTAGCGGTATTGGTAACAAGGAAAGAGGTTTTGGGTTAGACGGGTACGAACCTACTCCGGATCCTGATGGACGAGACTACGTGCCAGAAAGTGCAGTCACTGAAGAGATTGAAAACGATTTATACAAGCTGGGATGGTTAGTTGTTAAATACGATGATACAAAGGATTCAGAATGAGCTCAATGACTTTTAATGCAGAAGATATATTTGAAGACATCCCGGGTGATCCGGATAATGTCATATTAAAGTTTCCTCCTGAGGTGATTGAACAAACAGGTTGGCAACCAGGCGACAGTTTAACTATTAAAGTAGAAAACGGCGCTCTCATAGTTAGTAAAAATGGCTAAAGAAGAACTATTAGAACTCACAGGCACAGTTACAGAAGTTTTACCCAACTCTACATTTAGAGTTAAAGTAACCAACATAGAAGATAATATACTTTGTTATATGGGCGGCAAACTTAAACAGCATAAGATTAAAGTTATCCTTGGAGATAATGTTAGAGTGCAAATGAGCCCGTATGATCTTACCAAAGGCAGAATAACATTTAGGTTGTAATATGAACTCAATCCTCGAACGTGTAAACTCAGTCTGTAAAAACGTTCGTGTTGCTCATACAGGGCCAGTTAACTTTAAAAAAGTAATAGGCAGTGTGAGAAGAGAGTTTAGATACGCAGAACTTGACGTATCAATCAAAACTAAAAAAGACAAGACGCTAACACTTCATCATTTTTATGTAGAAGCATTCTATGACGCCGAAGAAGACTTCCATAACGAAACCCCTATTGAAGTTTACATCTATCATAACTTTGATGACAGCGACCTGTTTGAACATAGACAGATTACAGAACTGTTGATACAGATATTCGATGCAGTAACACACGAGTATCGCCATCAAAAGCAAAGCTCGCAACGAGGTTATCTAGTATTCAGCGACCATGCTATTGAACCTTTCAGCAAATATCTTGCCGATCCAGATGAACTAGATGCCTATGCATACAGCATAGCCATTGAACTGTTGCGGGTAATGACCGCAGAACGAGCCAAAAAATACATGACTAGAATGTCAATTTTGAGTAAGTTAAAATCTGGGCAAGCATTTGTTAGCCCAAATCTCAATGCCTATGTTAGCTACTTTAAAGGCAATCCGTTGCTTAAACAGTTAGCCAAAAAGGTTTATAAACACCTAGAAACAGTTGACAAGAAGCACATTTTCCAGTAAAATGTAGCTATTGCAACGATAGAAACGAGACTAAAATGGCAGAAGTTTACTCGGTACAGCAAGTATTGGAACTGGCATGTGCAGCTCAACGAACCAATCAAGCGTATATTAAAGAAACCGAATCTGTCTACACAGACGACGGCAAGTTTGTCTGCCTCAAGCATGATAACAAAGCGTTGATTCGACATGCACTTGGCATTGAAAAGTATGCCAATACCGAACAAGAGTTCAGGCCTGTTGATTTATTCCTCGAACCTCAAGATGCCGAGCTAGCAGAAGAAATCAAAAGCTACTACCGTCGGTTGATGTTTGCCGCAGTCAAGGGCGATAACGAGTTTCAAACAGAAGTTAACAGTATTCTCAACGCTGACACTATGCCAAAGAACAAGCTGGGATTCGTTGCCTGCTTGCCAAGTGTGTATGCTCGTGATAAGATACGAAATGATTTTAAACGTAATATCAAGAACTGTGAAGATCACTACCTAGGCGAAGTGAATTCAATCCTTATGGATAAAGACTGTGAGATCATTGAATGCAGTCGCTCAAAAAACTTTGACGCTTACAATATCAATGCTATAATACAAGGAGTACTAGTGTCATGGTTTGCAAAACAGCCGTTAACTCTTGGCCCTGCTGTAGTGCAAAAGGCCAAAGTAAAAGAGCACAGACAGCATTGGCTGACTAAGAAAGCTGAAACAAGACTTAACTACGTAAAGGTTGCACAATGAGCAAAGCAAAACATAAACCCTATCAATGGATTGATGGTGAAACTGCGGATCGCATTACCAGTCTTAACCTAAAAGACTATCGTGCGTATCTAAAGAAAGAACTCAAGCAGTGGAAGAAAAATCCCAAGACGGATACTAACCCCGATGGCTATTGGTTACATCCGGAAGATGTTGGCTTGAACATACAGACCATTGCGGCTTTAGATTTGGTTATTAGACATTTTGTTGTAACAGAGGACGAATAATGAGTGGCACACCTGCAAACTCTAGTCCTGGTATAACAGGCTTTATTGAAATCTTTGAAGGTCGCTTGAATAAAATGAAGCTACACCTTAAACAAGAATTGACCAAGGCCAAACATGAGCGTGATAAACAGGCTATCAAACGCATTGTAGTAGATGCTCGTAAACTAAACAAGACACTGAAAGAAATGCGTAATGCCAATACTCGACTGTGTCCACATTGCGGAGAAAAACTATGAAAAAAGAACTAGACGAACTGCTGTGCAAGAAGTATCCAAAGATGATGGTGAACCGCAACAAGAACATGCAGGAAACTGCAATGTGTTGGGGATTTGATTGTGGCGATGGCTGGTTCAATATCCTTAATCAACTTATGGGTAATATTCAACATCACATTGACTGGAAAGAGAAACAGCGCAAGTGGGCTATTGATTACAACGAAATGGCTGCACAAGCCAAAGCTGGTAACTTTGATTTGTTTGAAGAAACTACAAAGGCCCAACCCAATGATGAATACAAAGAAAAACGACTAGCAGAAATTGTTGCCGGAGACTTTCGGGAAGTGCCAGAATCTATCCCGCAAGTAACACTGGACCAAGTTAAAGAAAAGTTTGGTACACTACGTTTTTATTATAGCGGTGGTGATGATTACATCAGCGGTATGGTTAGCCTAGCTGAAAGCATGACTGGAGTCACTTGCGAATCGTGTGGTAATCCCGGCGAAAGTCGAGGTGGTGGCTGGATTCATACTTACTGCACACCTTGCGAAGAAGCACGTGAGCTAGAACGTAAAAAACGGGATGAAGAATGGGAAATGAAACAAATACTTAAAGAAGGAAATGAACAATGATTACGATGAAAGAATGGATGGAATTGGTTGACTATAAAATTACCGAGGGTGATAGTTATGGTTGGAGTTGCTTTGGACCAAATAGCTATCAGCTAAGTAGCTGGAATGGTGTTCACGGCAAGGGCGGATATAGTTTTAATATTGTGTTTAGCACCAAGAGCCATAAGGTCTATAGTGTAGAAGTATGTGACTATACCAACGATCGTGCTTATCGTATGATCAATCCCGACTATGTCAAGAAACATGAGAAGGAAGCAAAGAACCGTGATGTTAATATGAACCAAGCATGGGACGATGTTGATTATATTGATCTAGAAGTAGACGACGACTTTATCCAAAAGTGTTTGGCTATCAAAGATGGTGATGATTACGACACTCGGGTGTCAGTTCCGGTTGACTTTTCAGACGAAGAACTGTTACAATACATGAAGATGGCACACGAACGTGACATGACTTTTAATGCATTTGTCGAAGAAGCGTTACGTTATACTTTGACAGAAGTTGAAGCTGGACGTATTACAAAAGAAGATGCACAGAGGTTTGTAGTAGAAAACAAGGATACGGCTTGGCCTTTTGAGAAAGAATAAAATGAAGATCAAATTAGTTAGTGACCTCCACTTAGAGTTCTCTGACATCAATATCAATAACAACGAAGGAGCAGACGTGCTGATCCTCGGTGGCGACATTATGATCGCACAGGATCTGCACGACCATCATGCCGCAGACTTCAATCCTTACAGCAATGGCGCTTTAGCAGACCTTAGTCGTAAGATGCAGAGAGTTACTCGTTTCCGTGATTTCTTCAAGCGTTGTAGTTTTCAGTTCCCGCATGTAATCTACATTATGGGCAATCATGAATTTTACAATGGCAAGTTTTATGCTGGTATTGATTATATGCGTAACGAGTGCGCTAAGTACCCTAACGTGTATATGTTAGAGCAAGACATGAAGATTATCGACGATGTTGTGTTTGTTGGTGGAACACTTTGGACCAACATGAACAAGCGTGATCCGCTTACTATGCATGCCATTAAAGACATGATGAACGACTTCCGTATCATTCGTAACGATGCTAGAAACTATGCTTGTATGAGTCCATTAGATGTTGCTATCAGGCACGATAAGACTCTTGCCTACATTGAACACATTGTACATGTACATAGGAATAAGAAATGCGTTGTAGTTGGACATCACAGTCCTAGTTTCAAAAGTTGTCATCCAAGCTATGCTCATGAAACTTTGATGAATGGTGGATACCATAGTGACTTGAGTGAGTTCATTATGGATCATCCGCAGATTAAACTGTGGACACACGGACATACGCATCATCCGTTTGACTATGTCATTGGTGAAACCCGTGTGGTATGTAACCCTCGTGGTTATGAAAACGACGGTTACAGCGAGCAAACAGGATGGGATCCTACTAAGATTTTGGAGATTTGAATGGAACAAGAGATCAACATTGTAGATATAACTAGAGCCACTGCTAAAAATCTATACGAACTAATGCAAGAACTGGCTAGTCATATAGAAAAACTCCAAACGGAGAATGCAGAGCTCAAACGCAAACTGGAGTTGCATAATGACAACCTTAAGTGAAAAAGACGTTGTAATCTTTAAGAAGTGGTTAAAAAGCCACTTGGCTTACGGCCCTACTACGGTGATCTTTACAAAGAAAGATGGAACAGAACGAGTGATGGAATGTACAACTAATCCATCACTTGTTCCTAAAATCCTTCAGGAGACACCCGCCATTGATTTAGATGTTGTTAAGAAAGAACGTAAAGTTAACGAGGATGTTATGCCAGTGTATGATCTCGAAGCTAAGGCTTGGAAAAGTTTCCGATGGGACAGTATTAAACAAGTAAGGTTTACATTATCATGAGACAATACGTTGAAGACACTTGCGAAGTGCTATGTGAAGATAACGGCCGCAAAATGGTTGCTGATCTTTTGAGTTTTCGAGAGCACGATCATCTTGCAGTCAGTATTGACAAACAGTTAAAGTTAGAACTGCGGTGGACTGGTAAAATTTATGAAGGCAAGATGGGTCGCTTGAGTTTTACCTCTGAAGGCCCATTGGTTCGAAATATTAAACAAGGTAGATAAAAATGAAAATCGGATTAAGCTATAGTCGTTGCATTTTGGACATTGTAGAAGGCCGTGTGGACATGGAAGATGTATTGGTATTGATTACTCGTACAAATTTCGACCCACGTGATGACGACCAGTGGAAGGGTATTTGGACAGGATATTGTCTAGGTGGTGCAAGTAATCCCGAGTGGAGCAACTACGACTTCCACAGTAAAGACGACGAGGACAAGTTCCGCAGTGTGAGTACCATGCTTTACACAGACGGTAAAATACATCAGCCTCGACAGTTTGGAGCTCATCCAAGACGCAGACCAGAATTCTGGTTAGAAACAGTTCTTCCAACTGAAGAATTAGAAAATAATCCAGCGGCAAAGATGGCCTGGGAAAAGTTTCAAACAGTTGCCAGTTTAACCAACGTGACCTTAGATAAGGATTATCAATAATGCCACGCTTAATACCCACAGTCATAGAAACAGAAGCACGTGGAGAACGTGCTTATGATATCTATAGTCGACTACTTAAAGATCGCATTGTCATGCTTGACAGTGAAGTTGACGAGCACAGCTCAAGTATTCTTGTGGCACAGTTGCTATTTTTAGAAAGCCAGGGTAATGAAGATATTACGTTCTTCATTAACAGCCCAGGTGGCAGTGTCACTGCCGGGCTAGCTATATACGATACTATGCAGTTTATCAAACCTGATGTAGCAACCTATGTTATGGGGCAGGCTGCTAGCATGGGATCATTCCTAGCACAAGCGGGTGCGCCAGGTAAGCGATATGTGCTGCCAGAAGCTCGTACAATGATCCATCGTGTTAGTTCTGGCACTCCTGGTACACGCGGCTCAGTTCACGTACAAGAACTTGAGTTTGAAGATGCTCGACGCAGCTTTGAAGAATCTAAACGTATCAACGAACGCTTAACCGAACTGTATGTTAGACACAATACTGCCGGTAAAACCTATGCTCAGTTATACGAAGCTATGAAATTTGATACGTTTTTGAGTGCAACAGACGCAGTAGCATACGGTTTGGCTGACAAAGTTATTGATAAACGCCCATAAAGTACATACATAACTGAAATCCATAGTACACTATAAATAGTAATGTCTAGGAGTGTACTATGGCCCGCCAGGCTTTTAACTGGTCTTTATTAGATCGCAATACTTTGTACTCTATGCTCTACAGTCTTAAACCTGAAATTGTAGATAGACGCCTACCCATTGGCGAAATTATTCGTCAAATAAGTAAGCATATTAAAACCCATCTTCCAATCAAAGTTGTCAGTTACAGACACAAACCGGTTACACCGGGCCAGGTTTGGATAGGCGGCGCATATTATAGTGACCTTGATAAAGCTGGCAAGAAGCGTTTCATAGAAGTAGAACTGGCATTTCCAACAGATACCAAAACTATGAAAACTAGTTTATATCGTTGGGAACGAATTTGCACACTCTTTGCAGATACTATCTTACACGAAGTTATACATACACGACAATACCGTGCTAGAAACTTCAAAGATATTCCGGGATTCGAAAGCACAGCCTACTATGCTAAAGATCGTGCATGGCAAGAGTACTACGGACACAGAGATGAAATGGGCGCACACTCATTTAACCTAGCGCAGGACATGATTGATAAATTTGGGTTTGATCCAAAAGCCATACGAGAATATCTAGATTCAAAAGTTTCAAAACGAGTCCGCCCAAACGGTTGGGGACGTTTTATGAAGTCATTTGATTATGATCATACCCACCCTAAAGTACGCCAAATGAAACACAAGATTATGACTCAATTGGAAAATGCCTACTACGGTAAGCCATTCAAGACTACAAATCACTTGACATACTGATAACTAGACTGTATAATAACTATATTAAGTTATAGAAAAGGTCTAACATGTTTGATCCCTGCCAAAATGTAATCTCAACCCTCGAAGATCATAATAGCCGATTGGACAAAGAAGCTATCATTTTAGCACAGGCTGAAGCAGGCAATACTGTGTTTTTTGAAGGTCTTAATCTTGCCTACAATGCAATGGTCACTTTTGGCCTTAAACAAATTCCGGAGAAAGAAGATGAAGATGGTCCTGGGCTCGATTGGGCTAGTTTTAATGCTGTTGCTTTGCGTCTACGCAATCGTGACCTCACCGGTAATGACGCCCGTGATGTTGTTACCACGCTGAGTAAGAAAGCAACCAAAGCAGAATGGAATAGATGGTATCGTCGCATACTGATTAAAGATATGCGAGCTGGATTTACCGAAGGTACTGTGAATCGAGTATGCGAAAAGAAATATCCGCAATATGCTATTCCAGTGTTTAGTTGCCAACTGGCGCATGACAGTGCCAATCATGAAGGCAAGGTCACTGGTAAAAAGATCATTGAAGTTAAACTTGACGGAGTTCGCGTTATCACTATTGTGTACCCTAATGGACAGGTGGATCAGTTCAGCCGCAATGGCAAGGAACTTGTAAACTTTCCCCACGTTAAAGCACAGTTAGCTAATGTAGCATCTGGTTTTACTGAGCCTATGGTGCTCGACGGTGAGATTATGAGTGGCTCGTTTCAAGACTTGATGAAACAGATCCATCGTAAGAGTAGTGCAACAGCTAACGATGCTGTGCTAAACTTGTTTGATGCACTACCATTAAGAGAGTTTGAACAAGGTGAAAGTGCTACTACACAAGAAAAGCGTAGTGAATGGTTGAAGACGTGGTTTGCAGCCAACGAAACTACACTGCCTAACGTAACAGTTGTGGCACAAGAAACTGTTGATCTTGAAACTACTGATGGCTATAGACGTTTTAGAGAAATCAATGCAAAGGCCATCGCCGGTGGTTACGAAGGCATTATGTTGAAAGATGCCGGTGCTGGTTACAAATGTAAACGTAGCGTGGCATGGTTGAAGTTGAAACCGTTCATCGAAGTTAGTCTAGCAGTAGTTGCAGTGGAAGAAGGTACAGGTAAAAATGTAGGTAAACTCGGTGCGCTAGTATGCGAAGGAGAAGATGATGGAAAATCAATCAGAGTCAACGTTGGGTCTGGCTTTAGTGATATTGATCGCGATAGTTTTTGGAGCAGCCGTGACAGTCTTGGCGGAAATATTGTTGAAGTTAGAGCAGATGCTGTAACACAGAATCAAGACGGTACATACAGTTTGCGATTTCCTCGGTTCAAAGGATTTAGAGGATTTGAAGTAGGAGAGAAAATTTAATGATTATTACAAGATCTAAATCTAACATACGAACAGTGAAACAAGGCGACAGTAAGTTTATGCTTCAGGACGGTATAATGATATGCCCTAGGGCTGGATTTGAAATCAATCAACTGTGCCCTAGAGAGTATAAAATGATTATTTCAGAATGTATTAACAACGGATGGCTTAAACCCGTAGCTCACGTTTACGGCAAAGAACTAACAATGGATGCATTAAGATGAACATAGAAAGACACCAACTATGGGCAGGGGATAACAGGACTGAATTTTATGTAGATGACATTAGAGACATTGATGGCCAAACTTGGGTCTACTATACTAACACATTTACACAACAAACATATAGCTGTCTAGCACCGGCTTTTGAACAACGATTTAAAATCGTATTAAATAAAGGATAAGGAGAAATTTATGTACGAAACAACTTACGAAAATAGTTACAGAACCGCTGAACAGGTCAACTCAGCAATGGGTCGAGTCTATGGACACATGAGTCTTGCTGTTATTACCTCAATGATTGTCAGTTACTTTGTGGGCTCTAGTCCAGAGTTATTGGCATTCTTTTTTACAGGCGTAATGAAATGGATTGTAATCTTTTCTCCGCTAGTGGCAATCTTTGGCGTTAGCATTTTACTTAATGCTAGTCCAACTAAGGGAATGGCACAACTTTGTCTACATGGGTTTGCGGCATTAATGGGATTGAGCTTTGCTACTATCTTTGCCGTATTTACTATGGGCAGTATTGTAAACGCATTTATGGGTGCCGCAGTTTTATTTGGCGTACTAAGTGGATATGGTTATTTCACTAAAAAGGATCTGACTAGCATAGGACAGTTTTGCTTTGTTGGTTTGATTGCAATCATTGTTGCTAGTATCATTAATATTGTTATGGCAGGATTTTGGCCGGGAGTTATTGATAACAGCTTCTTTGGACAAGTAATCTCAGCATTGGCTATCATTATCTTCTTGGGATTGACTGCCTATGACACACAACAAATCCGACAAGAAGTGTCAATGGAAAATAATGGCATTGCTGAAATCCGTGGTGCGCTAACTCTGTACCTCAACTTTATCAACTTGTTCATTAACCTGTTACAACTGTTTGGAGATCGTAAATGATCCGTGAGTTTATTAACATCGTAGAAGGCCTGCGTGTCACTGACGATTGGTTTAAGGACGGTGGATTCAAAACCTACAAACGTCCTGCCAAAGAACGTTATGAGATAGCTGACGAGCCTGGCACTATTGACACTCTCGAAGGTCCAGTTAAGTATCCAAAAGGATTCTATATCATGACTGGCCCAAAGGGCGAGCAATATCCCATTAGCCCAGAAAAGTTTAACGACCTTAAAGATGATTTGGGCAACGGTATTTGCACACCAAAGAAGATCGTCAAGTTTGCCAAGTTGGCAGATCACTCCGGATCAGTTGACACAAGCTGGGGTGAGAAGTTACACTATAATCCAGGCGAAGACGTTATTGTTCGCCACGGTGAAAACGACTACGGTGTAGTTAAACGAGATATATTCGCACAAACATACGAGAAAGTATAATGGCACAACACACACGCTACTGGAGTTGTACTCCTTTTGCAGACTGGCTTCGCGGCACTAAGAAATTGAGTGCGGGAACCAGCGAGGAATGGGACGACTGGACCACTGCGGCTCAGATGAAGCACAACTTTCGTTACTGGTTAGCTGAAGAAGGCCTAGGCTACATCCAGGATTTTGTAACTTGGCCCGTTAGAAAGATCTACGATGTTAAGTATTACATCAATAACCGTTGGGTTACTCGTACTCACTCTCTTACCGCTCATGCTCGTGATATCAAGCCTGGTGCTTGGTGTGATGTTGGGAATCGGTTCCTGCCATGCCTATTTAATGAGTTGGTTGATTTCGTCGAAATCGAATCCGCATGGTCGCACATCGCTTGGGGAGATAAGGAAGCTCGCGCAAAGTATGATCCTCCCTTTTGGGCTTCTGGTTGGTTCCGTTGGCGTACTTGGCGTTGCCCTCAAGCAGGTATCGATCATCTTGATTGGGCAATGACACTAACGATGGGATCAGACTGGGGTGTGGACGAAACTGATCCTAATCACGGCAAGCCGACTGGACAAGCACTTCGTGCGAAAGAGATCAAAGAGTTGTACCTATGGTGGACTACTGTACATCCAAATCGTCCCGACCCATATGATGCAAGCGGTTGGACTGCGTCTTGTGAAGCACAGCGTCTAGCCAACGGTGGTAAGTTAAGTTTCAGTACCCCTAAGGATCCTGCACTTAAAAAGGCCAGTGACAAAGCTCACAAGCTACTTCAAAAGATTGAAGCTGATTATGAAAAAGAAGATGAAGCTATGATGATTCGTTTGATCAAAGCTCGCGGCAGTCTATGGACCTAAATCCAAACTATTGCGATTGTGGAACTAAAAAATCATATTCGGATGAGAATGATTGTTTCTATTGTGCCGTCTGTAATAAATGGCTAGAGGAGAAATGTGGCGATAAAGAATGTGATTATTGTACAAAGAGACCAGTATCGCCAAACTGTGTCAACTAACCTGTCTGCTAAAGCGTTATATATATGTAGGGATATAAATTTCTACATTAACCAAAAGGAAACTTTAAAATGAAATCAGTAATCGCAATCCTCGCTACCGTATTCGCAGTATCAGCATTTGCACAAGCACCTGCTAAGAAAGAAGAACCAAAAGCTGCCGCTCCAGCCGCAACAGCAAGTGCTCCAGCACCAGCCAAGGCCGAAGTTAAGAAGGACGAAAAGAAGCCTGCAAAAAGTGACAGTGCTAAGAAAGACGCACCTAAAGCAGACGCAAAAGCCGCTACTCCAGCAAAGTAAATTTGACCTAGAAGACAGTGACCTCATAATAGACGATGAGGTCACTTTTGGTCGTAATCGACGAAGTGTAGAGTTTGGTAAGTTAGTTGAAGATGATGAACTATCAGACTATGTGAAGTTTAGATTATGGCTAGCTAGACAACGAGCAATGGCAAAGTACTTAGAAGTTTGGGATGTTACCCCCAAACTTCTAGAATAAATATTAGTTTAGGAGTTCGGTATGAAAAAGTTTATGTTAGCTCTAATGTTGATGATTTGTGTTCCTGCTATGGCACAGCATCATGGGCACGGCCACAGAAATCATCACTGGCACGGCAATGCCAACAACTGGGTAGCTCCTGCTATCATGGGCGGCGTTTTTACTTATATACTAACACGCCCAACTCCTCAACCTGTTGTAATAGAACAACAGCCTGTCTTTCTACAACAACAAACTGTATGTAGTTCTTGGAAAGAAGTTCAACAATACGACGGTACTATTCTTCGTGAACGTACCTGCTATCAACGATAAATAGTTATATAGGAGATAAACATGAAGAATATCATTTTTGTTGCGGGTTTAGCATTGTTTCTTGCGATTCCTGTACAAGCCAAAGAAGAAACTAAAAACGTTACAACTAACGGTAAAACTGTAGAAGTACGAGTACCAAAATCAGCAAAGATTGACTGTAAAGACAAAGCCAATGCTGAAAAGACCGAGTGCAAAAAGCCCGCCAAAGTTATGCCAAAGGTTGAAAAGCCAGCGGAAACTGCACCAGCAGATGCCAAGAAGAAATAAGTAATAACACGGCCTACCTCACTTTGGCATAGCCAAACAGGTAGGTTTTCTTTTGGCGAAAAAGTCGTTGACAAGTTAGGTCAATGATTGTATAATATACATATTGTTAAGCACACAGGAGCGAAAAATGGCTACAAAAGAAACAGTTAAAAAGACCCGAGTAACCAAACAGCAAGTTATTGCTCATCGTACCCGTGCAGTTAAAGATCATAGCCCAGTTTGGGATGGTTGCGAAACTTGGGACGCAGACACCTTCCATCGTCATTTTAAACGCTCTATGGATTACTACCGTTTAGAGTCTGATATTAAAACTTACAAGCCTGCTGTTGTCAAATGGATGGAGTCAGTTGGATGTACTCGAGCAGACATTACAGCATTCAAAAAAGTTAAAGATGCTCGTGTTGGTACTACAATGGGTGCGGTTGCCTGCTGTCTGAATCGCGGTATGACTCCACTACGTGCTGATTTTAACAACGGCCGTGATACAGCCGCTTGGTTGCGAGCAGAGATTGTTAAAGTTATTGCCGAGGGTAAAAACGATATCGATCCAGAAGCACTTGCCGCAGAAAAAGAAGCCGCAAAGAAAGATGTTTACACTCCTAGCATTCAAGAACGTCTGCGTGAAGTTGCATTGGGTATGACTGAAGAACTTGAAACTGCATACGAGTCATTCCAAGCCGATCCAGAAAACTTTGATCCAAAAGCATTTAAAGTACTTAATCTACTAAAAGGTCGACAGGCAAAAGCCGCTCATGCTCGCATTATCAAAGACTTTTACTCTAGAGATTTAGCGGAGTTGGAAGAACTAGCAAGCGGCACTAAAGATGTACAGTTGATAGAAGGTTACAGTCATCGTACTAAAAAACAAATCAAATCATTCATTGCGTTTTTAACTGAGATTAAGAATGCCTGCGACATGTTGGCACAAGAAGCCAAAGTTAACAAAAAGCCACGTGCTAAGAAAGCTGTACCTGCTGAAAAGATTATTGGAAAACTCAAGTACATGAAGACTAACGAGCCGTTAAAACTTGTTAGTATCAATCCTGTTGACATTATCGGAGCAGGCGAACTATGGGTTTACAATACAAAAAGTCGTAAACTTGGCAAGTACGTAGCAGCCGAGTTTAATACACTTGGTGTTAAAGGTACTAGCATTACAGGCTTTGACGAAAACAAGAGTATTTGCAAAACATTGCGTAAGCCGGAAGAAAAACTCAAAGAGTTTAAAGCCTCTGGTAAGATTGCACTGCGTAAATTCTTAGACGATATTAATGCGACCGACACTAAAATGAACGGTCGACTTAATGAAGAAATTATTTTGCTCAAGGTAGCTTGAGATAAGTACTTACAGCGGACTTTAACGTCATTCATCCCGCTATATAAACTCTGCATGTCGTCAAACTTGCTACCTTAATAAAGGAGACTAGAGATGGCAAATCTTCAACCCGTACAATATAAGTACACAAGCACAAAAGAATATCACGACTCATTCCCATGCGCCTACAGGCAATGGCGAGCTGATAGTCACTGTAATCTAATTCACGGTTACAGTTTTAACATGAAGTTCTACTTCGGCACTAACAACTTAGACGCTCGTAACTGGGCTGCTGACTACGGTGGCTTAAAGGAACTCAAAGGTATTTTAGAAAGTCAGTTTGATCATACACTGCTAGTAGCAGAAGATGATCCCGAGTTGGCGTTTTACAAAGAAATGGAACGCCGCAAGCTAGCCAAGCTGACTATACTGCCCAAACTCGGGTGCGAAGGTTTAGCAGATCAACTGTACAAATATGTCAACGGTGTTTACATTCCCGACATGTGGGGTGATGGCGAGAGCAAACGTCTTTGGTGCTATCGTGTAGAAGTACGCGAAACACAGAGCAATATGGCATATCGTGAAGGTCATCGTGAATGGAATGAAGACTTGTTTGCATGAACACTGTAGAACGAGTATGGGCCCGGGCAACCGGGCACCTTATGGGAAACACCGACGACGATCGTCCAGATGTTCCTATCCTCACACTAAAAGAAGCCCGTTGGGCTTTGTTCTTTAAAACATTCTGGGTACTAATACATATCATTACCTGCTGTTTTATCATTGCCAATACTATTCGACATTGGTAATCAACTAGTTGACCTTAAATGGACATAGTGTTATAATATACTATGTCTATTTTTATTGATTGCGTATATGACTAAGAAAATCGGCTTTGCCTGTAAGTGGATCGATCATCCCGATCAAGTTCACGGCATTAAACCCAAAGATGATGCTAAAAAATATAATACAGGCAGTACAACTGTTGCCTGGTTAAATAGACAGACACAAGACGTTGCGGTAGAAAAACTTCATGACCTAATGACGGGTAATATTGAGAGTATTCGCAAACTTGTTGAAAAGGTGGGAACACTTGATGAAAATCTTAGAATGGTACGACTTGGCAGCGATATCTTGCCTGTGTATACTCAGCAGGATTGGAGCTGGTTTTGGCGGCTTCCCGCTACCAGACAATATTGCGAAGGAGCATTTAGAGCTGTGGGAGATTTGGCTCGCGAGAGGGGTGTTAGGCTTAGTATGCATCCCGGTCAGTTTACTGTGCTGGCAAGTGAGTCAGATGATATTGTAAACCGTAGTATTGAGGAGTTTGAATATCATGTCGATATGGTTCGCTGGATGGGATACGGTAAGTCGTTCCAGGACTTTAAAGTCAACGTACACATCTCGGGTCGAAAAGGTCCCCAAGGCATTAAAGATGTACTCGGACGACTTACCCCCGAAGCAAGAAATGTTATCACAATCGAAAACGACGAAAATGCGTGGGGAATCGAAGACAGTCTTGAATTACAAAAGCACTGTGCCCTCGTGCTTGATATACACCATCACTGGGTACGTACAGGAGACTACATTCAGCCCTCCGACGATAGAGTTTCGCGTGTAATCGACAGTTGGCGTGGAGTGCGACCTACTATGCACTATTCTGTCAGTCGAGAAGAATGGTTACCGGATCACTCTACTAATACTCTGCCCGATTATACACAGTTACTCGAAGCTGGTCACAAAAAGCAAAAGCTCAGAGCACACTCAAACTTCTACTGGAATACAGCAGTAAATGAATGGGCGCTGAGCTTTTTAGGCACACACGATATTATGTGTGAGAGCAAAGGCAAGAACATTGCTAGCTTTAGCCTGCATGAGCAAGCTAAAAGATTAAGTCTTCTTTGATCTAGGTGTCTTAGCTTTAGCGGCCGTCTTAATCGGGGCCGCTTTTTTTACGGCTGTCTTTTTAACTTCTGCTGTAGAAACTTCAACTTTACCGGCACCCTCTGCAATCAATACTGTAACAGGCGATTCAACTACTGCAACTTCAACTACAGGTGGTGTTTCTACTTTATACGGTGCTTCTGCAACAACTGGTTTACCGAAGAAAATTTCTTTAATTTTATTGAACATTTAAATGTCCTCCTTAGTGAAGTATTTATAACTGGCTGATGTCATCTAGGCTACTTGCTGGCCTATCCCAAATGGTCCTGCGCTCAGCACCTTTCTTCTGAGCAAATCGTTTGCTGTCGCAATGACTGCAACAATGAAAATAGTTATTACTAAGGCGTTTTGGACTTATACTACCCCGGTCTCTTTGAAATATTTCTTTGCAGTTATCACATCTAAAAACTATCATAGTTTTGGTTCGTATGTGTTCGTGTTCAACGCCCAGTTTACTAAGCCTAGTAAATTTTGTTTTGATATATTCTTTTCCAAGGTACATCTTGTATTTACATTAAGGTTACAAAAACATATGCTAAATATAAAAAAGGAATATAAATGATCAATCTTACCGACTCGTGTGTTACAAAGATCCAAGATCTTTTTGCTGAAGAGAATAATCCAAACCTAAAACTACGTGTATTTGTTCAAGGTGGAGGATGCTCGGGTATGAGTTATGGTTTTACCTTTGACGAAACAGCAAACGATGACGATTTTGTCATTGAAAAAGAAAATATTAAAGTATTAGTGGATGCTATGAGTATGAACTACTTGTCAGCAGCAACTATAGATTATAAAGATGATTTAATGGGTTCTAGTTTTACTATTGTAAACCCTAATGCAGAAACTAGCTGCGGCTGCGGAAGTAGTTTTTCAGTAGCAGATAGCTTTCATGACGATCTCGGAGTAGAATAATGGCAAGACAAAATGTCGATATAGGTGTACAAGGTAATGACGGTACTGGTGACAGTATACGTGAATCGTTCCGTAAAGTTAACGAAAACTTTATTCAGTTGTTTGCCGTGTTTGGCGACGGCGATACTATCAGTTTTAAAGACCTAGACGACACACCTGAGAACTTTCCCAACGGTATTCCTAGGGATGAAACTGGACCAGGCGGAGAAGCAAGTGACGCTGACAAAGTTGTTATTTCAAATGCAGACGCTAATGCACTAGTGGCAAAAAGTCTGGTAGGCGGCGAAGGTATTGAGATCGATCATACAGACGAAAACGAAATACGTATTATCAGCACAGGCGGAAAAGTTGGTACTGACATCAAACCACAACTAGGTGGACATTTAAATGCACAAAACTTTTCTATTGGTAACTTAGCAAATCCCAGCGACGAAGTTGCAGCACTGTTTAATGATCTACACGACACTGATATTACTGCTGACAACCTAGCTATTACCCAAGGTTATGCTGATCAACGCTATTTGCAGGCCAGCGGCGGCCCGGGATCGGGCAGTCAGATCCGTGTAAGAGACGAGCCAGACGATGCATCAGAATACACCATTCTAATAGACCTATGGTCAAGCGGTTATGCAGTTATTGAAAATCACGGTTTTAACACCGGTTCAAATGGTATTGCTTACAAGTACTTTATAACTGGCAGCACTCCTGCTACAGGATTGACTGAAGGCGACACATACTATTTGCGATATGTTGATAAAAATAGATTAAGTTTACACGAAACTAGAGAAAATGCCCAAGCTGGTATTGCTAGAATTATTGTAAACGACCCAGAAGTTCCGAGTGGTTCAAGGGGTGTTGAAACCATTGTTGATGCAAACTACGACGATACGTTAGAAGGCAACTGGGTCAGTAATGAAGCTATGCCGCGTAAGAGCGTAGTTCGTAGACAGGGTGATCGCATGGACGGTCCACTGTTTTTGCAAGATCACCCGGGTAGTCTTGCAGGACAAGGCAGTCCAAATGGATCAGATGATCTGCAGGCTGCTACAAAGTTCTACGTTGACAACTCTAGCTTTGCGTCTCAAGCAAACTTGTTTGTTGCCAATAG
>Ga0209550_10000621_pt1 | contig 33705 bp, 37 predicted proteins | sample LauGreSuBDMM15SN_2_FD_187567 | JGI IMG/M metagenome (GOLD analysis project Ga0209550, IMG submission 187567) | Freshwater lake microbial communities from Lake Michigan, USA - Su13.BD.MM15.SN (SPAdes) (version 5) | ecosystem: Environmental > Aquatic > Freshwater > Lake | place: Lake Michigan... | reverse complement strand
TGTTCTTACTGGATGCCATTGTATTTTAGTGGACGATTATGTTCGCGAAGAACAAAGAAAAAAGACCATTGAAGTAAATAAAGACACATATGTAACAGACCGTAAATACAGATTGCCTGCATGTGTAGATGAAAGAACTACCGTTTATGAAATACCAGGAACTTACACAATTTATCATTTGGCCCTGGAAAATTCCGATTATTATATGAATTATGGTATTTATGCAAATGGTCTATTGGTAGAAACAAGTTCAAAACGTTATTTGAAAGAGATTTCTGGAATGGAATTGATTGAATGATTATATGTCCATAAAAAAATATTTTTTCAGAATCATTTACCGCCATAATACTTACTCACTTTGTAATAGAAATATTCAATCAAGTTCTCTATAGGTACATCATAATTATGCAAACAATCCTCCATAATAGTAAGAAACTCAGTCGACACCATGGCCGAACAATTCCTTATAATATAATAAAAATACGATTGTATAATTTGACGTTTATCCATATTATATTTGATGCTTATTTGGTGAATATACGTATTTATATCAGCAATACTTAGCTGGGTCTGGTGCAACATTGTATTGAGTTTAGACCAAATCCCGGAATGAATAATCGAGTCCGTCCATTCTGTCAAGTTCTGGTTCAATTGCAAAAAATTAATCATACTCCGTATATCCGATTGATACATATTTTGTATAGCATCCACTGTATGGGGACCAAGTTCCAAGTTCTCCGATTTAGCAATATTATTTATAAAATAATTTATTTCTTTTTTAGGCAATTGATTGAACCGAATACAAATAAATTCATGTTGTAGGGTTTCGTCGATTTTACTTATATAGTTGCATATAAGGCAAAATCGTACATTATTCGTACAAGTTTGTAATAAAGTTTTCAATGCTTGTTGCGCCGTTTTTGTCATATAATCGACTTCGTCTAAAATGACAAACTTGAACCCGATTTCAAACAAGTTTTTGGATTTAACGAATTGGTTTATTTGGTTCCGTATAATATCAATTCCGCGTTCATCGGATGCATTTAGGTGAATAACGGTTCCTTTGCTTTTGCCATAGTATTTTTGCTGGTATTCATTTATCAGATTGATAATGGTGGTGGTTTTACCGGTTCCCGGGGGGCCATAGAACATTAAATTGGGAAAATATCCGTGTTCTAAAATATTGCAGAATAATTGGCGATTCATTGGATCGAGAACAATGTCGTCGAAATGAGTGGGTCGGTATTTTTCAACCCACGGTATAGTAGTTTTTGCAAATACCGATGTATTCATATTTTTATGGATGTGAGTATATACGAATATAGATATATCATTATTATTTTGTTAGATAGTTTAGGCGAAAATATATTTTCCGGGGTTCCATTCTGGAATATTTTTCCATATAAATACGAAATGTATATAGATTTAGCAGTATTGTGTAATACTGAAACCATATAAATATTTGTTTTTATGTATTGTATACGCAATACACAACAAATATGAATACAGGTTTATCTCAATCAAATCAACGCGGATATTTAGAACTTATTTTAGGTCCAATGTTTTCCGGAAAAACAACGCGATTAGTGCAACATTATAAGAAGTTCTCCTATATCGGTAGAACAGTCGCCGTTGTTAACTACGTGAATGATACGAGATATAACGATTCGCTTTTATCTACCCACGACAAAATAATGATACCGTGCATATTTGCAAAAACATTGGCGTCGGTTAAGGAAACCATTGATACCGCAGATGTGGTACTGATAAACGAAGGTCAATTTTTCGAAGATATCTATGAAAGCGTTTTAGAAATGGTGGAAGTCGACCATAAAATAGTGTATATATGTGGATTGGATGGAGATTTTAAACGAAACCGGTTCGGCAGATTATTAGATTTAGTTCCCTATTGCAATGAAATAGTGAAACTGAGTTCTCTATGTGCCTATTGCAAAAATGGAACCCCGGGGATTTTTTCGCATCGTATAACTAGTGAGACTTCACAAGTGGTTATAGGAACTGATAATTATGTTCCACTATGTAGGAATTGTTATAATGTACACAATATATAGATAGGTTTAGGCATATTTTTCCGTTATATAGTTTTTTTAAACTATATAAAGTTTTTTAATAGTTTTACTCTATAAATCTATAAAATGGATAATATAGAAAAAAAGAAGCGAGGACGTAAGAAGAAGTCTGATATATATACACCATTAGACATAACTGAACCGGATACAACCACTATAACAGAGAACATACAAATAGAAATAGAATTAGAAATAGAACAGACACAAGATGTCAACAATGTAGAACTAGATGATATAACCGCAGTTTGTACAAAGAAAAGAGGGAGAAAACCAAAAGGCGGAAAATTAGTCGTAAAACAACCCGAGACAACCATAAAACCGCAATCTGTAGCAAATGTTATATTACATTTAAAATGCTCATTAAATGACTTGCATGAATATAATGATAAATTGAATAAACTAGTAACTGATCCAATGTCATATAATCCAAGTATTCCTCCAGCTATTATGACGTATAATGAAGATAATACTAATTTTTCTAAATATGATGAGATTTCAGACGATGAAAATAAAATAAAGGGGTCATATGCATACGAACCGAATGTAGTATCCAATTCGATTTGCAGTATGTGTATGGCAAAACAACAAGAACCACAGAAAGAAGAACATACGGAAGATGATGCCGGTATTAATATGAAGGATATAACTTTAAAATTGAAAAAATTAAAAATCAATTTATACAAGAATAATTTGGGTGATAAAAAGTCGGCGTGTTTTTGGTGCACATATGAGTTTGATAATCATCCATGTTATATACCTAAATATGAGATGGACGGTACAATATTTGGATACGGTTCATTTTGCCGACCTGAATGTGCAGTTGCTTTCCTTATGAAGGAAAACATCGATGACTCTACAAAGTTTGAGAGATATCATTTGCTAAATCAGATCTATAGCAAAGTGTATAACTATAAAAAGAATATTAAACCCGCCCCGAATCCATTCTATTTATTGGAAAAGTATTACGGAAATATGACTATACAAGAATATCGCAAAATGTTAAAAACGGAACATATGTTATTAGTTATTGATAAACCATTAACCAGAATATTACCGGAATTACATGAAGATAATGAAGACATTGTCCTAAATATTTATGGCGGTAGTAAAAGCACGTCTACTGTAAATAATGGTGTATATAAAGTGAAACGACAAAGTGAGAAACCACAGGGACCAAGTAAAACAACTATTATGAGGGACAAATTTGGATTATCTTCTGCTAAAGAATAATTATATACAAGTATTTTGTTAACATATATAAAGATTTTTCATAAAATACACTATTACATTTGGAAATAGAAATGATAACCATTCAATTAATGGGTGGATTAGGAAACCAATTATTCCAAATATTTGCAACGATTGCTTATGCAGTTGAACATGGCCATCAATATGTATTTCCGTATAGCGATGTATTATTTGTGGGTAAAATTAGGCAAACCTATTGGAATAATTTTCTGGCGAATCTTACAGTATTTACCACCAAAAATAAAACTTGCAAGTTTTCAAACGACAATTTAAAATCAGTTCCTATATTTGGAGAATCTGGATTTCATTATACGAAAATACCGGCGGTCCCAGAAAATAATTCGATTTCGTTATATGGATATTACCAGTCATACAAATATTTTGAGGCATACCAAGACAAAATATATGCAATGATATTTCTGTCAAATCAACAGACGACGGTAAAAACGAAATATGCTAAATATTTTGATGGCAGGGCGTCTACGATTAGTATGCATTTTAGGTTGGGGGATTACAAGGAAAAGCCGCAATATCATCCGATTATGTCTAAAGAATATTATGCAAAAGCATTGTCTCATATACTAACTACAAAATATTCAACTGATTCCAGGGTGCGAATATTGTATTTTTGCGAGGCAGAAGACAATGATATTGTCTCGAGAGCAATGTATAATATATGTTCTGGATTTTCACAATATGTACACTTAGAATTCATAAAAGTAGAAGATGGTATGGAAGATTGGCAACAATTATTGCTAATGAGTTGCTGTAATGATCATATTATTGCAAACAGTTCATTTAGTTGGTGGGGGGCGTATTTTAACCAGAGTCCAGATAAATGTGTTTGTTATCCATATATATGGTTTGGTCCGGCTATGGGATATATTAGATTGGATGATTTATTTCCACCATCGTGGACGAAAATATAGGTCGGAATTTTATTATTATACGAGTGGGTGTTTTCTGATGGATTATTTATGATCTACCAGAAAATTGCAATGTCGTTCTTGGCGAGTTTAGTCGCCTCGTAAGACTTGGTGTTTTTTGGTAGATTATTTATCATCTACCAGAAAATTGCAATGTCGTTCTTGGCGAATTTAGTCGCCTCGTAAGACTTGGTGTTTTTTGGTAGATCATAAATGATCTACCAGAAAATTGATAAATTGAACTATATAAAGATATAGTTCTATATATTATAAGCTACTTATTAATACTCAACTATACTCAACTAATATACACTATGTCATCTAGTATTAGAATGAATGCCAATCCTGCTATTGCTTCTGTTAGCAAGAATATGAAACGCGAGTTTCGCAAATCAATGGAACAATTGCAGATGGAGATGTCAGAATATGCATTATATAAGGATAATTATGATTTTATGATGTGTTCTCCACTTGTACAAAAGTTGCGAGAGGAAATACGATTTCTGGATAGTAAAGTAGATGATTTGAAATATTCAAACAAGTTATTGACGCGTGAATTGAAAAATATGCAAAAAAATGAAATTCGCCTAAATAAAAAAATAAAAAAACTTCGCAAAAACAAATTGGTAGGAGAAACCGAGTATGTTCCAGGAATAGATAATTCTAATGATGATAATATAGCTGTTCATAACTACGTTGCTGAAGAACATATTGTATATGAATTGGTCGAAAATGAGTTCGATGTAATAGATGATGTTAATAATAATATAGAAGATATTAAAGAAAAATCCGATTCAATTGACGAAGTAGAAGTAGAAAATGTGGAGAAACCTAACTATGAAGCAGATGAAGAAGACACAGAAGAAGAAGAAGATGCAGAGAAAAAAAAAGAGGAAGCAGTCGAAGCAGAAGCAAATGAAAAAAAAAAAGTAGAAAACGATGGTTATGCTGAAGAAGAAGTAGACGTCGAAAATGATGGAGATGCAGAAGCAGAAGCAGAGGAAGAAGAAAATGATGGAGAAGCAGAAGCAGAAGCAGAGGAAGAAGAAAATGATGGAGAAGCAGAAGCAGAGGAAGAAGAAAATGATGGAGAAGTAGAAGCAGAAGAAGAGGAAGAAGAGGAAGAAGAGGAAGAAGAGGAAGAAGAGGAAGAAGAGGAAGAAGAAGAAGAAGAAAATGATGGAGAAGTAGAAGCAGAAGCAGATGATGAAGAAGAGGAAGAAGAAGTAGAACTCGAAGAAGAGGAAGAATTCGAGGTAGAAGTTGAAGAAGTCGAAGCAGAAGAGAAAGTCGAAGCAGAGGAAGAGGAAGTGTATGAAGTAAAAATCAAAGGGAAATCGTATTTCACTACAAATGAAAAATATGGAGTTATATATGCTATGGACGCAGATGGTGATGTAGGAGATGAAGTCGGCAAATACGTAAACGGAGTAGCAACTTTTGCTAAATAAATTCTAAATCCTAAATAACTAACTAGCAAATATATAATCTATAATAAATACATTAGTCAAAAATAATTTTTATTATTTTTGACTAAACAAACATACATCATACCCAATTAGTGTATATAACAAACCAATATAAATATAACAATATTGATATGTCTATAAAATGAACCGGGTAGAGCAGTTACAAACGATACAATCCAATGCATTGGAATTATTTAAAAAGAAGAATGCTGACTATGGCGACGCTTTTGCTAAATACGGATTGATTGGAGTATTGATGCGCATTGAAGATAAAATCCAGCGTGGACTCTCCATAAGTAAGAATGGTATAGCTCTTGTGTCAGACGAAGGACTGCGAGATACATTACTAGATTTACATAATTATGCTGCTATGGCAGTTATGTTGTTAGATGAAGACAAGCGCGTTTGATTTATACAAATATCCTATTGCAAACCTAGCCGTTTTTTCGTGTTATTTTGATTATTCGACATACGCCGAAATGATTTAGTATATCTTTTTCCACCGCCAGATACAGGAATGGCTTCAGGAGTCTGTCCATTTTTTTGTTTAACAAGGGTACTCTGAGTAGAAGCGATTTCTTTCTTTTTTTCCTCTTCATGTTTTGCCCTTTCTTCTTTTGCCTTTTTAATACTAAATACTTTTGTATGTAATCCGGGGCCGTATACAGGAACGTCATCTGTCAATTCTTCGAACCTGCGAGTAAGTTCTTCATCAAAAAACTGGCATTTAATTTCAGATTGATTCGTTGCGTTTACCTCACCTTCTATAACATCCATATAGACTGATATATCATATTCGGTTCCCAAAGTATCAGATTTCATTGATATAACAGAAATATTCCATAATGGTTCTAAATCCGTAAGTTCTGGTGGTTTTCCTAAATTGAGTAGTTTATTTGCTGGTTCAACTACTTGGTCATAAAACCCATTATTTTTGTTTTCAATATATTCTTTGAATAATTTTGTCAGATTGCTATTTAGCGAAACCACGTTATTTTTGAGGAACTTTTCTTTTATATAATCAATTATTTTTTTTAAATTGGAATACTTTTCTTGTTTTAATTCGCCTATAGCCAATTTAGTAAAACTATCATTTGGGTCTAGTGTTTTTTCATATTCTACAAAAATACCGGTTGCTGGTTCTTTAAAAAAAACGGTTTGTAATTGAGTTAAAAACTTTATTTGGTTCGATAGTTTAATAATTTGAGCAAGTTTTTCACCGATTTTTCGCGAAATCGCTATTTTATTTCCTGCAACCAATTTATCGAATGAGTTTTTAATAGGTTCGGTTATATTCAATATTTGGTCAGCAGTTATAGTAGATGACTTTACTAATGCGTTTAATTTTTTGATTTCATCGATAATAATATCTATTGCTGTATCAATTTCAACATATTGACCACTTAATTCAGCGCTCCGGATTGTGCCTTGGTATCGATTATATCTGGTAATAACATATTTGAATATTTCTTCTTGCATTTTTGTTATTTCCGGGCCATTATCTTTTTTCAATTGAGAAATAGGTTCTTTAGGAACATCAGTTTCTCCATTAAACACAAATAATTCTTCTGTTGGTCTACCGAGTTTTTCAATTTTCAAGTCAATTATTGAAACTTCATAAGTTAGTTCTTTTATTTTTTCGTTTAATGTATTTAAATAGGCATTTGCGTCATCATAGCTTTCATTCAAATACGTTAACGTTTTTCCTTGAACCATATTACCTTTTATACTAATTGTTCCTAAAAAGCTGGAATTATTCGTTATCTTCAACAAGTTCATCCCATCAGGATAATTTATGTTTTCATTAATAATACGTTCTATTTCATTTTTAATATCTTTTTTCATATTACCATTGAACGGGTTATCATTAATGTAGTCCATTGCACCTTTCAGGTTTTCTAAATATTTTTTGAGTTGCGTTTGGCCAAATACAAATGTAAACGGCTTTACAGGACTCATAGTATGGCCATTCATTAAATTGTTAATTTCAATTTGTTTGGGCATTTTTTCTTTGTTTAATTTATTGATTTCAAATGATCTATCTTTACCATCATATCTTTTATGTAAGGTAAATAAATCTCTAGTTTCATCTTGTATTTTATATGTAAAATCAAACTTATCTTTAAATCGGACTAATTGTGTTATAGGGGTTTTATTGGGATTTTTAATACGTTTATCGATAAAATATTCAATCATATAGCTCAATTCTTCGTCGAATTTTCGCGTTTTTTCCGCATCGCTATCAATATTCAAATATTTCTTAATAATTTTAATCATATCTTCTTTAATATCGTCAGGGTTATAAATACGTTTTTGACTTGCCAAATCATTTTGCGCGGTTTCATCGATTATTAAATCACCAGTTCCGGAACCAATTCCTTTAGGATTTAAACCATTTTGTAATTGTTCAGTCGCGGTTTTTATATCCTCATCTATTATTACGTTTCGTTTTTTACGCCATTCATTATATTCTATTAAACGTTCAATCAATTCGCGATACAATTTGTTATTTAATACGTCATTCAACCATATTACTTCGGAAACTGTGCAAATCCCCGAACTTATTTTTAAATAAGAATAATCGTGTTTTCCTAATTCTGTCATTTCTCCGAAAGAAAACATTCTTTTAACATCACTAATATCAAATGTTATACTCGGGCCTTGTTTCAATAAATATTTGTTATAGGACGTATTGATATTATTTTTGGTAGGATAACTGGTGGGAAAAATAAGTTTCAACATTGTCATAATATTCGTATTTGCATTTTCCATTTTGACTTGTTCACTAACTAATGCATTAACTACTGATTCGTCAGAATCTTTTAATATGACTTTTATGAACTCTTGTTTATCGAAAAAAATACTCAATAATTCAGAATATGATTTTAATGCTAAAAGTTTTTCGTCATATTTCACATCTGCAGTAAAATAAGGGTAATCTGAAATATTTATTCGACGAGGTCTAGTACCCGGTACCGGATCATATATGTTTGAATATTTTAATTCAAATGGTTCTTTATTAATATTTGTGGTTATCTTTATTTTTATCGGATGAACATTTTTATTTGACATAGTATTCCCTTTATATTATGTCAATATTATTTTTACTTCAGACAAACTATTTACGCAAGCTAATGGGAATATGTAGCAAAATCACTATATTGTTTTTGTTGCTTCTGTTTTTTTGCTTTTTCCAATGTTTCTTCAGCTGATTTAATTTGGTCTGGCGTAATAGTTTCGTCGTCGTTTATTAAAGATACGTGGTACTCTGTAAAGTTCGATGGTAGGCAGCAAAATGCACTTTGCTCATTCAATATATAATCAACAAGTATCATAAATATAATTGTTATACCTAATGCTATATAAATATCGCGAGTTCCCATCCAAGATATTGCAAACACTAATATATCACGACTAAATGTGTATTTCAAATATGCTTCCATTGTTTTGCTTAATTTTATTGTTACAAATCGGGATGCAATATTTAGCACTATAATCATAAGACCTGCAAACAACTTACTATTGTTGATGTTCATAACGTGATTATGAAAATAATTCAAGACTGATTCTGCTCCTTTTTGTGATGTTTTTGAAAGTTTTGGAGGGGCAGGCACCGGAGCTGGAGGTGGTGGAGGCATTGACATTTGTTTAAATATATATTTACCGTGTTATTTTATTTTTCAACTATTGTATTTCACTATGACATTTCACTATGACATTTCACTATTACCAAGATATATGGCCATTTATTCTAATGATGCAAACGGTTCGCTTTTTACCCACAATGCCGGAATAAAATCGCTTATTTTTTGCAAAAAGTTTCCCTTATCTATAGAAAAATCGTCCGATGTTTTCGGTTTTAGATTTTCTGTAGCTGTTATTTGTTCTTCTATAATGGAAAACTCGCACGTATCTGAACAAGGGTTGCATTTTTCATATCTAAAGTTTATGTCGGGATGTATATGTTCCAACATTTCTAGATTTATAGGAGAACCTTTGTTTAACAAAATACCGTTTTTACAATTTTGTTCCTTAAAACCCTTTATAGCAGGTTCATTGTGTTGTACATTTGAAAAGTTCTCCTTAAATATTCCAAAACTCTTGAAATAGTCCGATTGATAATACAATAATATTAATGCACACATAAATAATCCATATAGAACATCTACTGACGTATAATATACAATCAATAATACTGCTATTATTTTGCCTAAAGGTGTATCTGCAACGTATGCCGTATTTTCTTCATATAGTATTAACATAGCAATGAGTATAACTGGAATCAAATTATAATATGTGTCTATGGACATATCTGATTTTTTATATATTAGTTGAACATATAATATGAATATATAACAAAATAATTATCTGCATATTTTTTAAGATACTATTAAAAATGTCCTTATTAACATATGCATCTACATGGACCTCAGATGAAGGTAATCCAAAAAAAAGGACCTCAACCATACGTAAAAATGCAAAAATATTTAATATTATGAATGATAGTGGTGGAGAACCTGGAGAATATACAACAACTGAAAATGCACCTACGCCGAATAATGCACCAATATCTTTAGACGAAGTACAAGCATATCAATCAGAAAAAAGCAATAAAGTGCACGAATTATTAAACAAAATGTCAACCATCGATGCTGAAAATGATGGCGCTCATTTAGCCAATTTTTCTCCATTATCCCCGCCAATTGTAAACTCTAATTCTCAGTATACCCAAAAACAGTCTAATCCATACGAGGATTCCGGCAATACTGTAAATAATGCAAAATCAACGTATGTATATTCATCTGATGACAGAGGTTTAGGAAACTTGACAAATTATCAGAATGTATATGAAAATAAGCAATTATTTCAAAAAAATAAACCGTATTATGCAAATATGGGTATTTCGACCGGTATGGACAATAAATTAATGGAACGTATCAATTATATGGTACATCTATTGGAGGAACAACAACACGAGAAAACCGCCAATGTTACTGAGGAGTTTTTATTGTATACTTTTTTAGGGGTATTTGTTATTTACGTAGTTGATACTTTTTCTAAAAATGGTAAATATGTACGATAATATAGAAAAACTGTATTGTATTAGCCATATCAAGATATTATATATGCATAATATATAATGTCTGATCAATCTCAAATTCCTGAAGAAACCGTAGCTGAATCAGATATACAGCCAGGAGGCATATCCGATGGTCCGGAGACTCGTGAATCAGATATGCAGACAGGAGGCATATCCGATCCGTCAGCCGTTCAGTCAGTAGAACCACTTGCAAATGTTGTAGGTGGTGTTATTCCTAATCAAAGTCATACTAGTATGTCGCCAGCATCGTTCCAACGCGGAGGCAAATCTCATAAAAAACAAAGTCAAAAATCCCAGAAAAAACGTGGCGGAAAATCCCAGAAAAAACGCGGAGGAAAATCTCAGAAAAAACAAGGCCGTAAATCTCAAAAAAAACGTGGCAAAAAATAATCGGTTGTATATAACAATCTATATACGATATATTTTATTGTATATCGTATATGTCTACATTGCCCTTTCTAATACATATATGTATTGATTTTCGTCATCATTGTATTTAGACATATTCAATTTTGCATGGACAATAAATCCGCGCCGAATCGCTATTTGCAATATTTGTTCAATAGGGCTCATATATAGTATATGTTCGTTTTGACGAATCTTACCCATATTGTCTGTAAACTTTTCTTTGACAATAACTTTCAAATCATCTTTAGGAAAAATATAATCGGCACTATATGAGAACTCAGTAAAATCTATATCCGAATTAGTTATCCGGTTTTTCATATATTTTTGCGGATTATTTATCATCGTATTTTTTGCAACTGGTATAATAGGGTCAAATTTCTCCCTATCCGCTAAATGCAATACTAGATATCCATTAGGAACTAACCAGTAATAACAATTTTTGAAAAATGCCTCTTTATCGGGTAATTCGTAGATGGTATTACCCATACACAAAATATGAGAAAATGTATTGTGTTCAAATGCCATAGGATTCATTACATCACCTATTACTATTTCGTTGTTAGGGAAGTTTTTTTCCGATTTAGCAACCATATCTGCCGATTTGTCTATTCCATAAATACGATATCCTTTGTGCTGTAAATTATTTACTAAATGCCCGGTCCCGCTACCGACGTCTAAAAATACGCTATTATAGGTGGGTTGAGTCATTTCTATAACACTATTTATTTCAAATAAGGCGCGTTCTTGTGGTTTCATAAGTAAGTCATATTTTTCGGCATAAAACTGGTCATAGATGTCTGCGTCCGATTTTAATACAAACCGGTCATTTTGTTCAAATCCTTCTTGTCTTGCTGGCGGATTATTTTTGTTATATAGTATGACTAAAATCAATACTATAGCCAAAACAAACAGTAGTCGCAACCATATTTTATTGGGGGTTTTTGCATAAATGATGGAATTGAGTGTTTTAAAAAAATCGTTATAAAATAATAAAATGGGTGATTTAGACATTATATATATGTTATGTTCAGATTTTTGTGCGGTATTTTTCTTATATAACAAAAAAATAATATCCGGAGATATGAAATAGTTATACATACTAACAAAAGAATAGTAAACCAAATATTCATAATATGTATTGTCTAAAAATTAGTCATACGTGTTGTAATGTTTTTATACTGGTTCGTTTATTGCAATTATTATTATTTGTCTTCACCTCGTAATTGGGTTCTCGTATGATTAAAGAACCTGTCTTTGCCAATATTATTATTGGCAACATTTGGATGCAATGGCCCATTTAAATCCGGTCTGGAAAACAACAATGAATGAGTTCCTCCAGTGTTCTCATATTGCCCCTGAGCAACATACATAGTGGAATTATATAGATCACTTGTAGATGATGGTATATAAGTTCCTTTGTCTCCACCTCTCTGTAGTGCGAAAAACTGGTTTCGCAATTGCATTTCTTTATCTACATTGTTGATATAGCCATACACTGGCCCCCGGTCATTTCCTGTATTAAAATTGAACCCTACATTGTGGTCTAGATAGTGATTTATTTGGATAGTTGAGGGAGTTCTCCTATCAATAATTGGGAACCGTGAATATTTCGTAGGAACTGGTCTAAAGTCAATATTTGGTTGCAAATGCGCATCAGGAAAGTGTCGACTACCTATACGTTCATTTAGTTCGCCGGTTCTATCAAATTGTCCGTAATATACACCTTCTGGGACTCCATATAGCTTATTTGTTTCAGTTATATTCATCCTAAATATATAGTCTTATGACAAAATATTCCCATATTACACACCAGTTTTCGACCTAACAACTAATGTAGCTATAACACAATAATTATAAAACATAATATAACAAATATAAACAGATTGTAATAACATATCTATAAAAACATTGATATTATACAAATGCCTAAATACATTATTCGTATTTTCTCCAGTTTTTGCAGTTCGACAGAATGCAAAAATAAGTATGAGTCGATTGATGAAGCATTTTTAGAAGCAAATTACGGAAACGCAAAAGATATTTATATAACAGACAAACTTGATTATACTCACGTCATTATTATAAATGTCGCTATGCCTATATTGAAAAACATTCCAAAAGAGAACGTTATTGGATTAGCACTTGAACCGCCACAATTTTTGGGTATACAACCTGCATTTATACATTATGCACGAGATCGTATTGGAAAATATTTTATAGGTCAATCATATGATTTACCGGCCCCATTTATAGAATATCAGGGATATATGTGGCATACACCACCTATACACCCTCTGCCTTCAAATAAACCCAATTTGATGTCTATTATGGTTAGCCAAAAAACCCAGGCCCCGGGGCACAAATATAGACACGATTTGGTTGCACGCATATTAGCGAGTAATTTGCCTATTGATATTATGGGTCGCGGGTGTCGCTATTATCCACCAGACAACCGAATAAAGGGTGAATTCGGTTATTTAGAACCTTATATGTCATATCAATTTCATATAGCTATAGAGAACTTTCAATTGAATCACTATTATTCGGAGAAAATTATGGATCCGCTGTTTTGTGGAACTACGCCCATTTATTTGGGATGCAACAATATCGATACATATTTTCCGGGAATGGTTATAAAATTATCGGGCGATTTAGACAAAGATATTGCGTTATTGGGAGATATATTGAAAAATCCGGAGAACTATCGCAAACGCATAGATATAGAGACCGTAAAAAATACCACCAGTTTAGTTAAAAATATACCTAGATTATTTGGATAATTATTTGCATTTATACCAGTGAAGATTTATACCAGTGAAGATTTAAAACCGCACCCGTAAAGGGTGCACGTTTCAAATCGTTACTGGTATCTGACCCCAAAGAATTAAAATGTGCCATTTTAATTCTTCGTTAGTTTAGACAAACCATAATCCCTTTTTTTTCAACGCATTTATCTTGGTTTCCATTCCAATCATCCAATTTGCGTGGACAAAATAAACTGGAAGAACAGATTGTCTAAACTGTATTTGCTGTTTTCTAAATTCGGGATTATTATGTAGTTCATTGAAATACAGTAGTCCATTTGGAAATTGCAACGTATTTAGAGTCATTATATTAATGGTATTTGGATTTTGCATTAAAATACGCAACATAATAATTTGGTCGCCTTCTTTACTTGTTCTATTTTCATAAATACTTTGCATTAGTTTTATAGTCAGAGGTTTTGGAAAAAGCAACATACACCCACTGCATAACATATTGATATCGCTTTGCATTACTGCATCATAATTAGTATTTTTTAAATCCGCATATACATCATTCAAGTTTTGCAGTACAACAGTGTCTATGTCTAAATACCATACTGGCTGAGATTGTTCCAATAGCTCAAGTATGACTTTATATCTCATATAAGAAAATGTATTGAAATCTGGTGTGCCAAAATTGGGCTTGTCTTTTGTCAGTTGTGTTGGTGGGTTTAGAACCATTTCCACTGGATGACCATTTTCTTTTACTATGTCATAGCTTTCTTGGTCCGTTACATATGCCCTATAATTTTGTATATTTTGGCGGCGCAAAGATTCTAAATGATTTAGGGCAATATTTATACCGCCTAAATTAAATATGGAAATAAAAAGGAGTTCTTTAGACATATGTATTTATGTATGTTTTATGCATATATTCAATATATTTATTTATATGGGTTTACGATTGGTATATTATTAGTTGTTTTTATTTGAAAAATTGATTTGTATATGCATATAAATAGAATACCTTATTATATTTATACACACTTGTCAATCAATCTATTGTTATAACCCAGTTTATTTATAACTAAGTTTATTTATAACTACGTTTATTCAAAAAATGGTCAAAATATGCAATACTACTATTTATTCGGAGGAGAACGATGCTAAATATTCCGAATATTTCGAGAGTTTCGGATTTCCACTAAGTCCTTTTCAGAAATATGCTATAGAGGCTATTGTGGAAGGACACCATGTGTTAGTAACGGCTCATACGGGTTCTGGCAAAACATTGCCCGCGGAGTTTGCTATACAACACTTTGTTAAAGGTGGAAAACGGGTTATTTATACTAGTCCGATTAAGGCTCTTTCAAATCAAAAATATTACGAGTTATCTAAAAAATATCCACATATATCATTCGGCTTATTAACTGGAGATATTAAGACAAACCCAGAGGCAGATGTTCTCATTATGACTACGGAAATACTTATGAATGCATTGTTTAGGAAAACTACTGGGGCCGGGACCGAGGCCCCGGGTGCGTTAGCATTTACAATGGATATAGAAACTGAGCTAAGATGCGTTGTTTTCGACGAAGTTCATTATATCAATGACGCCGACCGTGGTCAAGTGTGGGAAAAAACAATTTTGATGCTTCCTCCACATATTCAGATGGTTATGTTGTCGGCAACAATCGATGCTCCGGAAAGATTCGCCGAATGGTGCGAACGCGGTGGTTTAGGCGAAAAACAAGTATATTTAGCATCCACTTCTAGTCGCGTTGTTCCATTAACTCACTATGGGTTTATAACAGCAACGGAGAACTTGTTTAAAGGTATGAAAGACAAGGCTTTAGAAAAAGATATACGCGACAATACAAACCAATTGATTACTTTGAGAACGGACCTGGGTCAATATGTGGAAAGTGGATATAAGGATTTAAAACGTATTTTAGGCGTTTTCGAAGACCGCGATGTCTTCCTAAAACGCAAGGCAGTATTAAATAATTTAGCACAATTCTTACGTGATAGAGAAATGCTTCCTGCAATAGCATTCGTATTTTCCCGTAAACACGTGGAACTATGTGCCAAAGAAATAACGGTTCCTCTATTGGAGTTCGATAGTAAAGTTGCATATACAGTTGCACGCGAATGCGAACAAATCGTAAGAAAGTTGCCAAACTTTAAAGAATACTTGGAATTACCCGAATATCAAAGTTTAGTGGCACTTTTAGAAAAAGGTATTGGTATTCACCATTCCGGTATGATACCGATTCTGCGTGAAATAGTGGAATTGATGATTTCAAAAAAATACATTAAACTCTTGTTTGCTACTGAGTCGTTTGCTATAGGACTGGATTGTCCTATTAAAACCGCTATTTTCACTAGTCTCACAAAATACGACGGTAGTCGAGAGAGATACTTGCTATCGCACGAGTATACGCAAATGGCCGGCAGAGCCGGCCGCCGGGGCATCGACCAAATCGGCCACGTTATTCATTGCAATAATTTATTTACATTACCATCATCGAGTGAGTATAACTCTATATTGTGCGGTAGTCCGCAAAAACTGGTGTCCAAGTTCCGGATTTCATATTCGATTATTCTGGGATATTTAGGAAAAACGGAAGAACCAATTTCCCTAAATACCTTTGTCCAATTCGTAGAAAAAAGTATGATATCGAACGAAATCGCAAAAGAAAAAGCGCAACAAAACCGGGTTATAGGAGAACTTACCGAAAAAATCGCTAAAAAAGGTCAAACATTGGATCTATTGCAAACCCCCGCGCCAATTTGCCGGGAATATTTAGAAATAGAAACTAGAGTAAAAACGGCGGTCAATAAAAAACGAAAAGAGTTAGAACGACAAATGCAAAAATTGAAAGACCAATATCGACATATAGTGGATAATTGTAAAACTGTCAAGGAATATGATACATTGGTTTCTGAATTGGCTAAAGAAACCGCAGGTTTAGCAGATATATCTGGATATATTCCCAATCAAGTCAAAAATGTGGTGGATATATTGATTGGGTTAGGGTTTGTGGAAGAAATCGAGGCGGATATGTATGCACCTACACATTTAGGAAAAATGGCGGCGGATGTTGCGGAAATACATCCAATTGTATTTGTTCAACTATTGCAACAAACCGACCAATTTGCGCAATTTTCGCCTAAACAATTGGTAGGATTATTTTCGTGTTTTACAGATATAAAAGTGGCGCAAGATATGAGAATGGGTGTCCCCAATTCAAAAGATACATTATTACAAAAAACGGTGGAAAAAATGGACCAGCTTTTCAACAATTTAGCAGATATAGAATACAAAAAATCGATGGATACGGGAATCAATTATAATAATGTATTGATGTATGACTTGGTTGACTTGGTCGTAGAGTGGTGTGATTGTGAAACGGAACAAAATTGTAAGTATTACATACAACAAGTATTGGGCGAAAAAGGTATTTCGGTAGGAGATTTTAGCAAAGGTATTTTGAAAATTGCAACTATATCAAAGGAAATCGGCGCTCTATGTGAAAAACACGGGCAAATAGAATTGCAACATAAATTGGCGAGTATTGAGCCGATGATCCTGAAGTATATCACGACGGCACAAAGTCTGTATGTCTGAATATATTAGGCAGGTGTGTAATAAAAAAGTGTAATAAATAAAATATGTAAATTGTGGGTTGTATTGTATGTAAATATATTTGTACATATATGTTTTTATTGATTAAGATATAAAAACATATTGGTCATATCATATATACTTAATATGAATAATCTAATACCAGATAAGGCGTTTTATGTTGGAAACAAATACGTTTATCCACCATTTAAAGATGGGTTTTACATGGAAGAATATTTCCTTGATTATGCTATATCCAACAATACATTTTATGACCGTAATGGACGTTTATATATACCTGCGTTATGGACTAATTTTCAATTAGAACCGTGGTTCAGAACTTATGGCAAAACAATGCAAAATGCGATAATTGATTTTGTAAAAAACCATCCTTGTGAAAAAGGATATTTTACAGTGGTACAACACGATGATGGTCCATTTTTACGATTGCCGCAAAATACGTTAGTATATGGAGCATGCAATGGTAATATTCCATTACCACTTATATATGAGAATAAGAAAAATACTCTTATTAACCTGGGTCAAAGCAATACGAAGTCGTTTTCAGAAAGGAAAATATTATGTTCGTTTGTCGGATGTACTACACATACAGTCCGAAACCAGTGTATAGATATTTTGTCTAAAGTCCCGGAATTTGATTTTTCTGTTCCAAAAAAAGGATGGAAAACAGATGTAGAAAAATCTGACCAAGATATATTTATTGAAAAAACTCTCAATTCAAAGTTCGCATTAGCCCCAAGGGGATATGGCAAATCCAGTTTCCGATTTTTTGAGATTTTTCTATTAAACTGTATACCAATATATGTATGGGATGACGTGGAATGGCTTCCATATGGAGATATACTCGATTATTCAAAGTTTTGTATATCACTAAATGTATCAGATATAAATAAATTGCCCGAAATATTGGCGAAAATAGATGAAACTAAATACAATGAAATGAAATTGGAATATTCCAAAATAAAACATATGTTTGAATTGGATTTTATGGCTAAATATATAACTGGAAAATAAATCGAAAATAACTCATAATAAGTAGCTAATATGTATATTCATCATCTAAGTCATTGTCAGAATCACTCTCTATAACAACTTCGTCTGATTCTGACCCTGAATCTATTGTTGACTCTGTGTCATCTTCTTCTGAATCTGACCCTTCTTCCACATTCGGAGTAGATGGATTGGTTGGATTAGTCGGTAATACTGTAAGTGTGCTTTGTATAACAAATGAAGGATGTGGCGAAACAATAACAAATGGTATTTGCGTTTGCATTTCCGTTTCATTATCGTCTCCGTCTTCATAGTATTCTTCTCCTTCATAATGTCTATATTCATAGTTATTGTTAGTATAGTCTTCATTCCGATTGGCTTCTACAATTTCCAAATGCGTTCTTTGATAACTCTGTATATCAATCGGTTCATCAAAATACGGGTGATTAGTGCTAAACTCTGTTGTCTTGATCATTCTTTTAGAAGATCCTATGCGTTTCATTTTAACAATTTTTCGTCCAAATAGTGAGTTGTATTTATACAACCGTTTTAATTTATATTTTAGTTCGTCTTCTGCATCTTGTCTTCTATATTCTTCGGAAGAATATTCTACAGTATAATAAAGTAATAAATATGGGCGTAATACTTGTATAACGGTTTCTTTAGGAAAATCCCTATGTATAACTATTGTTTTTTGGTATTTTTTCAACATTTGTACAGCCGAATTATATAGACTAGTTGCCGATGCGTTGCGCACATAACTATTAAATGCAATATTTTTTATGACATTTTCGTTTTCATCTCTAAACTTTCGCAAATCAAAATCTACTATAAAATAATTGTGAAATAAAATGGGCATTATTATCGGCGATTGTTTTAAAAAAAAATATATGTTATACAAATCAGATTTCGTCAACATAATGTTATTGTAGGGGTTTTTTACTGTTAATGGTTCTACGAAAAAATTGGGCGCGTTTGATAATGCTGTTCCAATAATATTCGCTAAATTAGAGCCAGTAAAAAGATAGATTTTTCCTTGTTGCAATAGAGAAAATACACTGCGATTGGTTCTAATTAAAGGAGTCATATACAAATCGTGATCAATTTGCACAATAGATCGTTTATGTTTCCATATATTAGCAAATCTAGCAAATGCTCTATAGCACTTTTGCACATCTCTAAATAAATCCATAAAATCGTCATTTACAATTTCCATAAATGTGTGTATATTTTTCTTTAAAAACTTGTATTTAGTTGAAACCTCGTTATAAATGGTTTTCTCACTAGAGCGACCAGACGAAGAACTCGTGTTATAAAATAAAAGCGTATTTGCTAAATAAAAAAGGAAATCTTTATAATTGGGGTTTTTGTAAATAATAGTTGTATTATTGTATGTCATTGTGGTAGTAAATATTTCAGTGCACGATTTAAGTTTTGGGGAATATGCATTGTATAATTCCTCGTCTGTATTTTGAGGATATAGTAATTTGCGTAGTATCGTATTAAATGCTTCCATAATATAATAATGAAAATCTATACTTCCATTATTATCAGGTTTTTCGTTTATCTGGTTTTGTATTTATTAGTTTTTGTATAACTCAATAAAGATTATACCTTTATAATTTTAGTATAATATGCCCATAAAGACAACCCTATCAAACATTTAGCCGTAAAATCCAATATATTCATTGCGATGTTTTTGTATTCTTCTCCTAACATAAATACAAATCCATACAAAGACCAAACAAACAGGTATATAGCATATAACACATAATTTGCAATAGAACCAGATGATTTAACAAACTGTAAAAATATTATGGAGAACATAATGATAAATGGAATAAAACCTAATATTTGGGAAAGTGATTTGTTCATCATTTTATTTTCACCGGCATATCCAATATATAACATTGCATAATTGAGTAATACGATTGGTCCAATTACTTTCAATGAAACCGATTTTTTCGCGTTTTGAGCCAATACTAAACATAGAGCCAATAACATCATAGGCGTAGTTATAGACCAATCAATATAACGAGTCTTTGAAATATCTGCCCAATCGATTTCAATACCCTTATTGCTAAAGTTCTCTATTTGACTGACAAACACAGAATAAAAATATCCGGCTACAACTGATATACAGGTTTCTAAATTGAGAACGTGGCGTACAAAAGGGACAGATGTTCGCATAGCTTCAATAAATGTTATCGTTGCTGTTGTAAGCAATAAGATATATGTTATGACAAATGAAAACTTAACATAATAGCGCACCGGGTTCTCTTTTTTCTTTTCAGGGTCTTCTATAACAATTGATTTGCCTGTTGTATTTCCTCCATTTACTACTGTATGTGATTGTGGTATATCTGAGACTGAACTCATTATATATTTACTGTATAAAATATCCTATAACAAATAGTGTCATAAGGAAAATTGATAGAATCTAATTACAAACCACTATAGGCAGAATATTTATTCTTTATTATTTATTATAAAATGGCAATCTCACCTATTGACAATGTCGACGTTAATTCAGACGGCGACTATAATATAGATAATTCTCCATATTTTGACTTAGACATGTACGAGGATATAATCGATGAAATTGCTGAATCAGAAGAAGATTTTTTGGATATGGATAAACACCACCTGCAGTATTACATTGGATCGGCAATATATTTTCCCGAATACAATAGTATACAATTAGACACTGCTATTTCTCCGGCTACATTATTTTCATATAACATGAATCATATTAAGCTATATTTAGCAGAATATTCGATATGTTGTATAACACGGAATTTGCCATGCATCCATATTTTACAATTAGATATAAGGCCTGATGGGGAATATTGCGCTATTATCAAGACATTTTGGCTGAAAATCATTCAGAGAGCATGGAAAAAACAGTTCGCTAAACGAATGAACATTATTTTATCTAGGAGACATATTGCTGCTCAACGACATTTTGAGTTAACTGGAACATATCCAAGAGAACTTCGAAATATACCGGGACTACGCGGATTATTGGCATAATATCAGGTTGGTATCTAGTTTTATACATACATTTTGCAATAACAAATCGTAAGAAGTAAAATGAACTATAAATGTATATAATAACACAAATATAATTATATGCATAAATATAATAAAAAGAATTATATAAACATATGTAATAATATATATTATGCTTTCAATTTATATCCCTTTTGTTTCTACAGGCTTTAATCCAAACGCGTGTATTGGAGACTCTATTTATGAATGGGTAGTTAATACTACCTCTAAAACATTAACCAGAATTTACAAGGAAACTTATGTTCGCACTAATACGATTGATATACAGGCTGCAAATTGCACGCACATTACTATGGGAACTAATGCTAACGTTAACTATATTTTTACTTCATCTGGTGCAATTAATGGAAATATATATAGAATCAATTCTATTGGCGACACCCTACCACTAACAACTATTCAACTTACAAAAACTGATACAAATACAAATGTATGTTGTTCCGCAATTGCTTATAAAAATGGTTATTTATGGGTAGTTCCAAGTGCTGCATCAGGTATAACTGGAACCATAATACGGTTGAATATATTTAGCGACTTGACTAAAACTAGTTATACCTATACTGATGGTTCAACTCAACCAGAAGTTACGGTATGCAATATTTCAGGATTTAATTCGGCATCGGCAACAGTATCTACTATGTATATTTTTGGAAATTATGTTTTTACCTTAAAAAATAGCGGTGGCTCATTAATAACAAAAATAAGCACATTAATATCGGAAACTACTGGCTATGTAATTCCGACTACATATACATATACTTACAGTGGTACAACTATTAGTTCAATTGCAAGTGATAATATAAATAATATATGGATGTCGGAATACTCAACCGGTATGATATATTGTATGTCTATTGAAAACAATAATACATTTTCACAGAGCTCGCCAACTAATGGTACTAATGGTGTGACATCTTCTTTTTCATCTACTTTAATACCAGTGTCTGCAATTAAATATGGCGCCGGTTATTTATGGATTGCTGGAACTACGGTAACAACTGGTATTCCCTCATTAGTTCAGGTTGATGTAAAAAATAATACTATTATTACTACTATACCATTAATTACAACTACTTCACCTGGAGTTATTAATCCAACCTCATCAACCATAACTAGTATTGATATATATAATGAATATATGTGGCTAACCGACAGTGCAAACTCAGCTCTGTTGAAAATGAAAATCTACATACCGTGTTTTATGGAAGGAACCAAAATCTTATGTCTAAATGCCCAAATGAAAGAAGAATATATTCCTATTGAAAATATTCGCAAGGGACATTTAGTAAAAACTTCATTGAATGGGTTTGTTCCGGTTTGTATGATTGGACATTCGGTTATATCTAATCCAGGAGTAAATGACCGTATTAAAAACCGATTATATAAATGCACTAAAGATAACTATCCCGAATTATTCGAAGACTTGTATATAACAGGATGCCATTCTATTTTAGTTGACAAATTATCTGATTCACAGCTGAAAAAAACGATGGATGAGTTGGGTGATGTTTTTATAACTGATCGTAAATATCGACTAATGGCTTATTTAGATGATCGAAGTGAGCCATACACTGAAACTGGTACATATAATATTTGGCATTTGGCTCTAGAGAATAATGATTATTTAATGAATTACGGTATTTATGCAAACGGATTATTGGTTGAAAGCACGTCTAAACGATATATGAAAGAATTATCAGGAATGAAATTGGTTGAATAATGGCGCTGATATATGTAGATATAATTGGATATTTCACATACTTTTCGGCTTTCTCACAAATGTATTTGCTCTGTAAATATGTTTAGTTTTGTAATATATTTCTTGTTTTTTTGCGGCATCTTCCAGTTGTTTTTTCCACGCGTCATACGCAGACGGATCGCTATATTTTTCATATATTTTTTGCATACGCTCCTTTGAAATCTCTACATTTCCATCAACTACACTGTATCCGGCGCCCATTTTTTTGTACTATAAGAATAACAATGGTATAGTAATCGGTAATAAGTATAACACTATTATGGTTTGTTTTTATGAGAATCAATTTTATGCCCCAATGTTTATACAAAATTGATTTTATCATACAGTATTTAGATATACACAAATAACTATATCTAAATATGACGACTGAAAATATTTCTATCGAGATTTGTGAAATATCCACTTTATCTGTAGAAACCAGTGATTTCGGGTTTACTAGGTATTTATATATTATAGACGACGTAAAATCATCACTCGTTATTGCAATACTTGACCGTAAATTAGACGAAGCATTGTTTTGGGCATACGAACTCTATTTCTCTGGATTTAAGGAAGATGTCTTTTGTATTTTAGAACAAATGCTAGATATGATGTATATTTCCCTAAATCCCACATTAGGTCCATTTTTGGCAAAGAAAAAACAGGAATGGGACGACACCGGCGCATATTGTATAGTAGGAACATTTATATACAATATGGTATATCGTTCATATGATGTATCACGATTTGTTAAAAAATATTGCAAAGATCAGGATTTGATTGCATATATAGATGCACAAACTATTACTAAACCTGCCTCGGGTTCAAGGTTAAAACGCAACCTCCATATAACAGTACAACCGAAAGACGTTGTGAAATACATAACTATAAATCATATCAAACCTCACGAGTTGCTTAGACAAACAATAAAGTACCAGGTTATAAAAAATACGCTGGCAATATTCGACCACGAACATGGTATTTATACATACGAACAAATACAATCACTATATTGGTATCATTGGTTGTATTATGTCAATAAATCGCCAATTTGGGCAGAACGTATTAATACATATGGAGGTAAACTCAATCACGAGAGTCATAGTATTGATTTTGACACCGTAGATTTAGAAGAAGCTTTTTATGAAAAATACGGTTTAGAACCAGACGAACAGCCTAAACAATTACAAGAAATGAATATTGGAACCGGATTAGAAGAACAAATGTCGTGGACAGAGTTTTACGAAAAATATGCGTACGAATAGTTGGGTAGATATATTACATAAACTTATCAGAAACCCAATAAACAATTCCAGTAGTTAATGCAAATAAAATACCGCCCCATAATGTATCCATAATCATCGTTTTTATTTTCCATTGTTTCAATAGTGCATATGTAGTTGATTCATATACACCGTATATAACTATTCCTAAAAAGAACGCATCAGAAATTGGGCGCCGATCTTGCAAAATAAAGTAATATAATCCAGTAATTAATAGGATATAACATATTACTGCGCCTAATGGTCGAAATTGGAGCGCAACGCGCTGAACCGCGGCGATTTGTATTTCAAACATATCCCTCATTGCACTGAGATATATCGCGTCTAAACCGAGCATAACTAGTCCAGTTAGTATGAGTGTTTTTATTAACGGTAGTGTTTTCATTTATATATATTATGGATATACATTATGATTATACATTCTATTAGCAAAACACACAATAAAGTTTTTTGAAACCTATATAAATATTTGTCCGTATTTATACGGTATAAAATGTTTGAAAAAAATGAATTAGTTTTTTGTAATGATGATGCTGATACAGCAATAAACCCACATCAATATATATGTATTATATGTGAGAACGAGGAGTGTTCTATTACTGATTTGTCGGTATTTACTATAGAAGAAGCAAATTACCTTAAAAATATAGATGAAATATTTCGCGAGAGACAAAGATGGCAAGAAGGGCTCAGTGATGACCAGTATTCTTGGCTATTCAGTAGTGATAATCCAAAAAAAACAGAAAATGTTTTGTATAACAAACAAATATATTGGTTGGATTACCGATTAAAAACATATTTTGGATATAATTTCAGAGATATATTTTTATCGGATTTAGACACATTCGGAGATTTTATAAAACTAACAAAACCCGAAATACTGGATAAACATAGAATACTTATGGACAAGTATGGTAAAAAAAATGTATCTACAGATAAATTGAGGAAATGGTTTATAAACAATTTAGATATGATCGAATCGCAGTATAATTCTGTTAAATAAAGTCGGTTTGATGATATGCTTATTATATAGCATCAACTATTGTAAAAATTATATAGAACTGTTTTGCGTTGCATTATTTTCGTGTTCATTATCAAGCCCTCCTATATCAGATTTAGACACAGGTTTATTATCACCATCTGGAGAAACATCTTTCGTTTTCGCAACTTTTTTATAAATATTTTGTTGTTGAATAAAATACAGAACCCATTGCGGCAAATACGCAACCACATTCATCAACGAATTATACGTTATTGCATATATAGATGTGTCGTCGGAAAACTGTATGCTATACCACCAATACGGCGGAATATAGAGAACATTTCCCTTGTCTACCACATATTCCAAAAACCGGACTTTTTCCATTTCGGTAGTGGGTTTTTCCCACGTATTAAATGTGCTTCGGAACTCGTAATTATCATAGTCTCTTATAGGGTGTAAATATTTACAACTCTTCCACGGCGTCATTTTGACAGTTATTTTACCCGAAGCTACTACATAATAGTGTCTATAGTCATAATGGTATCGCAATGGCGTGCAAGTTTTCACCGAACCGGTTATATAATCGTATTTTGTATTTACGGTGAACCGGGGTTTCAAATATTCATCCACTTTTTGGAGTTTTTCAAACAAACCAGTTTCTTCTAAAAACTCGTCATTGTTCTCCGTATAATAATGAGAACCCGCATCGTTCAAAAACAATTTCCGCGCATTAGCACAAGTAATATGAATACTATCTACGGAATCGTCTTTAGCATAGTCTTTCGTGTCTTTAACATTGAGTATTTCTTGACCGTAATTATCGCTCAAGTTCTCTAGATTTGCATTTGCAAATACTTGGGGTAAAATGGGCTCAAACTCAAAAATAACTGGTTGTTTGACATCGCATATTTCTTGTAAATGTCCGTTGTTGTCATAATCCATTTCGTATATTTCTAAATCTTCACTGCGTTTATATTGATTGGTTATATGAGTATACATTATGAATACCGCTATAAAAATAATAATTCCGATGATGAAGTTCATTGTGTACTATATCTATGTTATATATTTGTCTATAAGTAATTTGCAGACGCGGTTTTCTGATTTCAAACGTATTTAGTATTTTTATTTTCATACTATAACTCCATTAATGTCCCATCAATATTGGCATATTTAACAGAAGGTGGGAATGGTGTATATTCACGTATAGGATTAGTATTACATGTAATGCGTTTTAAAAAGGCAGGTAATTCGGGCATTTTACTCACTTGATTATTTGCAAAAAACAAATCAATCAGAGTTTTAGGTAAAGGTGGTATAGTATGTATGAAATTATTGTCTATATATAATCCTACAAGATTAGGAGGTAGTTCTGGCAACATAGTTAGGTCATTTCTTGAACACGATAAAAACTCTAATGCGGTGGGAAGTGGAGATGGTAATTCGCTAAGTATGTTATCGTAGCAATACAACCATTCTACGCTTTTTGGTAAGACCGGGATTTTTTTCAGTTGGTTTGCGTTTACAAATATAGATTTCAATGCAGTGTGATATAGTTGAGGTATAAAACGCAATTTGTTTCCACTACAATTGAGTGTTTCCAATGATTTAGGCAATTTACTGAGTTTTGATAAACTACACGATCTGCAATGTAATTGCTTTAATGTCGGCGGTATATTAACAATTATTCTACAATATATTTGACAAATAAAAAAACATTCCAATTCTTTGAACCTTGATAAATCAACCGTTATTGCCCCAAAAATATTAATCCGTTGATTGGCATACCAAAAATTGTCGAAAAACTGGTTAAACAAAAGACATTCATATTTATTTACTCTGTCTTCGCTAGATATTTCATTGTCGGTTAGATTAATAGAATTATCAATAGTCTTACTCAAGTCGATATAATCTTCATATGTCAAAAGTGGTATTTCGTCGTTTATGATTTCCTTATGAGTGGAATAATATGCATATAGCACATCACCCGATAATTTTATTTCTTTAGTCGTTTCAGGCATTGCATTAATCATTCTCAATGCATATTCGGCTATAAATATCATATCAAATCTATTCGGATGTCTAGACATATTACTATGTGTTTTTATTTATAGATATAAAAATATTTTTATATCTATATACACCAATAATATATACCAAATGCCTAGAAAATCTACAGCAACTGTACAAGCATTTACGCAACCCGATATAGACATACTAAATGTGGATATTGCGGGAAGTTTTTTTATGGATTTAATTGGTCAGAATATGCCTATTTTTGTTGAATTGTTAAAGAAAATTATAGTCCCAGGTTCTACAGAATTGGCTGGAGAACTTGCAAATCTACACGTAGAAAATGTTACCTTAGAACAAAAGTTTGACAATGCAATGGTTCCTCGTGGAAGACCTAAAATTAGTGAAGATTTAGCCGAAGTACATTGGTTGTTTGTTGTGAAAAATCAGAGCGCAAAATCGAAGAAACCGAGTAGTCTTAAATCGGATGATTTCACGGTATACAACGCATATGAAAAAAATATGCAAAAAAAAGGTTCTCATCAATTTTGCCAGTCCCACGCCCTTTATATGGCATACAAGTATTATTCTGGACTACCAATTCCTATAACTAATCCACGCGATGCTTATGTGGATTTATTGAGTTTTTGGAAAATATTGATTGACAATATTGACCAAACCGGTTTAAATAAACCGGCATTTATCAAACACACGTTGGAATCAATATTTGAATTGAATCGACAAACTGAATCAAACGGTGCATTGGTTGAACACGTTATCAAAAAGTTTCCTAAAAAACTCGCCGGTATATATACAATTATGACAACGGAATTTGCTAAAGTATATTGTCCCACTTGGATGTAGATTTTTTTGATTTGTAAAATACACGAACGGTATACACTCATTCGTCACCCTGTATTTTTGGCGCTAAATAGAACTTTATTTTGGCAATTCGGTCCGTTTCTCCGCCTAAATCATATATAATTTGGATAGGATATGCCTCTGAAATCTTGATTTCAATTTCTCGCGCCAACTTGTTATACAAACAAATATTGTGTAGGTATTGCAAGCTGAACGACAAGTTCAAACTACCACCTTCATCGATAATAAACGTAGTAAGGTCGTCGATTTTAATTTCTACAAACATTTTACCGTGATCTTGACTATGTGAGTTCAACATAATCCGGTCCTCATTGCATTCTATATCCATTGTATCGCCAAACATTTGTAATTGGTTTATAATACTGGAAAAATGCGGCGACGAAATAGTAAACTCAGCTTGATGTTCGATTTGAGGAATACCCATCAATTCGTGTTCTAAATCTATGAGCGGCAATTCAAAATGCTTATCGAACTCCACCTTGTTTTCGCTAGTAAAATGTACCATCAATTTATCAGAGTTCACGTCGCTATATTCAATATGAATAGTTTGTGTTTTTTCCCTGGCATTTAATACTCGGTATAACACAGTAGAATTGATTCCTAGAGTTATAGTACTATCTGATTTATGTTCGTATGTATCGAACCACGTTGCGGGTAAATCCATTTCTATAATAGACACATGAGAACCGTCCATTGTTTGGATATACATTCTCTCTTTTTCGAACATAACATTAACTTGTTCAGTAAATGCTTTAATATGCTGAAAAAGTCCGGTAAAAATATCGGCCTTTTGGATTTGTGTTATACAAATATTCATTTGTTGGTATAAATGAATATTTAGCGTATTTTTTATTAGGTTTTATACAATGTATTTTTTATGGCGCATTTTCTGACTGTAAAACAGCCGGTATATTATTGGCGGTTTTTATTATTTCCGTTATTGTTTGCATTGGTTTTTCGGACGCATTTTTGTCATATTTAACTACTTTTTGTCTTACATTTTGAGGCAACATCGGTCCAATTAATTGGGAAATCGTTTCGATAGTAGATGGTACATTATAAATATGCATATTTTGTATTTTTTCGTGGAAATCTTGATGATTCGTTGTTATTTCGTGTGAATATAATTCTATAATAGGTCTATATCTATGGAATGCCGAAACTGAAAACGTATTTAAATTGACGTGCATTTCATAAGTTCCGTAAGTATTTATGCAATAGGATATTTTAGAAAATGCATATTTCATTATCGCGTCATACAATTCTGGTACAGCATATGTTTTAAACACAGTATAATCGAAAAATAAATGATAGCTATTTGGCAATATGGTTAATGTGGAATTGAGCAATGTATCTAAATCTATCTTTTTTAATACAGTATTTGCACAATCAAACTTATATTGTTTTGATGGGAAAAACCCCTTTTTATTTTCATTTTCATATTCCATTCTCAAATTATTTATGCGCATAAGTAAATCTTCAGTTTCTATATGTAGTTTACTAGACATTATATAGTTAAATAATGCAATAGTTTTATATATCTATACAATAAAATAGAATATGCTAAATAACGAAACCCACTGCACTATGTTTATATAGATACTGTAAAAACATAGTTGATAATTATCGATTACTAGTTATTATTATGCACCCTCTTCCAATACTTCATTATCAATTATTATACTTCATTATCAATTATTATATTGGCACTGTTACCCACATCTGACAATATTCTGACACGTTCTTCCATAAGCGTTTTATTAACTTCCATTGTATATGACTGCAATTTGAGAACAATGTCTTTTATACTTTGTATTTCTAAAGCTAACTGCTCATAACGATTATTGAACTCCTCGGCCATATTTTCAATTTCGGTTTTAATGATATCGGCATTTATAGATTGTACATCAGTTGATTGCTGAACTTGTGGTTGTTGGCCCTGATTATCCTTTTGTTCTTTCATAAATGTTTCTAAAGTCATCAATCGTCTGTCTACTAAAGCAATAACTTGGGGCAATGTAAGACCGGCGGGTTGTTGTGATTGTGCTTGCTGGGGTTGAGCAACAGCAGGAGGTTCTTGTATAGTAACTCCACGGCGTTTTCTGGCGGCGGCTAAAGATGCACTCATTTAATAATAGTATAGTATTATAAAACGTTTTGTCTAAATAGTTATAACGCAAAATATTTTTACGCAATCATTTTCATTTTAATTGTTGGATGATGGATATATGGCGAAATCCATTCTATATCATCTATTGTATAATCTTCGATACGCTCCTTAGTTTCAGTTATACGTATTTTGGGGAACTTGTACGGTTCTCGTTTTATTTGTTCTCGCAATGCATCAATATGGTCGACATAGATATGTGCATTTCCTAAACAATAAACGAATTCTTCCGCTATTAAACCACAATGTTTTGCTAAAATATGTGTTAAAAAAGAATAGGATGCAATATTGAATGGAACACCTAAACCTACGTCCCCACTTCGTTGATATAGAGAACATGACAAGTATTTGCCTTCTCTAACATTAAATTGTGCTAAAATATGGCAGGGAGGAAGGGCCATTTCGTTCAATTGACAGGGATTCCACGCACTCATAACCAGTCTTCTTGACAACCTTTGAGCAGGGTCTTTCAATGCCTCAATAATATTGTCCAATTGGTCTACACCTTTTCCTAAATAATCTGTATTGCAAGTTTTGTAGGGGGCATTGAAATGACGCCATTGATGGCCATACACCGGTCCTAAATCGTTTTCTTCTAAATGCGCTAAACCACGGCTATCCAAAAACTCGCGACTTGCATTGGCATCCCATATATGTACGTTTTCACTAATTAGTTTTTTATTGTCTGTGGATCCGGATATAAACCACATTAGTTCTCTGAAACACGCCTTCCACGCAGTATGTTTGGTAGTTATTAGGGGCAATACATCTTCCGATAAGGAGAACCTCATAAAATATCCGAAAATAGACCGGACTTTACCATTGCGGGTAGTTTCTTCTGAACCATTATCTAAAATAGTTTTGATAAGTTCCAAATACTGGTTTTCTTGAGAACTTGGTTCTCCTAATGTCGCAAAAGATGCCATAGATATAATCGTATATATTTCATTGTCTCTAACTATTTTCTAAATAATGCTATATAGGACAATATGGAAATATTACAAGAAACGAAAGATTTATCTCAAAAAACTTTTTTCAATCACGTATTTTCCACTACAGAGGAAGGAAAAGCGGAATTGCTAAATGTAGTGCAATATTCTACTTTAGGCGTTATTCCAGTGGTTGCTCTAAATAAATTGATTTCCCGATTTATTCCGGACGCGGACCCCGATAAATCTAGTCTAGAAGTTTTAGCCGAAATCTTTTTCCAGTTGGTGGTTATGTTTTGCGGAATCATTATTATTCACCGTGTTATAACATATATCCCAACTTACAGTGGATTTAAATACGATAATTTGGTACTAACCAATGTCATATTGGCGTTCCTGATTTTGGTATTGAGTATTCAAACAAAATTGGGTCTAAAGGTTAATATTTTGGTAGACCGGGTAAGTGAATTGTGGAATGGTCCCGAAGATTATAAAGGTGATGCTAAACGAGGCGTTAGAGTAAAATCATCTATGGCACAACATTCGCCGTCTCAAGCCGACAATTTAGACAATAGCCAAATACAACAAGGATTGTTCCCCCCGGCCCCGGTTTCTACAACGAGTGTTGGAGGTGGATATGACACAATGATGCGCGGAGCACCCCCAGTACAAGAGTACCAGATGCCTTCGGGCCCGGTGGCCGCTAATGGCGTGATTGGTGGAGCATTCGGTTCCTTTTTTTAGTGTATAAACTTATAAACCTAATAATTGAAAAAATCAAATAGTATATAAATCTATATTCATATACTATTATACCAACACCTCTAATATGCAAACATCAATAACAAATCTATTGCAAGTATGTTCTGATGTTCATTTAGATTACGGAGATATACCACCTTCCGAGTTCTCTAAAGTAGTTGACCCCCAAGCAGAAATATTGGTATTAGCTGGAGATATAGGAAATCCGTTTACGGAAATATATGAACTATTTATTCGATATTGTTCCGAAAAGTTCAAATGTGTATTGTATGTTGCAGGAAATCACGAGTATTACAAACATAAAAACGCTATAGCACAAACAAATTACCAAATATACAATGTATTAAACCGGTTCTCCAATGTCCATTTTCTAAATAACAAAATATTTGAATACGAAGGTATTACATTTGTTGGGACGACATTGTGGTCGCATATTGGCGATGAAATGGGTCCGGCCAAGTTGTATTATATGAATGATTTTCGATCTATAACCGGATTCTCCACCATAGTTTCCAACTATTTGTTTAAGGCTAATCTGAGTTTTATAACGTCGGCGTTAGATAAATACGAGAACTGTATTGTTATAACACATCACGCGCCTAGTATGAAATGTATTTCAGACAAATATTTAGGCGATAAATTGAACTGTTGTTTTGCTACGGATTTGGAATATTTATTCGAGCATCCGAACATTAGGGGGTGGATATACGGACATACACATCATAATGTAGTTGATATGAATATTGGAGAACATCGGTTTCTATATGGGAATTGTTATCGTGGGGCGAATTATGTTAACGAAGCATTTCTATAACACAGGGTGGTTAGATGTATTTGTAGTTTTTTTAACGCCGAGTTTGATGCTAGTGGAGTATACAATCATACCGTTTCCGGTTTTGTTCAAGATATATTGTCCACACGGCCCACAATGATCTTCGTTAGATAAGTCTATTTTATTATTGAGCATTTTATCGCAATGTTCAATATTCCATCTACCCAATACTTTTTTCTCTGGTTCTGCTAAAAATAATCGTCTAAATATAGTGGCAATATGTTTCATAGTATACAATATACTCTTATTATGATATATTGTATAATAGGGTCGTATTTTTATACCCTTTACACCTTTTCTTATTTAAAACGCCCATTATAAACGCTAAAAAATAAGAAAAAATGTAAAATCAATAGTAGGAATTTCACCTACGATGGTCTTACTTTTTCATCTTCCTTGTTTTTACTTGAAGATGTGAAA